>TARA_R110000850_G_scaffold166401_14_pt1 | contig 13662 bp, 9 predicted proteins | sample TARA_R110000850 | Tara Oceans TARA_R110000850 (sample SAMEA4397586) | marine metagenome | biome: Polar Biome; feature: [SRF] surface water layer (ENVO:00010504); material: water (ENVO:00002006), including particulate matter (ENVO:01000060) such as... | depth 5 m | reverse complement strand
CCCGCAGATGTTCAGCGTCCGAGCCAAGCTGGCGGACGAGCTGACCGCCCTGCGCGCAGTGCCGGTACCCGATACCAGTGCCGCGTCACTGAGCCTTGCCAGCCTGATCCAGAAGATTCCCGACCTGCCGCTGGCCACGCAGGCACCGAGTGAGTTCCAGACACCGGAAGAACGTGACCAGGCAACGGTTGAACTCGACGCCGGCTGGGATCGCTTTGTGCAGTCGGCAAAAGCTGCGGCGCAGAGCCTGTTCACCATTCGTCGTGATGATGACGCCGAGGTTCTTCGCCTGCTGTCACCTGAAGCAGAAACGGCAGTGTTCGACATTCTCACTCTGAAGCTGGAAGGAGCGCACGTGTCCATGCTCAAGGGCAACAGCGCCGCCATGCGCGCGCAGCTGATCTCGGCATCGGCGTGGCTGAGCAAGCAGTTCCGCTCGCAGGACACTTCGGTAAAGGCGATGAAAGCAGAATTGGATCGTCTCGCCGGCCTTGAGCTGTCTCCCGAACTGCCCGATATCAGTGGCAGCCTTGCGACACTGCGTCGCAAGCTCAAGGACTCGGAGTAAGGCCACGTGATCCGATCCTGGCTGGTTATTCTCGTCGCCGTCGCCGCCGGCGCTCTGCTCGCATTCAAGTTTGGCGCGGATTCGGGCTACGTCCTGATTCATTTTCAGGGCTGGAGCATTGAAACCTCCGTGCTGGCCCTGGGGCTGGCCATCATCATCGGCGTGCCGGTCGGCCTTTATCTGCTACGCACACTGTTTGGGGTCCTGCGCCTTCCTTCTACTGCGGTACACGCGCTGGAGCGCCGAAAGAAGGACAAGGCTCAGAAGTCGTTTGAAGGCGGCTTGCTCAAACTGATGGAAGGACATTGGAAGCAAGCGGAGATCGAGCTGGTTCGCCGCGCCGCCGATCATCACGCGCCCCATCTTAATTATCTGGCTGCCGCTCGGGCCGCACAGCGGATGGGCGCCGATGATCGTCGCGATCACTATCTGCAGCTGGCCTCCAGCGAGTCCCCCAGCCTGGCATTCGCCGCGGGCCTGACCGAAGCCGAACTACAGCGCGAACGCGGCGAGTTCGAGCTGGCCAAGGAAACCGCGCTCAAGCTGCGCGAATCCGATCCCAAGCATCCCTACCCTGTCGAACTTCTGGCCGAAACACATTACGCACTCGGCGAGTGGGCAGAACTGCACGGCCTGCTTGGCCGCACCGAAAAAATGTCCGCGCCCGCTCCGGCCCGCCGACGTGAGCTGATGCAGAAGGCCCTGTTCGAACGCATGCGCGTGGCGGTCAATGACGCCCGGCTCGATGATCTCAAGCAGCTGTGGCGCAAGACGCCTGACAATCTCAAGATTGATCCGGCGCTGCGTAGCCAGTATGTCCACGGACTGGCTGACCTCAACGCACATGCTGAAGCCAATGCCCTGATTTCCAAGACTCTCGAGAAAGAGTGGGATGCGGAGCTCGTGCAGATTTTCGGCCAATTGCACAGCGAAGATTCGCTCGCGCCGCTGGCCAACATCGAGAAATGGCTCGCCCAGTACGGCGAAAAGCCCGAGTTGCTGATTACCGCTGGACGGGCCTGCCTGGCCAACAAGCTGTGGGGCAAAGCGCGCAGTTATCTTGAGTCAGCGGTCAAACAAAACCCGACGCCGGCTGGCTACCTCGAACTGGCCCGGCTGTGCGAAGAAACCCAGAACCCGGAAGAAGCTTCACAGTTCATGCGCAAAGGCCTGGAGCTGGCTTCTAACTGATTCAGTTTGCGCAGGACTTTTGCTTCAGCTCTGTACCGAACGCGCGTTTCCCTGCACCCTGACTCAACCTTTGCTGGAGAAAAAGCATGTTGATGCTCGTTAGCGGCCTGGTGCTCTGGGCGGTGGTTCACCTGATGGTTTCGATCGCACCCGAGGTTCGCGCGGGCATCATCTCGCGCCTTGGCCTGATTCCCTACAAGCTGCTGTTCTCACTGAGCCTGCTGGCGGCACTGGGCCTGATGATTCATGGCTGGCAGGCGGCGCCCGCTACCTCTGTATGGCTGCCGCCGGCTGGCATGCGCCACCTGACCATGCTGCTGGTGCCCATTGCGGTCGTTCTTTTTCTGAGCGCCCGCCTGCCCACCAATATCAAGCAGTTCATCCGTCACCCGCAGCTGACCGGTGTCAAGCTCTGGGCTCTGGCCCATCTGCTGAGCAATGGCGAAGCGCGCTCGCTGGTGTTGTTTGGAGGACTGCTGGCCTGGGCCGTGCTGGAGGTCATCTTCATCAACCGTCGCGACGGTAAAGGTCCGAAGCCTGCTGCCGCTGGCTGGCTCAAGACGTCTGTTAGCGCCCTGATCGGAATCGCCGTGGCAGTTGTGCTGATGATGTTCCATGCCCGGTTCACGGGCGTTCCGGTGATCCCGGGGTAATCGCAGGACCAAACGCACGCAATAAAAAAGGCCGGGCAATGCCCGGCCTTTTTTATTCAAACCACAGCAGAATCAGCTGGGTTTTTTCACTTCAAGCAACTCGACCTCGAAGATCAGAGTTTCGTTGGGGCCGATCTTGGCGCCCGCGCCGCGCTCTCCGTAACCCAGCTTGGCCGGGATGAAGAACTTGTACTTGGCACCCGGCTTCATCAGCTGCACGCCTTCGGTCCAGCCTTCGATGACATTGCCCAGCGGAAAGCTGACCGGCTGGCCACGCGCGATGGAGCTGTCAAATTCCTCACCGTTAATGAGCGTTCCGACGTAGTGAACAGTGACCTCGTCGCTCTTGTCGGGCGAGTCGCCTTCACCTTCGACAAGGACCTTGTACTGCAGGCCGCTGTCGGTGGTCTTCACCCCTTCCTTGGTCGCGTTCTCAGCAAGAAACTTCTCGCCGCGCGCTGCTGCGTCACCGGCGGCCACCTCACGCTCCTTGCGCTCCTGCTCCTGCAGCTTCTGCGAAACGGCGGTCTTGATCTCCTCGCGTGCGGCAGTATCGAGCTGCACATCCGGCGTTTCCATTGCATCGGCCAGAGCTTTCTGCAGTGCCTCATCTTCCGGGTTGGCCTCTAGGGCCTTCCGGGCATCTGCAATTTTCTTGTTGGCGGTCGCCGCGTCGTCCAGGCCCCGCTTGAGCGCAGCCAGATCAACACTGTCGGCTACCGGGTCGAGAGAATTACCCAGATCAATGCCGATGGCATATCCAAATCTCTGCGCTTCGGACTTGAGTTCGAACGACTTCTGACTCTGCTGTCCGGGCTCATTGCAGGCAAAGAGCAGTCCTGCGCAAGCGCACACGGCCAGCAGGCGAAAATTCTTGTGCATTAAATCATCCTGTTTGATGTGCCGACCGGATGGTCGGTTAAGGGGGCGATTCCAGGTCATCCTGCGAATCCGCATAAATCGGCGCTGATTATAGCGAAGCAGGATTGTCACTCTGTGGCACTGCGCCGGGCCGTCGAGTGGTCAATTGGAGCAAAGTCTGACGCGCTTCATCTGACAGCAACTCCAGAGATCGCTCCGCCGTCTTGATGATGCGCTCATCCATGATCAGGTTTTTATCATCATTGACCTGAACCAGACCTGCCTCGATCAGGGTATTCAGATGTCCGCGGAACAAGGTCTTGTCAAAAAATTCCGGCGAGTCACGTCCGGTCAGGATGGCCATGCGTTCTGCAAGCAGCCGGCAATCTTCTTCAAACTGCGACCGCGGCAGGTTCGCTGCAAGCCTGAATTCCTGCGCCAGCAACCAGGTGGTCATGCAATAGCGCTCCAGCGTCTCGCCCATCACTCGCCCGAGCATGGACAAGGTGGAATAAGCAGGTGAATTCACTTCCGGCCGATGCAGCCACCCGTCATCCTCACGACGCCCCAGCAGGCCCAGATTGATCATGACTTCCAGTGTTTCGCGTGCAACATCTTCAGCCTCGGCCATTTCCCAGCGCACGAAAAATTCACTGCGCAGGAACGGATACAGGGCGCGACAACCGGTGATGATGGCTTCTTCTGGAATCGCCCCTCGCGTACGGAACAGATTGGCAATCAGGCTCGGCAAGGCAAACAGATGCTGAAGATTGTTGCGTGCATAGGTCAGCAAAACGGCATCGCGATCCGCCAGGGCAATCAGATCGCCCCAGGGGTGCGCCACCGGCACCGCCCGCACAATGGGGCAGGCCCATTCCACGGCGGCTCTGGGAGAAACCTCAGGAATGACCAGGCAATCGCTATACGGCCTGCCCTTGAGCAACCAGATGAGATGCCCGACCTGCTCGACCAATTCATCGCGGGCCACGGCGCGCTGCGGGCTGGCCAGCAATGCCAGTGCCGTCAGTGAAACCGGGTGCGCCACCGCTGCTGAATTGATACGCCGGTGATTGGCCAGGGCCAGTCTCTGGACGAAGGGCCTAAACTCGTTTGGCGCCTTGTCTTGTGAGGCGCGCAATTCTTCTCGCCACATGGGCTGGTGCTTGTCGGCATATTCCTGCAAGGGCAAGGGCTCGCCAAAATTGATGTGCACCTTGCCAAAGGACTTGCCCAGCAGCTTGCCTGCCTTGATCAGTGATGCAGCCGACTCCTTCTTCTTGGCGCCACCGCGCAACTCCTTGAAGTAACTTCCCAGTTCCCAGACCTTGTCGTAACTCACATAGATCGGCACCAGCGCCACCTTGCGCGAGGACTGGCGCAGCGCGCTGTCCACCACCATGCCCAGCATGCCGGTCTTGGGGGTCAGCAAACGCCCGGTCCGACTGCGACCACCCTCCGGATAGAAGCTGATGGAGTAGCCGCGCGCGATCAGGCTGTCGACGTAAGCGCGAAACACGGCGCTGTAGATGCGATCTGAGCCAAAGCTGCGCCGGATGTAGAAAGCACCAGCCCGGCGCAACAAGCCTCCAATGGGCCAGAAGTTGAGATTCACGCCAGCCGCAATGTGCGGCGGCGCCAGGCCATTGTTGTACAGCACATAACTCAGCAGCAGATAGTCTGCGTGTGAACGATGCGAGGGCATGTACACCATCTCGTGGCTCTGGGCCCATTGGCGCAGATTCTCGATGCCATGCACCTCGACACCGCGAAATAGCCGCGTCCAGACATAGCGAAAAAAGCGCTCGAGAATCCGAACCGTCACGGCCGAATAATTGGCTGCGATCTCTTCAGCACATTTGCGCGCCTTGCGACTGGCTTCATCCAGTGTGATGCCTTCATCGCGCGCTTCGGCTTCAATGGTCTTGCGCACATTGGGAGTTGCCAGCAACTGGGCAATCACCACGCTGCGCGTCTGCAGCCGAGGGCCAAGCGCAGCCGTGCGGGCGCGCAGAAAGTGCAGATGCAGCAGGCGACCAATCTTGTTGACGGCGATTGCTGTCGATTTTTCCTTGGCAACGTAGTCGCGAAAACCCAGAGGTTCGGCAAAGCTTGCGTAAACATTGCGACTGTTCACCAGCATGATGAACAACTTGCGCAGCATGCCAACCTGCACGCTGTCCGCGAAAAGCAGTTTGAACAGGGAGGTCTCCTGCCCGGGGTTACGCCCCCAGAACACCGAAACCGGAATGACCTGCACGTCGTAGTGAGTGTCGGCTGCCGCAGCTTCCACCACGCCGGACAACTCGGTCTTGCGGATGCGCGTCTCCAGCAGGGCCGGCAGATACATCACGCCGGGTCTCTCGGCCGAAGGGAAACGAACGCCGGTTCGGCTCGGAACCGGCAGCCCCTGTTCGCGACAGATCTTGTCCAGCACGAACAAATCGCCCCAGGACCGGGTCGGCAGGATGTAGAGCACCGGACGCGCAGGGTCGATTTTCAGCCTGTCATCGCTGGCCTCGGGGGTCAGGCGATACCGGATCAGGTTATTCAGCGGGCGGAACAACCACCACGTGATCCAATACAGCGCAGCGTACAGCGCTCTCTTCAAGCTCTAATCTCCCAAGGTGCGCCATCTTGCTGTGGCGCGAGAGGCTACAGTGTAAAAGAAATGCGATTTAGGACTCATGACCTGCCCGTGAACGAAGCAAATTCCCCTGACACCGAAAGACAGCGCGCTCGTGCGCGGCTCGACAAATTGTCCTGGCTTCTGGATGACTCTGTGCGTATTCCCGGCACCAACTTCAGACTGGGCCTGGACTCCATCATTGGCCTGATTCCGGGCCTCGGCGATGTCATTGGCCTGGTTCTGGGCGCGGGCATCGTCTATCAAGGTGTACGGTTGGACGCACCACGACCTCTGATCGTGAAAATGCTGGGCAATGCCGCGGCCGATGCCATTGGCGGCTTGCTGCCCTTTGTTGGCGACCTGTTCGACTTTGCCTTCAAGTCCAATCGGCGCAATGCAAAGTTGCTGATCGAGCATCTGGACTCGCTTGAACCGAAGGCTTCCGGGCCAGCAGCCAAAAACCGGGTTAAGGCCATCGCGATCGTCGTGGTCTTCCTGGGCCTGGGGCTGGGGCTGTTGTGGCTGGTCTGGAGCGCCATTCTCAATCAGCAATTGTTCTGACAATTGACGCCTCGCAAGTCTGCGGGGCATGGTCCTGAGTTCCACCTTCCTGGCATTGAAGATCACCAATATGAATGAGCAGACCTGGGCCGGACATCCGCGCGGACTCGCCACCCTGTTCTTCACCGAAATGTGGGAACGCTTTTCCTACTACGGCATGCGCGCCATTCTGGTGCTGGCGATGGTCGCCGCGGCGGACGGCACCAACCCCGGCCTGGGCCTGGATCCTATTTCGGCGAATGCCATTTATGGCCTGTACACCGCATCGGTTTATCTGGCGGCACTGCCCGGAGGATGGATTGCAGACCGCCTGATCGGACCGCGCAAGGCCGTTCTGTATGGCGGCATGGTGATCGCCAGCGGGCATTTCTGCATGGCGCTGAATACCTCCGCCTCGTTCTACTGCGGGTTGATCCTGATTGCCCTGGGCACGGGCCTGCTCAAACCCAACGTCAGTGCCATGGTTGGCGAGTTGTATCGCGGTGATGAATCCTCACGACGCGATGCTGGTTACTCCATCTTTTATATGGGCATCAACATTGGCGCGCTGGCCGGCCAGATCCTGTGCGGCTTTCTTGGCGAGAAGATTGGCTGGCATTACGGCTTTGGCGCGGCCGGCATCTTCATGGTGATGGGTCTGATCCAGTACAAGCTGTTCGGTAAGTATCTGGGCGAGGTCGGGCAACACGCCACGAGCACCGGCAATCCCGCGCAGGATCGCAAGGTACGACAGATGGGCTGGGCGGTGATTGCGGGCATGGTCGGCATCATTGCGCTGGTCACCGCAACCACGCTGTCGGGTCTGATGACCATTGACCCCGTGTCCCTGGCCAAGGGCACCGGGGTGGTCATCGTGGTGATCTCGGTGGCTTATTTTGCCTACGTGACAATCTTTGGAGGCCTGACCGACGACGAGCGCAAACGTGTCGGCGTCATTGCAATTTTCTTCGTCGCTGCAGCCATTTTCTTTGCCGGCTTTGAGCAGGCGGGCTCCAGTTTCAACCTGTTTGCGCAGAACCACACTGATCGCTATCTGTTTGGCTGGGAGTTCCCGGCTTCGTGGCTGCAATCGGTCAACCCCTTCTTTGTCTTCACTCTCGCGCCTTTCTTTGCAGCGCTGTGGATCAATCTGGGCCGCCGCGGACTCAATCCTTCCACGCCGTTCAAATTCGGCATTGGTCTGGTTCAGGTGGGTTTAGGCTTCCTGATTCTCTACTTCGCCATGCAGTTCGTGATCCAGGGTGAGAAGGTTGCCATTACCTGGCTGGCCATGACCTACCTGATCCACACCACAGGCGAGCTGTGCCTGTCCCCCGTGGGACTGGCGGCAGTGAACAGGCTGTCGCCACGGCGCTATCAGGGGCAGATGTTTGGCATGTGGTTCACCGCATCAGCACTCGGTAGCCTGCTCGCAGGCCTGCTGGCAGGACATCTCACAGATGCAACCGATGTGAGCACCATGCCGGATCGCTTCATGTTTGTGTTCATGACCACGACCGGCGCCGGCTTGCTGCTGCTGGCTTTCACCAACCCGATCAAGCGCATGATGGGAGACGCAAAATGAAGCTGACTCGATTCATTCTGGCTGCGGCTGGCACATGGGTTTTGTGCGCCTGCAATCCGGGCGAGCCGCCGACATCATCCGCATCTTCGACCCAGGACAAGTATCAGGCGAAGACATCTGCCGCCTCATCATCAAGCAGGAACAAACCCACCGCTGCAGAAGCCGATGCCTTTATCGCGGATATCAATACGTTCTGGCGAGAGAACACGGCGCGCCTGACCGCAGCGCATTGGATGGCCCAAACCTACATCAACGAAGATTCGCAGATGCTGGCGGCTGAGGCCATCAAGGAACAGCTGGCCTATGAGTCGACGAAGGCTGAAGAAGCCAAGCGCTTCAATAATGTCGAAGGCCTGAGCGCAGAGACCGCTCGCGCACTCAAGCTGGTCAAGCTCGGCTCGCCCATGCCCGCGCCTTCGGATGCAGAACATCGTGACGAATTGGCCAGCCTGTCAGCAAAAATGGAGGCCAACTATGGCTCTGGCCAGTGGTGCCGCCCCAATGCAGACGGACAAATGGAATGCCTGAAACTTCAGGCCATCGAAAAAATTATCGACAACCGGGACTTCAGTCACAGCGCTGAAGAGATTGAGGAAGCCTGGACGGCCTGGCACCTCACCGCACGCCCGATCCGCAAGGATTACCAGCGTTTCGTGGAATTGATGAACGAAGGCGCGCGCGAGCTAGGCTTTGAAGACACTGGCGAACACTGGCGCGGCGGCTATGACATGAGCCCGGACGAGTTCAATCAGGAAGTGGAGCGCCTCTGGGGTCAGGTGGAGCCTCTGTACGAGCAGTTGCACTGCGCGGTCAGGAGCAAGCTCAATCAGAAATATGGCGATGAGGTCGTGCCCGAAAAGGGGCTCATCCCTGCACATCTTCTGGGCAATATGTGGGCGCAGCAATGGGGCAATCTGTATTCCCTGCTCGAGCCTTACCCGGCAAAGAATGATCTGGACATCTCTTCTGTGCTCAAGCGGCAACGCGACGCAGAGTATCGCCGCCTGCTGTCTGAGTTCAAAGGCAAGCCCGGCGTAACTGACCTCGCGGAAATGGAGCACAAGGCAGAAGCGGCACAAGCCGTCAGCATGACCCGCGTGGCTGAGGATTTTTATGTTTCGCTCGGCTTCCCGGAATTGCCTGAATCTTTCTGGGAAAAATCATTGCTGGTACAACCGCGCGATCGCAACGTGGTCTGCCATGCCAGCGCCTGGGATACCAACATGAACGGCGATGTGCGCATCAAGCAGTGCATCGAACCCTCTGAAGAGCAGCTCACCACCATTCACCACGAACTCGGACACATTTTCTACTACCTGTCCTACAACCACCTGCCGCCCCTGTTTCAAGCCGGCGCTCACGATGGGTTTCATGAAGCCATCGGTGACACCGTTACGCTGAGCCTGACCCCCGAGCATCTGCACAAGATCGGCCTGATCAAGGACGAGGTGCATGCCAGTGATGAGGCCACCATCAATAGCCAGATGAAGCTGGCCTTGGACAAGATCGTCTTCCTGCCCTGGGGCAAGCTGGTGGATCAGTGGCGTTGGCAGGTGTTCAGCGGAGACATCGCGCCGGGCCAGTACAACGAAGGCTGGTGGAAACTGCGCGAAAAATACCAAGGCGTAGCGCCACCCAATGAACGCAACGAAGAGGACTTTGACCCCGGCGCCAAATACCACATCCCGGGCAATACACCGTACACAAGATATTTCCTCTCATTCATTCTGCAATTCCAGTTTCAGAAGGCATTGTGTGAAGCAGCCGGCTTCGAGGGGCCGCTGCACGAATGTGACGTCTACGGAAATGCCGAGGCTGGTAAAGGATTTCGAGAAATGCTGGCGCTCGGCAATTCCCAGCCCTGGCCGGACACTCTGGAAAAACTCACCGGCACGAGAACCATGGATGCCTCAGCCATCATTGAGTACTTCGAACCCCTGATGGGCTACCTGAAAAAACAGAATGAAGGCCGGAGTTGTGGCTGGACGGCGAGCGAGTAAGCCGACGCATGCTGAGATTGCGTGAATTGATCGCGACTCAATTCACGCGACTGTCTCAGACCCGTCTTTGCCTGCCCTGGCTTCCTTTCTATACTCAGATGCACTCCTGAGCGGCGAGCGGCATTGAGCATCTTCATCAATTATCGGCGTGACGATAACGCTGTCGGATACTCGCGAAATCTGGCAGACGACTTGCGCGCAGCATTTGGCGACAAGCAGGTTTTCCGTGACATTCGCGGCATCCCGCCCGGCGTGGATTTCGCTGAGCATCTGCGCCAGCGCCTCGCCGGATGCAAGGTAATGCTGGCCCTGATCGGCAAACAATGGCTGCTCAAGAATGAGCACGGCGAACGGCGCATCGACAACCCTGACGACTGGGTTCGCCTGGAGATCGCCACAGCGCTGAAGAAGCCCGGCACGCTGGTCATTCCAGTTCTGGTCGCAGGCGCCAGGCCGCTGAGTTCAGCAGACAATCTGCCCGATGATCTGCAGCCACTGGCGGGCCGTCAGGCGATCGAACTGACGGACAAGAACTGGGACCGCGATGTTGCAGACCTGGTGGAAGCCCTCACGCAACACGGAATCAAACCTTCCCGCAAGAAGCGGGGCGGCGATGGCAGCGAGACTCAGGGACTCTGGAAAAGATGGAAAACCTGGGCTTGGGTGGCGCTCGGCATACTTTTTCTCGGCGCCCTAGCCGAGGAATTTTCGCCTGCTGATGACTACGAGCTCAGCGAAACTGATTTTCCTGCAGAGGCGATGCCCGTCCATCCGACGCAAGCGCGCGTGGAAACAACCGCGACCACGAGCACCCAACAAGCCCCGCGATCGGTGTCACATGACCTGAGTGGCCGATGGATAGGCCAGGACGGCATGTACTACGACCTCAGCGATAACGGCGCGCAGATCGGCATCGTCGAGTACAACCCCTTCGGCGTACAGACCGCCGCAGCCATGGGTCACCGCAATGGTGATGTGGTGGATTTCAGTTTCAATTCCACCAACGGTCCGGGCGTAGGCCGGATGAAGGTGTCCAGTGACGGCAACACCATCAACAGCACCATCCAGTGGCAGATCACTGGCATGACAGCGAACGGCCAACTGCGCAGAGCTTCTCCATAAGGCTTCCGTGGAGGACTTGGGTCCTCTCAGCTCAATACTCTGTTTCTGCCGTCCCTCTTGGCCTGATAAAGCTTGGCGTCAGCCCGTGCCAGCCATTCCGATATGGTTTGATCGCTCTCCTGGCTGCCCCGACTCGCCAAACCGAAACTCATTGTGACGCGCAATTCGGGAAACTCGGGAATCAGTTGCGCTTCCGATAGATCCTTGCGAATGCGTTCCAGTATCGCCGCTGCCGAATCCATTCGTGTGTTAGACAGCAGGATCAGAAACTCCTCCCCGCCCCATCGACAAGCCAGGTCCTGCTCGCGCAATGCCGACTTGAGGAAGTTCGCGATGGCGAGCAGAACGGCGTCTCCGATTTCGTGTCCGTATCGGTCGTTAATGGTCTTGAAGTAATCGACGTCAGCCAGCGCCACGATATTGGAGCTCGAGTCCGGATCAAGGCGTCGATCTTGGAGTGCCCTGGCCCCTAAACGCCGATTTGGCAATCCGGTCAAGCTGTCGTAATTTGCCAGCCGCTCAAATTTCATGTGCTGATTTTCGAAGGTGCGTCGGACCGTGCCAATCGAAAAAATGACTGGGACCGCGGCAATCACCGCGTTACACACATGCAGCGGCGTCCACAATGAGTCTGGAATATTCGTTGAGACACGAGCATCGAAGAAGACGTAAAGGAGCCCGTAAATTCCCATGCTGAGGAAGGCCAGCGCCACTCCTGCCAATGCATGGATGCTGGGCGAGATGACCATCAGTGCAGCGAGACACCAGATGTAGTTATGAAAGCCTGCATCGAGACCGACGTAGTGGGCCGATAGCGCGGCAAATACGATGATCTCGAAGAAGATGATCCATATCGCAGCGGATAATTTTCCCTGTCTGGTCAACCAGCCAGCGGACAGCCACATCAGAACAGACAAAATGTTGTAGCCGCCAAGCTCAGGAGTGCCGTACTTGTAGAAAAACCCAACGAACCCGGCATGCGTGAGCGCGCCCAGTACCCACACCACTGTGAGAAGCGAATACTTGCGGTAAGCCCTATTGAGAATGTGTTTATGCAACTCGCGAGCATGCTCGGGCTCAAGCACCTTCTCCACCATCATCCTCTCCATTCGAATTCTGGCTATCCGATGAGAGAACTCTACCCGATTAGCAGTGCTGCACTCAGTTCTTCATGCTTAGAGCTGACCGTATCCGATGAGGATGAAAGAAGGTTCCAGAGTCAGGGCCAAGACCGGCCAAAAAGGTTGGGGTGAAGCGCGTGGCAAAAGAGCGCTACAAGGTCGTGCGCGAAACCGCGTAAACCTAGCTGCCGTCCATCCCTAATTCCTGGATTTTTGCGGGTTAGGGTGTTGCGGCTCCGGCCCGACACGGTGACCGCGAAGCAGCGGGTGCGGGAGGGCCGGAAAGTGGGGCGCGAAACTGCGTAAGCCTAGCTGCCGTCCATCCCCAACTCCTGAATTTTGCGGGTTAGGGTGTTGCGGCTCCGGCCCGACACGGTGACTGCGAAGCAGCGGGTGCGGGAGGCCCGGAAAGTGGGGCGCGAAACTGCGTAAGCCTAGCTGCCGTCCATCCCCAACTCCTGAATTTTGCGGGTTAGGGTGTTGCGGCTCCGGCCCGACACGGTGACTGCGAAGCAGCGGGTGCGGGAGGCCCGGAAAGTGGGGCGCGAAACTGCGTAAGCCTAGCTGCCGTCCATCCCTAATTCCTGAATTTTGCGGGTTAGGGTGTTGCGCCCCCACCCCAATCTCCGCGCCGCTTCCTGGCGCTGGCCCTTGGTCGCTTTCAGGGCGGATTCGATCAGGGTCCGTTCAAATCTCGGCATGGCTTCGTCCAGCAATCCGCTGCACCCGCCATCAAACTGAAGGTCCGCCCACTTGCCCAGCAATTTGTACCAATCGGCAACGTCCGTCTGAGCAGGCGCCTGCGGCGCTTCGAACCCTGTTGCAACAGCAGGTTGATCAACAAGCGCAGGCGCTTCAGGCACAGGAGTGGAAGCTGTTGGGTGTTCTGGGACCGGCTCCGCAGCAGTTACCACCGGCGCAGGCTTCGCTGGTCTGGCTGCGGCAACGGTCTGGCTGGCTTCTCCTGCGCTGCTGAGTTCCGGCGGAAGATCGGCCATGTGTACGTCCTGGCCTGGAGCCATCACGGTAAGCCAACGACAGACGTTCTCAAGCTGACGCACATTGCCGGGCCATTCGTATTCGCAAAGCTTCTGCATCACATCAGGCTGGATGCGCTTTACGTCTGCCTGCAGCTCATTGGCAGCCCGCACCAGGAAGTGACGCATCAACAAGGGAACGTCTTCGGCACGCTCACTGAGATTGGGAATGCGAATTCGGATGACGTTCAGACGATGAAAAAGATCTTCGCGGAAACGTCCATCGGCAACCAATGCTTCGAGATTCTGATGCGTTGCTGCAATGACGCGCACATTGACCTTGATCGGGGATGCGCCGCCCACCCGGTAGAACTCGCCGTTCTGCAATACGCGCAGCAATCGTGTCTGAAGGTCTGCC
>TARA_R110000850_G_scaffold241373_4_pt1 | contig 13684 bp, 7 predicted proteins | sample TARA_R110000850 | Tara Oceans TARA_R110000850 (sample SAMEA4397586) | marine metagenome | biome: Polar Biome; feature: [SRF] surface water layer (ENVO:00010504); material: water (ENVO:00002006), including particulate matter (ENVO:01000060) such as... | depth 5 m | reverse complement strand
TGCGGCACTCGCCACCGTGGTGGGGGTGTTGGTGGAGGTGCCGGTGATGTTGTCGCTGGTGGCTATTGCCAATCGCACTCGTCACTGGTTTGCGCCAAAAATCGATTAAACTTTAAGCGTTTGCGCGGCGGCCAAACTTAGTCTGCGCCGCGCTCGCGCCATCTTGTTAGTAGTTACATACCCTGCGCGCTTTTAATCTAAGGCGCGTGCCTCGCCAAAAGTTCCGCTGAAACAAAACCTTCACATTACTGTCACGCAAGTTTCATAAAACTCGTCAAACATAGGCGCCACATGAGCACTGAGCTCGGATTTGGCCTGCCACGAATGTTGTGCCTTTTCAGTCAGTCATGTCCGTCCTGGTAATGGAACGAACGACGAATTTATCCGGCGCTAACAAGGGTTAGCGTCAGACATACTTTTGACAAACAATCCTTTGGGGAGCGTTGGAATTTATGAAGATCAAGACCCTGGTAAGCATAAACGTATTGGCCGCTGTATTAGTTGGTTGTGGCGGCGGTGACATCGAGCTGAACCCGTCCAACACTGTTATCGACTCTAACAACACGACGAATAACAATAACAACTCCTCTGGCGGAGGCGATAACTCTGGTGACGACAACCCATGTGCTACTTACGCAGCAGACGGTCAAACTCGTCAAGGTAACTACGCCGATGGCAACTGTACTTACGGCGCTTCTTTCGTAAGCGATACCAACCCTCTGACGGTTGATTTAAATATTCCCGCGCTGGACGGTGGTTTACACATTTTTGAAAACAGCCTGTGGGTAGGTGAAGACGTTGATGCCAGCCAGGCCTCTAACGGTACTTCTATTCCGCAAGAAGGCGATGGCCCGGCCCTAAGCATTGAAGCTGGTGCACAGATTGCGTTCTCTGCAGCGACCGATTACGTTCGTATTGCTCGCGGCTCTTCTATTTTGGCCGAAGGTACGGCCGACGCGCCGATTGTATTCTCTTCTGTATCTGACTTGCGCGACGGCCTGGCCGACGAGTCAAGCCGCGGCGAGTGGGGCGGTGTGCAAATTAACGGTAACGGTATTACCAACAAGTGTACCGACGAGCAGCGCGAAGCGACTGCTAACAACGTTCACAACTGCCACATCACCGCTGAAGGTCGTCCGGCCACGTACGGCGGTAACAACAACGACGAAAGCAGCGGTATCCTGCGCTACGTTGTTATCAAGCACGCCGGTTTCGAGGTTGTTGACGGCTCTGAGCTGAACGGTTTGACCCTGAACGCCGTAGGTTCTGGCACCGACATCGAGTACGTACAAACCTACACCACGCAGGATGACGGCTTTGAAATGTTTGGTGGCGCGGTTGACCTGAAAAATATTGTTGCCGTAAACGTAGGCGATGACTCGATCGATTACTCGGAAGGTTGGGCCGGCGACATTCAGTTCGCACTGGTAACTCACACCTCTGGTTCTAACCGTTGTATCGAAGCGGACAACACCGGTGGCGGCCGCGCCGATGATCTGGCGCCTTTCACCAAAGGTCGTATCTCTAACATGACCTGTGTGACCTCAAACGTTAACGAAAACGAAGGCGAGAATCCAAGCGCTAAAGGCAGCTCTGAAGGGCCGCTGTTTCGCGAAGGTGCGCACTTTGAGTTGTATAACTCAATCGTAACCTCTAACGCTTCTGGCATGGCCTCTAACGAGTGTTTTGAGCTGGACGACTCTGAAGGCCCACACACCATCGCTGCCGCTATCGATGGCTGGTCTGTTGCTAAGAGCAATGTGATTGCCTGTACCGAAGCGACCAAAGCTGGTGTGGATGCCGCTAACGGTGCATTCGATATCAACGCTTGGTTGGCCTCAGGTGAGAACACCAACAACGTTATTCTGGACGAAAACACTGCCGGTGCCTTGCCCGCGACTGTTATCGACGGCCTGGATAGCAACCCACGCGCTTACATCACCGCCGCTAGCATGACCGACGGTAACGGTGGCGCTATCAACGTTGATGTTTACGACGTAACCATGTTGGAAAACAGCTTTGAAGCGGGCGCCGCCCCGGCGGTTGGCTCGGCTGGCACCAGCAGCTTCTTTGAAGCGGTTGACTTTATCGGTGCGGTAAGCGCTGACAACGACTGGGTTGCCGGTTGGACCGTAGGCCTGGATAACTAATCCACCTGCGCCAGCTGTATTGCAAGGCGCCTTCCGGGGCGCCTTTTGCGATAAACCCCCGGACTTTTTAGTCCTCACACCACCTGTATATCCTGTTGATTGATTGTCGGGTGGGTATCCCAGACCGTTTGGAAAACCGCCTCTAAAAGGTTTTTAAAATGCGCACAATTACTACCAAACGAAGCCCGTTAGCACTGGCGGTTATTGCCGCCACCGTTGCCTTGGGTAGCACTCAACTGGTACTGGCTCAGTCCGATGAGGGTTCAGGTGATCGGCCTGAGACTCAGCAAGTGAGCATTCAGGCACCGGTTATTGAAGAAGTGCTTACCATCGGCCGCTTGCAAAGCAGCGCCGACTCTATTGTCGATGAGCGTATCGAGCAGGCATTTTCTGCTGACGTGCTTGGCTTCGAGCAAATTTCCCGCGCCGGCGATGCTGATATCGCGTCGGCTTTGGGCCGAGTAACCGGCTTGACCGTTGTTGACGATCAATACGTTTACGTTCGCTCGCTGGGGGAGCGTTACTCCAGTGTTAATTTAAACGGCGCGTCGGTTCCGTCACCGGAGCTAACCCGTAACGTTTTGCCGCTGGATTTATTTCCCTCTACCATCGTAAAAACCTTGAAAGTGCAAAAAGCATTTTCACCGGATCTGCCAGCCACCTTTGGTGGTGGTAATGTTAATATTCGCACCAAAGGCATGCCGGAAGATCTCGTTTTTGATGTGTCCGTTGGCACGGGTTGGAATACTGTTAACAATGATGACGGTATCTTCTACTCGGGTGGCGACATTGATAATGGTGTGCCTGCTGAACTGAGCCGGGCCATCACCCTGTATCAGGGCAATGTAACCACCAGCGGGATCGCCCAGAGCATGGTGGGTCAGGGACAGGCCGTGACGCCTGAAGTTCGCGCCCAGGCGCAACAGGTAAATCGCGATTTAATGTTGAGCTTAAACCGCGATGTAGAAATCACACCGCAATCACTCGACCCGGATTATGGCGGCAAGGTGTCGCTGGGTAACTCCTGGTACGTGGGTGATGACTGGCGCATTGGTGCGTTGGGCAACTTGTCGTACGATCACGAGTGGCGCAACAAAAACCAGACGAAAAAAGGTATTGGTAACCCCGAAGAGGTCAACTCGGATGTTCAGCGCACCTCGGAAAATACCCGTACGTTGGCGGCTATCAGTGGTGGTATAAGTTTCCAGGAAATGCACACCATCGAGGCCAGCTACTTCTACATTACGGATGTGGAAGATCGCGCGGCTATCTCGCGCGGTTACGATGCCAACAACCGTCAGTCCGACGGCTCACAAGTGCTGGATTATCAAACCCGTTATGAGGAGCGCCGCCTGGAAATCGGCCAGGTGATGGGCGAGCACAACTTTGAGTTTGACCTGACCGACGCCATCGATGAGCTGGGTGTGGATTGGTACTACTCTGATTCGCGCGCCGAAACCGCTATCCCCAACGAGGTGAACATCAAAGCCTCGAACGTGATTGATGTCACCAGCGGTGAAGTACTCAACACGCGTTTGCAGTCCACCACCAATATGGCGAGCTTTGGCTTTTTGCAGCTGGAAGATAACGTCACCAGTTACGGTTACGACGTCGAGTTACCCATTAACTTTGGCGATACTCTGCTGACCTTTACCGGTGGCTATGATTACAGCGATAAAGCCCGTGGCTATTACGGCTATACCGCGGCGATTAACGCGCCGGGTGTCAGCAGTGAAGCGCTGGCCGGTACGCCGGGTTATGTGCTGGGTGATGAGAACCTGAGTAATCTGGATTACAACTTTGACCTCACCATGGATCCGGGGCTGGGCAAAGAGAGTTACATTGCCGCACAAAAAACCGACGCTGCCTACGGTATGTTTGATTTAAACATCGACTACACCTGGCGTATTACCGGTGGTGTGCGCTATGAAGACTTCCGTCAGGCGGTATTGCCGGTCGATTTGCTGGATTATACCGGTGAGTCTATTGTCGAGCTAAACGAAGACCTGCAAGCCAACCCAGATAACTACGTGGTTAAAGATGACGGCTGGTTCCCCTCGCTGGCACTGACTTTTATGAATCAGGGCTTTATGGGTGCCGACGATTTCCAGATACGTGCCTCGCTGGCGCAAACCGTGGTTCGCCCGGATTTGCGTGAAGTCTCTGACGTGCAATACCTGGATCCGGAGCTGGACGTTCGCGTAGTGGGCAACCCCAACCTGGACTTCTCCGAGCTGGATCACTTTGATCTGCGCACCGAGTGGTTCTATTCGGGCGGCGATAACTTTACCGTGTCGTTGTTTTATAAAGACATTGTTAACCCTATCGAGCAGGCGCGTCAGCCGGGCTCGGACGACGATATCTTGCTAACTTACTACAACGCTGAATCCGGTGAGATTTACGGCCTGGAGTTTGAAGGCTTAAAAGATATTGGCGCGGGCTTCTTTGTCTCGGGTAACTTAACCCTGAGTGATTCGGAAATCGTATCGCCCGAGGGTCAGGGTTTTACCAACACCGTGCGCCGTATGACGGGCCAATCTGAGTATGTTATGAACGCTCAGTTGGGCTTTGACTCGGAAGATGGCAAGCACACCGCATCGCTGTTGTACAACGTCTTTGGCGACCGCGTTTACTACGCCGCGGTACTCGATGGCCACGATGATGCGTTTGAGCAGCCCTATCACTCGGTAGATTTGGTGTACACCTTTTACCCAACCGATACTCTTAGCATGAAGCTCAAACTGAGCAACTTGCTGGATCAGGATCGGGAGTTTGAGCAGGTTAACTCTGACGGTGAAGCCGTTACGATTCTTACCCAAGAGCAAGGCACCGGCGTGAGTCTGGATTTTAAATACTCCTTCTAATCACAGCTGATTGCCCAACCGGCACGAGAAATCGCGCCTAAGCCGCTACCGCAAGGTAGCGGCTTTTTTTTGTTTGTATCGATGCCATAAATCGCGATGATTGCTACGGTTTTTTATTAAACGAAAAACAATTTTTGCTGTTAGAGGCTGCGCCAGCTGATGACGAGTGTGACGGACGTCACTGTATAAAGTATTCGGTGAGTGGCCGTTTAGTGTCGTGCGCAAATAAAAAAACAAAAATGTATCGATCCGCGCATTGCTTTCAGCCCCTGTGAGAGCTCGGTAGCCCGCCGAGTGTCCCCCTTTAAGAAACGGCTTGGTACCAAAGTGGGCCATATTTGGGGTGTCACACCTTGGCGATAACTTTCAAAGTGAAACGCATTATTGCGGTATTCGCTTCAGGATACGACTCACTGGAGAACGACATAAGCGGGTTTTACGGCAATCGCCCTGTGGTGTATCCGGCAACCCGCCAGGGATATAACGAATAACCACGACCTGGAGAATCTCTATGAGCAATTCTATTAATCGATCCGGGCGCCTTGCCGCCTTTACCGCTGTGGCCTGCCTGGGCTTTGTCTCCCAATCACAGGCACAAGTCGGCCCACTACTGTGGGAAGACAACTTTAATACTCTGAACACCGACCACTGGAACGTCATTGAGGGCGACGGCTGCCCCGGGCTGTGTGGTTGGGGCAACCAGGAGCTCGAATATTATCAAGATGATAACGTCTCGATTGAAGCGGTACCCGGCGAGCCTGGAAACTCTGCCATTGTGCTGGAGGCGCGCAATCAGTCCGTCGAAAGCCGGGCCTTTACCTCCGGCAAACTCGACAGTAAAAATGGCGTGTCTGTTAAATACGGCATGATCGAAACGCGTATTCGCGTTCCCAACCTTGCCACGGGCTTGTGGCCTGCGTTTTGGTTGTTGGGTACAAGCACGTCACCCTGGCCCGCCAAAGGCGAGATTGACATGATGGAGATGGGCCACAAGCAGTCTTACATCGATGCCGAGTTCGCCGGTGCAAACATCAACAACTTTGTTGGCTCTAACGCCATTTTTTACGCGGACGCCGCCTGCGTGCCGGCCAACCCAACCTGCGCCGCCAGCACCGCGTTTGAAACCGATAACGCTTATTTAGCAAGCACATCGCTGGCCGATCGGTTTGTAACCTATCGGCTGTATTGGACCGATCAATCGTTGCGTTTCTCGGTGGTTGATAACGGCACAGAGTACGACATGTACGATTCGCCGATTCCTGTCACTGAAGAGTCGAGCGAATTTCGCCAACCGTTTTACCTGTTGATGAACTTGGCAGTGGGCGGCAACTTTACCGACGCGCTGCAAAACGCTCAGGTGACCGCGCCCTTGCCCGCTAAAATGTACATCGACTATGTACGGGTCTATGAGTACAACGGCCTGGGCGAAGTGACTCTGGGCAACCCCTCCGAGCCCGAAACCGGTACCTTTGGTGTCTTTAGCGATCGCACCGATACCAGCCGCTCACTGGCAAGCGGCGAAACCTCAGATATTTATATCTGGAGCACCAACTCGTTGGTTGGCGGCAACGAACAACCGTTAGAAGGCTCCGAGGTAATTTCGTGGGACTACACGGCCCCCGGCCAATGGTTTGGTGGTGGTGTGCAATCGCGCCAGCCGCTGGACATGAGTAATTTCGCCGAGGGTGACCTAAGCTTTAGCATTAAAGTCCCGGCGAATGTCGGCTTCCGCATTGGTATCACCGACACTTACACCAACGAGCATTACATCGACTTCCCAGCGGGTGAAGAAAAATACGGGCTAGTACGCAACGGCGGCTGGAGCCAGGTCACTATCCCTGTGGAAGAGCTAACCGGTGAGCTTATTGCCCTGCAATCGGTCAGCTATCCATTCGCCATACTCAGCACGCCCACAACACCGTCAAGCAACGTTGCGATCGCGATTGACGATATTGTTTGGCAAGGCGGAGGCGATGCTAACACCGGCGGTGGAAACGACGACGATAACGACGGCGTCGACAATGGCACCGATCAATGCCCCGGTACCGCCAGCGGTGTGCAGGTCAACGCCCTGGGGTGCGCCACCACTGACGCGCAAATTGAAGCTGAAGATTACAACAACTTTATGGACGCCGATGTGGGCAACAATGGTGGTGCCTATCGCACGGACGATGTCGATATAGAAGCGAGCACCGACGACGGTGGCGGCTTTAACGTCGGCTGGACTGTCTCGGGCGAATGGCTCGAGTACGACACCAACCTGGCGCCCGGAACATACCAGGTCAGCGCTCGCGTTGCGTCACTTAATGGCGGTGGGCAATTTACCCTCAGCGAAGGTGGCGACTCAGTCTCGGCCAATGTCGCCGCTACCGGTGGCTGGCAAACCTGGCAAACCGTCACCCTTGGCGAGTTGCAAGTTAACGCCGACGCAAGCCTGCGCCTGGATGTGCAAACGGGCGACTTCAACCTCAACTGGGTGCGCCTCGAGCAAACCTCTGGCAACGATGATGGCGGTGACCCGACACCTCCTGCCGGCCCTTACGGGGTAGCGCAAAGCTCGGCCGATACGTTGGCGTTTTATGTCCAGTCGTCCTCTTGGGCTGATATTCATTACAGCGTCAATGGCGGTGGTCAGCAAAACGTACGTATGACCCAGGCAAACGGCGAAAACACCTATCCGGTGAGTGGTCTATCGGCAGGGGACACCCTAAGCTACAACTTCACCTACTGGGATGCAGACGCCAACATGGCCGTCGATACCCCAACACAGACTGTCTCCGTACAGTAAGTGTTGCTCCCCAAGCGGCACCTTCCGGTGCCGCTTTATTAATAATTTGCGCCTAAACACAAGCTAACGTCAGGGCGCCTGCTGTGAGCAATAAAAGGCTCCATAATTACACGCCCATGTTTACCGGGTATGGTTTACTGCCTCTGGCGTATTCAGCTAGCACAGGTTCCACCGCTTTGTTATTCAATATCTCCGCTTGTCACCGCCCGCTGTCTATTTGTTATGTAGGTTTTTTACCGCTGACATGGCCGCGTAAACGGCCAAAGCGTAGGTTTAGCTTTAATTTTGAGGATCGGAAGGTCAAAAACGGTAATAAAAACTAGCCAAATCTTAGATGTTTTTGTTATAGCGCTAGCTAAAATTCGGCTAAAAAGCTCGTTTTTTGTACAAATTTAGGTCTGAAACGGCCAAAAAGTGAAAAAAGTCGGTTTTTTTGCAAAAAATTTTAAAAAAAGTCATTTCTGTAATAATAAATTAACAATAGCGTGCTTAGGCCGGTGATATTCTTTATACCAATGGTGCAGAAACAGTTTACCGGCTGCGCCCATTTGAAGTCGGGGATGTCCCCCAGAGATGATGAGGATTTGAGCATGAAAACACTTCTAACCAATAAAGTGCTCGGTTCACTGGCGATTCTGGCAGTAGTGCTGCCTTTTTCTAGCAGTGCGAGCTCCATGTACCAACCCGCTCAGTTTGGTGATGCGGTCGACCAGGTTAGCCAAAAAGTGGTTATCCCGGAAGAAATGCGCCAAGAGCAGCGCACTATTTCAGTGTACTGCCAAGCGGACATCGCCGCCACTGGCGTAACCAGTAATGTAAGCTGTTTTGATAAAGCCGCTTACGATGACCTGCAAGGGCAAACCCAACGCGCCATCGAAGGGCTAAGCTTTTCGCCTGCGCAAGTGGATGGCACCGCCGTGCCGGTGCGCATGACCTTTCGCGTGGTTTACTCGCGCAACGACAGCCAGCCCAATGTGGTGATGCTGCCGAACCTGGGTACGTTACAGCGTGAATACGGTGTCAGCTACGTTGCCCCGCAAGAGCGTTTAGATCAGGCCGATTGGTACAGCGCCTACGCCGCGGATGGTAAGGCGCAGGGCAAACCATTTTTTAATGAAGGTCAGTTAGCGCGTATTGTTGGCGAGGTGAATGCCGACGGTGAAGTTCGCGCGGTTAAAACCGTCGAGGCCCGTGGCCGCACCCGCCGCGATGCCAAAGTGGTTGAAGGCGCGTTAAAAAATTCTCGCTTTATCCCGGGTTTTGTCGGTGATGACGCGGTGGATATGCACTACATTGCCGTGCTGAATTACCCCGAGAACGATTAATGTTCTTTTAGCCTAAGGGCTAGCTCCTGTCGTAAAAGCCACCTACGGGTGGCTTTTTTTATGCTCGCCGTTATACCGGCTGTATTAGGCAAGCTCGATACAGGCGCGCTCGCGTGAGCTGCGCTCTAGCACATCAAGCAGGCCCACCGTCACCAGTGCCTGTTCGGGTTTGACTAAAAGATTGTCGCCCTGCTTTAGATGGCAGTAAACATTGTCGTAAAAGTACAGGTAATTGCCGGCCACCGTCGGGTAGCCTTCGCGGCCGCTATCGGTGTGAATGTGACCCCATTGGTGGGGCTCTTCATCGGCCCAGTTTAAGCCCTGAGGTATGGTGCCCTCCGCCAACCGGCTTTCTTGTACATCGCCCAGCGGTTTAAGGTAAGAGCCTTTATCGCCGTGAATCACATACGCAGGCGCCGGCTCACGCGCGAGCATGCTCGCTTTAAGTAGGCATTTATGGCCGGGGTAATCGAGCCGCACATCAAAGTAGTCGCAGGTTTGGGCGCCGTCACGCTCTATGCGTAAGTCGGCATACACTGAGTTGGGCAAACCAAACAGCGTTAAGCACTCGTCAATTAAGTGTGAGCCTAAATCGTACAGTAAGCCGGCTCCGGGGCCGGGCTCTTCCTTCCATTTTTTGGGGCCGGGCGCGGGCCGAAACCGATCAATCGTCGCCGCAAAGGTGTTGAGCTTACCCAGCCGCTTCTCGTGCAATATTTTTTGCGCCGTGCAAAAGCCCGACTGCAACCGCCGGTTGTGAAATACAGTCAGCATAAGCGCTTGTTGCTCAGCCAGCTCAATCAGCTCGCGGCCTTCATTTATGTTAGTTGTAAAAGGCTTCTCTAAAATCACATGCTTACCGGCGCGCAGTGCATCCCGGGCCATGGGGTAGTGCAATGCGTTAGGGGTGTTGACCACCACAATATCGATAGTCGGGTTGCCGATAAGCTCGGCAAAACTGCGGGCTATGCTAACCTCGGGGTAGCGCTCGTGGGCGGTGTTGCTGCTGCGCTGCAGTACGGCGGCAAGCTTTAGGTGCGGGTGCGCGGCAATCAATGGCGCGTGAAACACCTTTCCAGACATGCCGTATGAGGCCAGTGCGACATTCAGGGTTTGGCTCATGGGGATAGGTTCCGTGGCAGTGATGGGTAACGGGTTAGCTAGCGGGATAGTCTAAAGGTTTTTTAGCGGCTGAGTAATGTCTGGTTGTATTGTTTGTAGTGTCGAGTTACAAGGCCGCCAGAGCCGGAGTCGGGTTTAGGCGCCGTATTTATGCCTTTATACTGTCCTACCAGCTTTGAGCCGGCCCCCGCGAGTGCCGCGCCGTCGCTACAGCGCTCAGGCGGGTTTTAGCTCTGCCATTGTGTCGGTTGGCGCCCCGGCGATGTGTGCCAGAAATCATCAAGGTGAGAAGATGTCTTTTAGTGAATTTGAAATTAAACAATGTGAAAAAGCGTTAGATGCTCTGCTTGCGTCAAGGCGGCCACCGGCGCATATTCGCGATGAATTGGATTTGCAGTACCGCATTGCGAATCAAAGCGTCGTAATCTTTGAGGTTCGCCCCGAGTTGCGCGATCCCACCAAAAAAATAGAAATTGCGGTGGCAAAAGCAACCTTTGTAAAAAGCCAAAACCTCTGGAAGGTCTACTGGCAGCGGCAAGATCTAAAGTGGCACGCTTACCCGCTGCAGCCCGACGTGAAGCATATATCAGATTTTGTGGCGCTGGTTGATGAAGATGCCAATGCCTGCTTTTTTGGGTAAACGTCCACCAAAGCGTGCCTATTAGTAGATTGACAGTGATTAAATTACGGTGCTTGATCGCACGTTGTAGGGTGTAAGCCTGGCCCCGCAGTTATATACTTGCGCAAGCTTCAATAACGCTAACAGTGAGAATACATGCCTACACCCCCCTTATCCGCTGCGGCTTATTTCGGCGATGGCGCGGTTGCCTCTTTAATGCGTACTCACGACTGGAGTCACTCGCCGTTAGGGCACCCCGACACCTGGCCGCAAGTGCTGCGCACAGTGACCAGTTTGATCATGAACTCCAAGTTCCCGATGTTTTTGGCGTGGGGGCCGCAATTGGCGCTGTTGTATAACGACGCTTATGTGGACATGTTAGCCAACAAGCATCCCAAATCATTGGGGCGTCCGTTCCAAGAGGTTTGGTCCGAGATCTGGGACGATATTTTGCCCATTGTCGAGCAAGCCATGGCCGGCCAGTCTTCGTTTCACGAAAACTTGCCCTTGACCATGAGACGCAAAGGCTATCAAGAGTCCACGTGGTTCACGTTTTCGTACTCTTCTGTCTATGATGAACACGGCAAGGTGGCCGGTATGTATTGCGCCTGCACCGAAACCACCCAGCAAGTGTTAGCCGCTCGCGAACGCAAGATCGAGAACGAGCATCTGCGGCAGTTGTTTCAGCAAGCGCCCGGCATTATGGCGGTGTTGCGCGATCGCGATCATGTGTTTGAGTTGGCCAACGAGGCTTACCACCAGTTGGTGGGGCATCGTGAATTACTGGGCAAGGCGGTGCGCGACGCACTGCCTGAGATCAAGGGGCAGGGCTTGTATGAGTTGCTCGATACGGTTTACCAATCGGGTGAGCCCTATGTCGGGCGAGCGGTACCGGTAAAGCTGCGTCGCCCGCAAAGCGACGAGCTCGATCAATACTTTATCGACTTTATTTACCAGCCGATACGCGATATGAGCGGCCGGGTAACCGGTATTTTTATTGAGGGCAGTGATGTCACTGATGTGGTGAAAGCGACTCAGGCACTGCGCGAAAGCGAAAAGCACCTAAGGCAGATGGCCAATACCATCCCGCATCTGGCTTGGCTGGCCGAACCCGACGGAACGATTGTGTGGTTTAACGATCGCTGGTATGAATACACCGGCACTACCCCCGAGGCAATGACAGGTTGGGGCTGGCAGAGCCTTCACGACCCGCAGCGCCTGCCGTTAGTGTTGGCGAACTACCAGCGTTGCCTCGACTCTGGCGAGCCTTTTGAAATGAGCTTTCCGCTGCGTTCCGGGGCGGGCGAATACCGAACATTTTTTACCCGCGCTACACCGCTGCGTGACGCGAGCGGCACAATTTTGCAATGGCTGGGCACCAACACCGATATCCATGAAATTGAAAAAGTACAAGAAGAGCTCAGAGCGGCTAACCGCCGTAAAGACGAGTTCCTGGCCATGCTCGCCCACGAGCTGCGCAACCCGCTTGCGCCCATAGGCTCGGCAGCCGAGCTGCTTAAGCACACCAGTGCCGAGCCTGTCATCGTGAAAAAAACCGCTGACATCATCTCCCGCCAGGTCGGGCATATGACCGGTTTGGTCGATGACCTGCTCGACGTCTCACGCGTGACACGGGGATTGGTTACCCTCCAGAGGCAGCCGGTTAACCTTAAAACCATTATCGATGACGCGGTAGAGCAAGTCAGCGCCATGGTCGAGAAGAAGCGGCAAAAGCTAAGTGTTGAGATCCTCGAAAGCCAACCCATCGTTGAGGGAGATCGCACCCGGCTAACACAAGTGGTGGCTAACATCCTTAACAATGCCAACCGATACACGCCCGAGCAAGGCAACATTCGCCTGCGCCTTGACGCTGGTGCCGAGCATATAAAAATCACTGTGCAGGACGATGGCATTGGCGTCGAGGAAAAGCTATTGCCACATATGTTCGAGCTGTTTACCCAGGCCGAGCGCTCGCCCGACCGGGCCCAGGGCGGTTTAGGTTTAGGCCTGGCGCTGGTTAAAAGCTTGGTCGAGCTGCATGATGGCCGTGTTACCGCGCAGAGCGAGGGTATCAATAAAGGCAGTTTATTCAGTGTCACGTTACCGCGCTCCTTGCAATCACAGGTGTCAGCGGAACCCTCTGGCAGCGGAAGCCAAACACACACACAGTCGCTCGATATTTTAATTGTCGACGATAATATCGACGCCGCTGAGGCGTTGGCCATGTTGTTAGAGCTACACGGGCACCGCCCGCGCGTTGATGACAGAGGCCGCACGGCGCTGCAGCAAATGGCAAACGCTGTACCGCAAGCGATGATTTTAGACATTGGCTTGCCCGATATGGATGGCTACGAATTAGCGCAAAAAATTCGCGCAGAGCCCGTTGCTGCCGGCATAACACTAATCGCACTCACCGGCTACGGCAAAAATGAAGACCGGGAGCGTTCCCGGCTCGCGGGTTTTGATCACCACTTGGTTAAGCCAGTGGTGATCAAAGAGCTTATGAGCATTCTGAATGGTGTTGTAAGCCCGTAGCACTGTTGCTGTATTAAACGGAATTTTATTCTACAGTGTCGCAACGTTTTGTCTGTTACCAAAAGACTCAGCGCAGGCGCTACAGTGTAACCAGAGGGGGCTAATGCACACACTCTGGTCGCGGGGCCTAATTAACAGCCTCCACACTAAATTACACGCCATTACAGATTAATATTTTGGCGCTTTTTTCCATTACACTGGTTAGATTCCCCTTTTCGGATTAATCGGAGCGGTTGGTCCGATACAAGGAGTCACAGTAATGGTTGCCCGAGCCCTATTAT
>TARA_R110000850_G_scaffold172906_18_pt1 | contig 13684 bp, 13 predicted proteins | sample TARA_R110000850 | Tara Oceans TARA_R110000850 (sample SAMEA4397586) | marine metagenome | biome: Polar Biome; feature: [SRF] surface water layer (ENVO:00010504); material: water (ENVO:00002006), including particulate matter (ENVO:01000060) such as... | depth 5 m | reverse complement strand
CCATATAGCGGCTTACTGGCATCAGATAACCCCCGGCCTGCTCGCGCCCGGCACCCGCAGAAGCCTCAATAATGTCTGCTGCTTTGTTTGCCAGATCGGCGTCACCGCCGAACTCACTTTGAAGTTGCTGCCTGTATTCAGCTTCACGCCCGTCACTTGCTCCCAGTAGCGACGACGCAAACAGTTGCGCACCGGCTTCAGACTGAAGGCCATGCTCATTAACAGCCGTTTGGGCTGCCATCTCACGGAACTCGTCACCATATTGCTCAACAAAACGCTGTGCGTGCTCCGCACCTTCCTCTGATGCACTGGCAAACGCTGCCGCAAAGAACATCCCACGTTCCCTAATGGACATGTCTTTAGCAGCTTCCGACAAATCACTTTCTCCAGTAATCCACTCTTTGGCCGCTGTGTATCCGCTGACCCCGGCACCGATAATCGAACGCCCCAGATCTGCGGCTCCAGTCGCGATATGACCCGCTACGCCGTACTCATCCTGGATGTACTGATCGCCACGGTTTGAATCAGCGATAAACTGGTCGCGCTCTTGGGGAGTCATGGCCGCGAGGTGCTCCATCGAACCTGCAAAATCATCCGAGAAACCGCCTGCTCCAGCACTAACCCCACCAACTACTTGGTCGAAGAATCGGCCAATACCCTCGGTAGTAGAGAAGATACTCGCCGAGCTAGATGGCTCGACTTCAGACGCCATAATTTGACTTCTCAGAGCACCGAGCCGCTCTCCCCGGTAGTCGTCTCTGTTTTCAGAGTCTGCCGCTTCTACGTGGCTTAGGTTTTGGTTATGACGCTGAAGCACTGCGCTCTCCCCAGGCACACCTGCCCTGGCCTGATTTTTTTGTTCTTTCGACATGCTCTGAGGTTCTTGAAGCTCTCGCGCACCTATACCATGCGTTATCGCTGGAGAGCTTTCCAAAAGATCTTGCTGTGCATTGGAATCTTTCACGGTTGTCGCGCTGCCCGTAGCACTTGCGATGGTTTCGGCAGCAATAGCCTGTTCCGATGCTTTACCAGAATTAAGAAGCGCATAGAGCTGACCGCCTGCGGTTGCTCTTGCTGAATCCATTCCCAACGCTTCATAAAACTGGGATTTTTCAGCCGCAAGTTGGCGTGTTTCGGGTGAAGCCATCCGCATCCCATCTCTTAGCTGTGAATGAGCTTCAGGACTGCTGGTTACTGTCTCCGCCAGGGCCCTCATATCCATTGCACTCGTCGTTCCAATGCTCGATTGAGCGCTGGCGAGACGCTGATAAGTATTTTGTGCTGTTAAGGCTTGGGTCGCAGATTCAGAAAACTGCTCACGCTGCTCCTCTCCAAGAGAGTTCGTAAAGCGCTGACCACTCTGCGTATTGACCTGACGAGCTATATCCCTAGTCAAAGCTGCTGAATCGCTGTCAGTGAAACCAACATTCTTGGCAAGCCGGTCCATATCGCCTGTAAGCTGCTGACGTTGATCGGTGGAGGTAGAAGTTGCCGAACCAGAAATTCCTCCTTTGACATCGACTGGTGCTGCCTTCGCTATTGCCATTCCAGCAGGGCCAGCCAACAGGGCTCCCGCAACCTGCCCGGCATCAACATTCGCACTGGCTTGCATACCAATCGCCCCAGCAATGGCATCTGTATGGCTCTCATTCAAACCATATTGTCGAGCGTAATCCTGAGCTTGGCCGTAAATCGCCTGTGCATGTGAAGAGTCAGATGCACGAAGGGATTGCCCAAGCCCTTGTAAACGGGCATAGCTCTGTTCAGCAGAGGCCCCGGAGAAAACAGAATTAGAAAGCTGGGATGCAAACGACTGTGTTGCTTGGGCAGACGATGCCTGGGAGGAACTAACCGCACTACTGAGCATGCTACCGACGTTCACCTTATCCACCATGCTCTCAGAACCGGTAAGTTGAAGCCCTCGGAAGTCATCAAATTGAGATTTCGGCATCATGTCCAACGCCGCTGAGGGCTTAATGGCGTCGGGAGTAGAGATTTTCTCGTTGATATGATCACCGCCATTCAAACGGCCTGCGAGGGAAGTCATTGCGTACGTGGAGCCGGTTACAACAAACAGAGTAATCACTGGAGTGGCCGCAGCCAACATGCCTCCCGTTGCAAGCCAATTAGATGTTATTTGGTATGCCTCGCTTATCCCGTGGAAAGTAGAAAACGGATCGTTCTCCAGGGCACTCAACGCACCTGTAGCGGACATATGAATATAGAGGTTAATGATTGACAACACCGGCATCCAGAGCTGAATCCATGCGAGTGTCACCAAATACTTTCCGACCAAGCCGATACCGAACCGGCCCATCAACATAAAGAATGCAGCCAGAGGTGTTACGGCATAAACGAAACCCTCGAAAAACGTCATCATCGGGCGAACGATAGTCATAAACATTGATTGTTCAGCAGCCCATTGAGTATTCCTTTGCTGAATAGCTTGGTTCAGCATAATTGCCGACGAGTAATCCCGCATATCCTGATACTTTCCCTGGGCAGCATCTTCATATATCGGTTTAAGCACGGTTGTTAGTATGTAGTCCTGAGCATTAGATCCCGTCATACCAAGACTCGCTAATGCATCATAAAGGCGATTTGACACACCGACTCCAGCGACATCGCCACTAGCGTCTCTCATTCCTCGCTCGATGGCTTCATGAACCAAATAGTTGCCTTTAACTTCATTCAGTGCGTTGCTAAGCGCGACAAACCCTTCAGAACAAGTGTAATCCTGGGGAGAGCCACCAAGATAAAGCCGAGTTCCATATAAGTCTGATTCAAAACGAAGTGCTTGCATTGCAGGGGCGGTAAATAAGTCTTGAATTGACGCTTGATGCAAATCAATTTTTGTTAGCGTGCATTCTCGTATGTAGTTGTGAATTGAAAGCTCGACGTTGACACCCTCTCCACCAACAGCGTTATCCATTGCTTTAAATACAACCGGGTTAACGGCAGCATCTTGAAGCTGATTTATCAGGTGAAGGGAGTCAGCAAATCGATTCTGTGTCGAACCCGGTGAAATAAATGAATACCCCTGCTCGAATAGGCTTGTAACTGAGTACCCGACATTTGAGACAACAGAACCAACCGCTGCTGGCCCCACTGGGACATTATCAACGACCCGAACTTCGCCAGAGTACGCATCTTCAATAAGGACAGTCGTGGATGGTCCAAATGCCATAGCATAGAAAATCCATGCCACCAAAATAGTGCCAATCTGTATTTCCTTGGCTCCATTCATAATCGATTGGAAGAAAACTATTAAGACACCGATAAGCAGCCCTACCGATGCCATCTGTGTGAAATCGCCAGTTCCCGTGATCATGGAAACAGCTATCAAGACCTGCTCCAAGAATGCCGAATCACCGACAGAGTGTATGGTCCACATTGGGAAATCTCCTGTTAAAAACTCCCCCTCATACTAAATACTCCTATCACTAGACCACGCACGTGTTCTTGCCCATTTTGGGCGCAAAGCCAAATTTAGGGTAAGTTTGTACCGTCAGTACAAACCATTGTTTTTTATGGATTAACCAAAGTTTTTGGGTTGCGTTTTCTTAAAGTCGTGAGACACTTTTTAAAGATAACGGAGGATAAACCCATGAAACGATACATCGCGACAGCTTCTGCTGCTGTAGTTCTATCACTGGCAGGTTGTGCAACCACCGGGTCATCCGACCCCGCAACCTATCAACCGGAGAAATCCCGTGCGTACAACCTCGCTCAGGCCGGGGGTATCACTGAAGCGCGGGATACAGAGAGAAAACACCTTTCAGAGAACGAGCTTTACAAGGTCGCTTCCAATGCCGATATCCTCATGTGGGATCGAGGAGCAAATTGGAGCGGGGGAGAAGCACTGGGAGCCAGCCTCTTGTTTGCAGCCCTGGAGCCAACGTCGAACTTTGCGAAAGACTCTTTGTTCGGCTGGATGCCTTCCAGCATGGCCACAGATGCCGTTCAGGCCCGTGCGAAGATGTCAGAAGTGACTACCTCCGCAATGAAAAAGGCCCTCGGTAGCCTTGGCTATACATATGAAGCCACGCTAGAGAACTACGACCAAAAAGCAGTGTTTGGGGGCGGAAGCGCTTTTCTGTTCAGTCAGATAACTATTATTGACGCAAATCAGGGATGCCCCTCGCCAGATTCTGTCGATCACTACTCAAAGACATGCTATCTCTCTTCTCAGATCATAGAGCCAAGTCAAGGATTTGAACCTGCGTTCCTGGGAGGTGGTCAGGCCTGGTCGTTCACAACTGAAGGTGTGAAAGCCTCATCTGTAAAACTGAATGTCCCGGAAGGGGTGACCCTGGACAGTGTATCTATCATCGGCGCGATCAGCGCGAATCTGCCCGATTGGGCCTATATGTTTGCCCCTCAAACCGATGAAACTCCTCCCATGGTCGTAAACAAGGGGAAACCCTTGTACTTTGTGGAACCGGTGGAGAGTATCGAAAAGAGCTGATCGAAAACGAGTGATTGGAGGGAGGGCTATGGCAAGAAATCTCAAAGAGATTATTCAGAGCGAGGATCCAAAGATAGTTTCTGCCGCGAAGAGAAAGGCAGAGAAGATCCTCCAGTCAATAGATGACACAACGGGTACGGTAGCCACCAAGAAAAGAAGTAACTCTCGGCTGGTCAGGAAATCAAAAAGGGGCCAGTGATCTGGCCCCTTTCACTATCGAGGAGCATACCCGCAATCGGCCAGACCCCTTTGCAGAGATGCTAACGCATCCTTCATCAGATACGCCTCATCATCGTTAACAGCATTACTCCTTAATTCTTGCCAACCAATTCGCTTTACAAGCTGTGCTAAAGCCAAAGCCTGCGCATCGGAAAGCTCAGTAAGGACGGATACTGTGTTATCCATAAGGACCTCCTATGGGAAGGAGGGAAGCCCCCAAGGGCGTCCCCAGGGGCTTCATTAATTCACCGCGCCGTAGTGCGACTTCGCGTAGGCAAGATCGAGCGTAAAGGTAATCTCAATCCGGTCCACAACGAGATCGAATTTACGGGCGTGTTCCATCAGATTAGACCGGAACACTGATTCGGCGTCGTCATGCGACGTTGCGTTAACCGTTTCAGCGACCAGCTCACCTTTTCCGTTGTCGTAACAGACGTCGGTGTAGTACACACGTCCGCACACATCGAACTGGTGATTCTCTGGTTGATTTTGAATTTGTCCCAGCATGTCTATTCTCCAAAAATAAAAAGCCGGGACTTCGCCCTACCGGGCTTAGTACCCGGCTGGGTGGTTTAATACTTACCGAGGACCGGCAAGTGATTTGTTGCAGTGGAGCGCAGGTCGAATGACCTCACCATCAATGATGCGGCCAGTAATGAATCCGACAGGAGGATTCTGCTCTGATCGCTCCGGTTCAATAACGTCCCCGGATAATGGCGACGCGTTTTGACTGACGACCCGTACGGGCCGCGCTTTGAACATTGATCGAACGATGACGTTGAGAGCACGGGCTACCACTGAAGCGCCAAACGCGATAACGCCAACCGTTACAATCATGACCAAAACGAATGTGGAAAAATACATATAGAGCTCCAAACAATAGTTGATTGAAAGGGGCTCACCCGTTACCGGGAAGCCCCGGTTACGGGTTTAAATGATTTATCGGGAACGCGAGAACCAATCAGAAACTGGCTCAAACTTGTCGCCCGACTTCATTATCTCGATGAAGTCATCCTCGTTGTCACATCGGGCCAAACCGAAATAGCTTTTCGTAAATCGGCCATCAAGGCACCGAAGGACCGTGAAGTGGAGATTTCCTTTTGACTCACAGTGAGCCATGACAATCCCTCTGCGTTGATACACATGGGAATCATTCAAAGGAAGCACCAAGCCGTTGACTTCGAGTTTTTTCATCTTGCACCTCAAATAGTTTTGAGGGGTCTCCCAGTACAGGGATACCCCTGTCTGGGATGATGGTTAAACTTGCTGTTTGTTTGAGGAGGCCAGCTACCTCTCTATTTCCGGCGGTTCCGGAAATTGAAGATAGGTTATCGGACAATGGCCGTGAGGCACGAAGCTACTTTTTCCCTTTTTGGGCGCAAAGAGGTTTTTTGTCTACTTGGGCCTGGGAGGTTCGCCTGGTCTGCCTAACAGCTCCCATAGAAGTCTGAAGGCATAGAAATGATCCCGTAGGGTTGTACTGCTCAGATGGCTCTGCCGCGCATAGTACCTGTGGATATGTGCTCTACCCACCTGATTAGGCTGGCTTACGCCTTGCTCATGGGCCGCAATATCTGACAGTGCAGCAATCAGCCGTTTCACCATCGCCCGTCTGGCTGTCTTGCCACCATGGCGAACATACACATGTGCTCGCTCTCTTACCCATTTTTCCATCGCTTACCCCAAGTATGAGTTTGTAACGTCAATACGCCCGTGTCCCAGCTCCCGCGCTATCTCAGCACGAATCTCCTGATCCAGTGTCTTGGCCTGGGCGACCGAGATCCCCAGTTCCTTGGACAGGTATTCATGATGAGCCCGACCGTGGGCCACACCAGCGCGGATAGGGCTATCGGCCCCCATGAGGACCCTGTAGCGCTCCTGAGCATAGTGGTGGCGCTCACCATGGAAGTTCACCGGCTGACGACCAATCTCCCGATATGCCTCTTGCCGAAATTCTCTATATGTCTGGTTGCCTGGGATCATACTGCGGCCATCCTGGATGGCCGCAGCTCTCTGAAGAGCGGTTATCTGAGCATTAGAGGTAATCGGCACCATACGCTGGCGACCACCTTTGGTTCCGTCCTTGATGGCAACAACCCCTTCTTTCTCTGCCTGTTTCAGCGCCCGAGTCGCATCAAGCTTGGCCGACTCCTCGAATCGCAGGCCAAAGTTGCGCTGCACCTCCAGCAGCGCTCCCAGCCGTTCTGAGACAGCCCCTATAGCTGCCTGGTGGGCCGCTTCCGAAACGCTCCGGTCGCTCGATGCGATTCCTGAACGCTTGGGAAGCCCGCCCTCCGCGACAGGCGCTACTCTGACTTGTCGGTCGCCACGAGCAATCTCCATCACCCGGTTTACTGCCGACAGGTAGTTCTGGGCAGTGGAAGGAGAAATCTCGCCACGCTCAAACCTATCGTTCAGATGGGCCGCGTAGGCCACCAGATGGGCCTTCTCGATGTCCCGCATGTCCTTTATGCCCTGTTCTGTCTTGATCCAGGATGAAAAAACGCTCCAACGGTCATGGATCGTTGCAATTGAAGCAAAGCTTCTCATCCCCTCTTTGAGCGCGTTGAGGCCCGCCCGCGTCATATCACGGCTCTTAAGGCCATAGTTTCTGGCATCCGGATTGGATCGTTCTGAGCGCATAGTGCTATTCCTTCTTGTTCTGGTTCTGGCCTGCCCGAAAATCATTGGTAAGTGATAAACGCGATTTTTTTAATCAGCTTCGCGTGCTGAGGCCAAATCAGGGTTCTTGCCCTGGCAAAGGGTGGATAAACCGAGCACCCACGGTCATTTACATACGATCAACACTGCTATGGAGCGGGCTGCTCTCGCCACTGGCTGGTCTGTTCCGTTGGAACAAACTGCCAGCAGCTCCGGCTGGTGAAGTCGCTTTTCTTGGAAAGTTAGCGCGTAGCGCTCGCCGCCTTGCGCGGCTGTGTTCGCGCACATTCGTGCGCGGGGCGAAAGCCTTGAGCCATTGAGGCACAAGGCTTTCGGCGGGGTTTGCTACCCCGTCTCTGTTTTCGCCGTTGGCGACAGAGACGGGGAGGGGCATGGTGCAAGCTCGGCATACGCCAGGCTCACATGGTTGAGGCAGAGGTGGTCCTCTGGAATTTGGCTGCTCATGATCGAGTGCCAGGTACGCCACAAATTCAAGAGAACAGTAGCGAGGAGGGGCATTTGCCAACTGCAAGCAGCGGCAACGATGACGATCTAGCGTCAGGGGTTCACGAATGGGGATGAAGTTCATCAGGGGTTCCTCCGAAGGGTTACAGACGGAGGAATGCCCATACGGGGGACAGTCCCCCAGAGGGTTGGTTAGATAAAGGCAAGCGCCTTGTTTACATAAACTGCTGTTTTCGGCCAGCTACCATTTACGTCATTAATATTAATAGGTTTTTTGGATCGGTCAAGCCCCAAAAGAAGGTCTCGTAAAAGGCTGTTATGAGACCCATTTCGCCTCATTCCTACATTACCCACCGTTCAAACGGTGCTTGAGTCTCACAAAGTCGCTTTTTGAGACCCTACCTGAACGGAAATCACTATTAAAAAGCTGGTTACGAACAAATGGGACTCCTAACATTGCTTTACGAGACCCAATGAATTCAACTGGTTAAGTATTGAGCAGCAACGAGGATGTGATTCTTAGGGGGGTAGAGGTGAGAAGCTCAATAGTGAAGACTTAACTACAAGGGCTACTTTCTTGCTCGCTTCACCAATTGTTTGATTTCTTTAATTTGGGAATCCGTCTGGGCGAAAATATGCTCGTTCGCCCTGAACGCCATTTGAGTGTTAAGAGAAATAGCTTGTTCGTGAGTTATGGATACCTTTCCTGGTGGGTACTGGTTCGAATTATTTACCATGTAGGCGTACCTAGGAGATATTGGGTAAAACGCATCCATAAATTCGGGCGGCGTTCTTCCATGAGAACTTTTGATCGACTCATGAACATTAATGATAGGGTTATCAGAAGTGATGAATGGTTCAGATGTATTATTCTCTAGCAGAACATGTTTGTCTTGATGACGGGTAGCCGTTAAATTCGCTCCTATATTCATTCCAAACATATAGCTCAGAAACCACCAATTTTTGTTCATCAAATGTTGGTATTTCTCGAATGAATAAGGAGGATTGGGGTAGCTCTTAAACGTTTCTTCATCTACCGCAAAGCCAAAAGCTTTATCCTTAAATGACTTTGTCCGGGTCATTTGCATTGCAAAAAACTGGGTAAATTTCACTCTATTTTCTGATGAATCAAATACCGAAAAATCACCTTGATTCATTCTTTTCAGTATTTCAACGGACTCTGACTCATGGGCTCCGTGAAGGTTTTCCAAAGCATTGTGCTGAAACTCAATGAGTTTTTGTCTCACAATTTCAGGAGGCGTTACTTTTTGAGAAAGTTTGTATGCGCGAGAAGCATTATAAAAGTCTTTTAGATAACTATCATGAATTTCCCTCAGTTCTTCCGGGCTTGCTGAGGAAAACCTTCTAATAAATACAATGTCCTCATCGTCCAAAAAGTTTATCTTGTAAAAATCCCGCTCGGCAGCTAGACCGTAAACGCTGTCATAAGCGATGTTGCCCTTCTTTGTCGTATAGTAAACATTCTTACCATCAACTGACCAATGCTTGAGATAGTACGCCCAAACATGATGGTGCTTCCTTTTTAACTGCGACTGTTTATTCATTAAGTTTGGAGTTTCAAAATAAATCTCAACCGCCTTTGGGGCGACGGTCGAGCTTGGTATTCACCCAGCGCTCTAATCGATCTGCGTTGACGTAGAGGATGCCACAAAGGAATAGAATAAATCCGATAAAGCCTAGTGCTGTATACATGGTTACTGTGAGATCAATCATATATCCCCCAAATCAAAGTAAGATTTTTTCATGTTAAAGAGAATTCGGATAATGTGTGAGATTCACCATCCTTGAGTTCAATAATGTTAGTAGGCTCTGAACAAAACCAAGCATATGTACCCCACGCCAACTCCGACATAGCTTTCTTGAATGCTGGTGCGGAGCGATCCTGGAAGGCAGTAACAAAAGCTAAATGCTCAGGGCTAAATCCCGCTTCCACCGCAATCTCAGTTAATTTCTTTTTACGGACAGAATTTACTGGGCCATCAGAGGCTACGATCTCAATGAATACGAAAAGCATATCGCTGCCATCTGTCTTGGTTCCCAAATCAACCAATATGACATCCGGTAGTGTCTTTGATGGATCGATCTTCAGTTTCAACCTACTGGCGAGATCAATTCCAACTTTTTCACCGGACTGTGATAACCACAATACAGCAGGATTCTTGAGGAACTTAGGCGCAAAATCCTCGATAACACATTTTCCAATTACACCAGAAGGCCCTGACTCAAGGGTTACCACACCGGCGTTGGGTAACGTAGCTGTGATGGTATCGGAGTTGGCCGCAGCCGCGTTCGCTCCTAACAATCTTATCCGGCTGAGTGCCGCCGGATTGAGGTGTGCTTTCTGCCAAGCAAGAATCGCATCCTCCAAATACTGGCCGACTAAGCTCTCATCAAAAAGAGCCGCAAATTTTTGAGTCATCGCATATTTTGGTAGTGGCGTAGTGACTGGCAAACCAGCTCTCTCCAAAACCGCCCCCAAAGCAATGAACCCATACCGTATAGTCTCATCCCTGACGGGCTCTCGCGAGTTCGGAGCGTACCAAGTGTTAGCTGGCCGTTCCTTCTTGCTGGAGAGAGCCTGTTCGACCCAAGCGTTGCGCTCCTCGTCCGACAGCAGCACTGCCTGCTCATCCGACATGTCAGTAACTTGGCTCGGACGAATCCAGCGCTCCTGTCCGTCAATCGCTCCTGCATAGAACATTACATAAAGCGTGCGGGCCGCCATTTCGCGGGTAACGTAGTTACGATTTTCTGTCCCATCTGGGAAGATCTGTGGCAATCGCTCAGCGATTACCTCCAGTTTTGGTACTTTCGGCCAGCTCAACTTTGTTCTCTCCATACAGTTTGGCTACACATTTCTCAATCGTGAGTCTATCAGAACCGGCCAAAATGATCTTCTGCAGCTTTGTCAAGCCTTCAATCGTGGGTAGAGGAACCGACATCAGCTCATAGGCAGAGACTGCAACACTGCCGCTTATACAGCGATATATGCGGTCGAAGACCTCTGAGTTGAGGAGAGCGTTAATCGTTTCGACAGTCACTTCTCTGATCAGACCGTCGGAGTAAACAATATTCAAATGATTCTCAACTACAACGCCGTTGTTTCGGTCGATAAAGTCTTGGGGGATGACTGCGCCCAAAACCCGACGACTCTGTTCTTTTGATGTAGTTCTCTGGACTAAAACACATGACTCCCGTGTAATAAGGTGTTGTTGGTTGTTCTTCACCTCGATATAGGGAACATGATTCCGTTTCACTGCTGAGAATTTAAAGCCTTGAGCTGTAACTGACTCGGCCCATATCAACGGTAACGAATTTTTCGTCTTTTCTGATTTAAGCTGAGCTTTATGCCGATTCCAAACCAACTTTCCAGTGGATACAACATATCCAAGGTCAGGAAGCCGTGTTTGCATCTTCTTAATACGGTTAAGTAAAGCTGCGTCTTTTGATACCCTGGGAATTAGCCAAGGCCCATCGCCCTTAACAATACCCACTTTACCAATGTGCTCTACTTTAGCTTCATTAAGCCCTTGCGGGACGAGAAGTGATACTTTAGAGGGGCCACGTCGCGCTCCCTTCTTAAAGGTCGTCAGTAATGTTTCCTGGAGCACGTCATCAAACACTCCTTCTCGGTTAGAAATGAAGTCGAAAGCTCGTGGTGCCGCTTCAGTAAGTAACAATTCTCGTAGCGCCTTGAAATACTGACCGCCCAGAAATGATGTTGGCGTGAGGTAGGCGATGACTCCATCTTCCTTAGCGGTTCTCAATGCAAGGTCAGTAAACAAGCCATAAAGATTGGCGTGACCGAACAATGAACGTGCGTATTTATCTCTTAAACCTGTATCAAGCGTAACTTTCCCATATGGGGGATTGCCAATCACCAAATCAAATTTTGTCGATGACTCATATGCAAGTGCGTCACCAACAGTTATTACGTCTTTTGGTAACCTCTTCCGGGCCTTAATGCACAAATCAATGAGCACCGATTCAAGAAGAACATGCGTCATCCAGGCGGCAAAGGGGTCTATCTCCACCCCCTTCAATCGCTTACCTATCTGCCGAATCTTCCATTCTGCTGACGTGCTTTTCGATTTTTCAAGCATTCGTGTTGCTACAGGAGCTAAGAATGCTCCACCACCACAGGCTGGATCTATTATGGACGCTTTACTGAAATCAACCCCAGCATCTTCGGATAAATCAAGTAGACGGGAAACTAAAGGAGGCGGCGTATAGTAAGCTCCCAGCTTTGAGCGGAAAGCCACTGGTAACATCGCTGTGTAGATTGAGCCAATCAAAAATCCCGCATCAATATCGGGAAACTGAGCGATTACTCGCCCTGTGCTTTTTGCAACGTCTTCAGCATCTGACGCAACATCAGCGAGAAATGTATCACGGGGAACTGGAAAAATTTTAAGCTTAGAGCCGTGGCGCGAATTAACCTCACTCCAATACGAAGTCACCAGAACGGCGCAATATGATCGAGCTACAGCCAGACGATGCTCATCATCGGAGACGGAGCTGGCATACCCCCGTGCCATGCTTTTACAAGCATCATACCTGACAAGGGGCTCTTCCGATTCGCTTAAAATATCCTGAAAGTGATACGCATTCATGCCTTCGTACCCTCGCGGTCAGGTTTAACTACCCCGACCCTGTTGTAAATAGTTGTTCTAGAGACTCCAAATCGCTTGGCAATATCAGAGACGGGTATATTTGGATCCTTGAGTAGAGCTTTAATCTCGCGAATATCTTTCTGTTTCAGCTTTGGTTTACGTCCACCAAGTCGGCCACGCGCCCGCGCAGCCCTTAATCCAGCTCGTGTTCTCTCGCTGATTAGGTTTCTCTCAAATTCAGCAAGTGCAGCAAATACGTGAAAAACCAGCTTGCCAGAGGCACTTGTCGTTTCGATCTTTTCTTGAAGACTCTCAAATCCGATTTTCTGTTCTTCCAGGGTCGTCACGAGTTTGACCAAATCACCCAAGCTTCGTCCCAGGCGGTCCAGTCTCCAAACAACCAACGTGTCGCCTGAACGCAGAGCTTTCAGGCAAGCCTCAAGCTCCGGCCTTTCAGTGTTCTTCCCACTGGCTTTGTCTTCATAGATGACCTGGCAGCCCACTTTCTCCAAAGCATCCCTTTGGAGGTGCAGGTTTTGATCATCCGTTGAAACGCGGGCATAGCCAATACGTTGATTCATGTACAATTAATTTACATAGAAAAATATACGGGTATTTTAACAGATGACACGCCAAGAATCCATGCGAAATGGCACCCCCCTCAAGGTGTTCACAAAACGGTGGTTTTTTGGACATAAACAATAACGGGTTTACTTAATTATCGAACTTCGATATCGTATTTCGACTATTTAGATTGTCAGAGCGAGACACAGTTATGAACATACCCGACACGACTACCGGCGATCGCAGCCCTTGGGTTATCTTCTTAATTTTCCTCAGGTTGGGCTTGACTTCTTTCGGTGGTCCAATTGCCCACTTGGGCTATTTCCGTGATGAATTCGTTACGCGGCGACGTTGGTTGACCGAGCTTAGCTATGCTGATCTAGTTGCTCTCTGTCAATTTCTGCCTGGACCGGCGAGCAGCCAGGTCGGTATCGCCCTCGGGCTATCTCGCTCCGGCTATGCCGGAGCGCTGGCCGCATGGTCAGGCTTCACGCTTCCTTCAGCGATTGCCCTAATCCTGTTTGCTCTAGGCATCAGTAGTTACGGTGATGTGATGCCATCTGGTGTGCTTCATGGGTTGAAGGTGGTAGCCGTAGCCGTAGTCGCACAAGCCGTATGGGGTATGGCCCGCAACCTCTGTCCAGACGCCCCGCGCATCACAATCATGTCTGCG
>TARA_R110000850_G_scaffold50499_4_pt1 | contig 13703 bp, 11 predicted proteins | sample TARA_R110000850 | Tara Oceans TARA_R110000850 (sample SAMEA4397586) | marine metagenome | biome: Polar Biome; feature: [SRF] surface water layer (ENVO:00010504); material: water (ENVO:00002006), including particulate matter (ENVO:01000060) such as... | depth 5 m | reverse complement strand
AAAAGCTATGGGAGTATCAACATTTAGTGTGTCTTCTGAAACGCCATCTTTCCGATATTTAATCAAACTCTCCTTTTTTGCTAAAGAAATCTGTTCAAGAACATAATTTTCATCTTTTTCATTACTAAATTCTCCGAAACTAATACTACAAAGTTCTTCGAAACTAAGCGCCCAAAACGGTATAAATAAATCATTCTCAGTGCTTCCAATTGTTTTATCAGCATTTACTTTGAAAATGTTTGCTCTATCTTTTAAGGCATGACCATATTCACCATGCAAGTCAAATACTAGCACCCTAGCTGACGGATATTTAGTTGGATCAGAAATAGCGTTTAAAATACTAGCAACTGTTGTTGATTTTCCAGACCCGGTCGTGCCTACTATTGCTGAGTGGCGAGTAATCAGTTTATTAATATCAATCAGTGCTGGGATAGATTCTGCTCCTGCAATATGGCCAACCTTCACAAAGTAAGGTTTATCAGGTTGCCCATAAATATTTTTCAAATCATTTTCTGAAACCAAATGAACTTCATCACTAATTGTAGGATATTGAGATATTCCTCTTTGAAAGGAACCGTTTCGTTGTCCTTCACCAATAAGCTGTACTTTGATCCATCTATAACCGTACGGTTGTGCCAAGATTTGATTTTCAGGAACGGCACTAGCGCCAACCTGGGTAACAATGCCAAAAAGATCGATATAACCAATAGGAATTTTCACAAAGGAACCAATCTGACCAATGCGATACCCTTCCCCATCTACATAAATGAGTCCGGACGGTGCCGCATTGTCTAAAGCAACACTTAGAGAAGTACCACTTACATCTTGAATTGTCCCTAAATAAGTAGACTTAAACGCCATCCTGATCTATTTTAAATTGTTCCTTACCAATTAATTCTTGGAGAAAATCTCCTAAAACAGCAAAGTCTCCAAGATGAAAGTTGTAGCCGACAATCTTTTGAGCATCATCTTTAATTGGTCTTACAGCATTCCCTATATTTTCTTCAGCTTCGTAGTCTGATTTCGTAGGGTACCATTTTGCTCTAAGTCCACCTATTACCGCCTCGTCGAAAGTCCAAATGCTTAGATTTGATCTATTTTCCGCCAACTCAAGTGCCTTTTCGTAGTTAATGACCGTTTTAGAAATTCCCTCCTCTTCTCCATCTCCTTTCTCTTCAGTAGTTGTGGTTAAATCACCAAATAACAAGGCAATCACCATTGCTGTTGGGTTTGCTCTTAAGGCATTCAAAATGGTGTCGTTCAAATGATCATCGCTAAAAGAATAGCCAGAAAGTATTAAAACCGCAGAATTCTGTCTCAAAAACTTATTCAATCTGTCAATCAACGCTAAATAGGGCATCTTACGACTTTGATCATATTTCAAATGAGAAGGATGGATGATATAAGAATCACTTTCTTCTAAACTCGTAGAACGATATACATCCTTATTCTTTTTCAGGTACCAATTAATAGATCCATGAATTTTCCATAATCTTGTCCAATGATTAGGTATCATACTATCTTCAACAGCCCGTAAATCAAAAAATGGAAATATTGTTCCTACAAACCCATCAAAATAGGGCACCTTTAAAGACTCGAATGCTTCTTCTAATAACAGATCATAATTAGTAGTAAATATTTCAATAGGGGTATCTCGATCAATATTATTTACCCACTTAGCTAATTTGTGATAAGGAGTCTTATTATCAGGAAGCTTGACATTCAATTTTTTGGCAATTTTTTGGCAAACTATTTTTTCTAGATTTTCTAAATCAGCTTCGGAAAATCCTCTGATATCAGCTGCTCCCTTTGAAATCTGCATCATTCCTCTTAAAAAACTTAAAATATCCTCAATATTTGGATTTGTCTTTCCTGTTTTTACTACTTCCTCAATAAGTTGAGAATAAGCAACTGCTAAACTCTTTGTTGCACCCTCTACAATAGTAGTCTCCTTTGTAATCTCATCCATAACATATTTTGTTAAGCCAGCTACATCAGGAATCAAAGGCCATTCCTCTTTTGTGGGCATATTTACAGCCAAAGGGCACCCTGCCGAAATGAAAAAACCTACGGGTTTCTTATCTTGAGACAAAGTTTGTCTTAAATATTTAGATTGCCGAATAGGGTCGTGAAATGTCATTTTGCTTTTCGCTTAAAATATTTTATTTATCTTCTATCCAATATAATTTCGGAAATAATCACTCTAATTTTTTCTTTTAAATCATAATCAATATCCAGTTCCTCAGCTTTCCTACATAATTCTAACAATGAAGCTAAATTAGTTATATCATTATTCACATTAGCCCCAAAAAGATCTTTTACTTCCTTAATATTCCTAAAAGCACTTCGTGGACTTTCAATTTTTAAACTTATCCTTTGCTTTAAATCAAAAGGATTTTTAATCTTTTTGATTTCTTTTAATGAATTCAAAAGCTCATTAGAACTGGACAACTTATAAAGGTCAGCTCTCAAGACTTCTAAAGCCTTATCAATTTTAAAAGAATGTGAAATTGATATCTCATTCTTATAATTCACTTTATTTTTAGGGAATAAATAAAAACCTCTCTGATCTTTTACACCTATTTTTACAATGTTTTGAAATTTAAGGGAAGCACTACCTAAATCATTTGTTGTAACCATAATAGTTGAACTTATCTTACCAAACTCTTCTGCATCAATTAATTTCTTCTCAGAAACAATAATCTCAAGCTTAGAGGCACTTAAACCTGCTGATGAGATAGTATAATTATTTCCAATATTCTCTTTCATGACCTCGTGGAAAATCAACATTGAAACTACAAATGTAAAGTCATAACCATACTCATTATATTGTTTGACAGAGGTTATAGCCCGTAAAAACAGCTCAGATTTGTGCTCCAACATTCTATAACTTCGAGGCCTATTTTTCATAGGATCCTTCTTTGTCAAACTCTTGAAGTAATCAATATTATACTTTGCTAGTGCAGGTAATTTATCTCTATACAGCCTATTTGCATATTTAGCCATATCATATTGATCTAGAAAACTATTTTTCGCATCATGTATCGCAAAAGCTTTTAAGTTCTTTTTATTTTCCCCAATCTCATCAACATATTTATCAAAAGTAAATTCTATTGGATTGCCATTTACACCTTCTACATCCCTCATAACTTCATCAACTGAAATATCTGCAATAGATGCCTTTATATTAAAAACTCTAAAATTACTTTTGACAAATGATATTTTTTCAAATAACAAATCAATATTATCAATAATTATATATTCATCTTTAACTGAACCTATCTTAAAAAATTTATATATTTGATCATAGTAGTCATGCCCTTCCAAAAGGGTCATCAGTTTACTAATTTTTAATCTTCCTTCATTTTCAACATTGTGAAAAGGATAATAAATTTGATTGAATCTTCCTTTCATTTTTATCTTATTATGCTCCCAATTAAAGTATTTATACAAAAAATCAAATATAAAATTCTTAAACTATACATTTTTTCACACTGATTCACGACACTTTTTCTACTCATCATGCTGCCAGCAATAACTACTTCCGGTAGCAGATTTCCTTGAGCACCTGACTCCTGCCTTGGTCGTAGCTTTGCATTGAGAGGATGTTGCCTGAGCTGGTTTGGCTTCTTTGCTTGGTTCTGTTTTACTTGATCCTGCGGATAGAGGAATCGGTTTGGCTTCGACAGTTTCTGTACTGGATGGTTTGCATACCAAGCATCCGGTCAGGCCTCTCTTTTTGGCTGCTGCTAGATCCGAAGCCCAGCCTGTTTTGGAATAGCGGCAGGACTCTTTATGATACTTCGCTCCTGTCTTAGTGATGAAGACTGTTTGCGAATACAGCTGGGCAGCGAAGAGAAAGAAAGCCGTGAAAAGGAAGCCGTACAGAAGTTTGTACATCTGGGTTAGATTGGGTTCAGAAGAGTTTCCGGATTTAAGCCCAGACAGGAGTAAAAAGTTGGTTATACCTTCAGGTGATAAAGAACAGCGGCAAGAAAGTGGAAAAATCGGAAGATTCTATACCCTGTATAGGGTATTTTTTGAAGAAAATGAGAGAAAAGTGAGTAGGAAGAGCGCTTTTTTGATAGGCGATAGAGTCAGTAGGTGGAGATTAGACTTCGCTACTACAGAATCCCAGCATAATCTCTACTCCTTAAAGTCAGCTTAACCTTGTACTATCACCGATGCATCTTCGATCATCCATCGGAGATGAATTTCATTACTCAATAACTTCCGGTTTAGAGAGGAAAATACTTCGGAATATTCATGCAGAAATCACACTTGCTCAATGCTTTTCAATCAGTACCTTTAAATATGATAACGATTCCTGCAGAAAATTTCAATTTTCCATTAGATCAAGACAAAGACGTTTTAAAAAGCTGGTCTTGGTTTATATCGCTATTTTCAGAAGTTGAATGGCAAAAAAGAAAATTAGCTATTGAACAAAAAATCGTCGTTCCTAATAGAATTGACGAACCATTTTCCGAAACTCTTGATAAAGGAACCCTATTGGTCATCAAAGATGACCAGATAGGCTGGTATTTATATCTAACTGAGATGTTCCTTAAACAGCCATATAAATATGAGTTTTTTCAAGGAGCAAGGGTAATACCGATTTTTAAGAGGTTCGGCCAGGATTTTGACTTACTAATGGGTATTGAAGGAATTAAAAGAAAAGTTAAAAATTTAATTAAGGTTCGTAAATCGGAAGCTGATGCAATACTTTTTGAAATACTTACAGCGCTAGTATGGGAACGGAACGGATGGAAGGTAAGTTTTCTTGATGAAAGTAAACCTGGAAAAACACCAGACCTCTTTGCTAAGAAAGGCAATAAGGAATTTTACATTGAATGCAAGAGGCAAATGAAAACCGCAGACTATACTTATAGGGAAACAATGAAACGTCAGGTGATGATTTCCCACTTGAATAAAGATTTAATGAAAAGTAATTTATTATTGGATATTGTTTTTCATGTTGAGCTAGAAACTTTACCTGATACCTATCTAAAGGATTTGTTAATGGACAGGATTCCGGAAATAAAAGAATCCATTAAAATCACAGATAAAGACATTGTCGATATTGATGTTTCATTTGTAGATATTAATGGCATAAATGAACATCTAAAAGAAAACTTGGTGAAATATAATTCTCCACAACTCAATTTTCTAATTGGAAGAAGAGCATCGGATAATGTGGCCTTCACATCAGGAATATATGCAAGTTTTATAAAAATAGGTGAAGGAGAAATAAATAATAAGTATGTTGATAATTTAAGTCGTGCTTTCGGAGTATTTTGGCAATGTGACGCAATCGAATCTATTGCTGCAAAAGCTAGGGATATTAAGAAGCAACTCTATTCAGCATTAGAGCAATTTCAATCTGGACAAAATATTGTAATTCATATAGGGATGGAAACATATGATGGACCCGAAGTGGAGGTAAAAAGACTTCAAAAAATAACAGAAACGCTTGAAAGTTTACAATTAAACACAAAAACTCTTAAATGGGCTTACTGCCACTTTTTTCAGTCCTACTCTACCCCAGAGGAAACCTGGGTATTTGATGAAACCGTGAACATAATATCTTCTGTCCCACCAGAAGGACTTCCACCATTAGCTAATAGTTTCTTAATTATTCCTGAAGATGTGGAATTACAGAATATGGCACATTGGGAAAAACCATTACCCTAAGACTGATTTCCATTTTAAGAGAATTTAAACCCCTCCATTTCTAAATAGCAAGGGAATTAGCTCAGATTTTCAGTCCAAATTTATCCACTTTTTTATACATAATCACTGCCATAAAAGCCCTATATCTGGCGATAATAAGCACACCCTCAGATTTGTCCTTTCTAAAACCAAGGAATCCCATTCCTTTGAAGTCTAATCAAAAACTGCATTGAGAGCTTAGAAAGAGCTATTTTTCACTGTTGGCTGACTTGAAAAATACCCGTCCTAAACTTATGCAGAAGTTTGACATAGGTTTCAGTCAAAATAAAACAGGTTATGGAGGAGCAAATCATTTCATGGGTCAAAAACTACCTTGCAGGAGGGGTGAAAATTCCTGTCATAATTTTTCTCATTTCTTATGTCCTAAAAACCATACCCCCCTATCTAGATTCCTTTCTAAACTACTATTCCAAAATACAGGAAATTAAATCCAATGAAAGAATTGAGAAAAGGAAACTTAAAGCAATTCGGCATAAGAAAAAGGCAACTAGCTAAACCCTTATCAGTGCCACTCTAAGCCTAGTTTTTATATTTCTCCGACAATCTTCGTCAAAAACAACATCAATTGAGCCATAAACCACACATATTTAACATATTGCAGTATGTTTATTTCTCACTAAAACCATAGAAAAATGCCAAATTTTGTAGTAAACAATGTCGCCCAGGCAAATGGTGACCATGAGGTTCATCAACCAGGATGCTCATATTTTCCAAGTAATTATCGGGATTTAGGCTGGCACTCCAGCTGTGTACCTGCGGTGGCAGCAGCAAAAAAAACCTATAGTAAAAGCAATGGATGCTATTATTGTTGCAATGCTTGCCACACTACCTGATGTTAGAAAGAGTTGATTAAAATCAACTCTTTCTAATTTTTGAAAAACTCTACAATATTTTTTACTTGTTTGTGTCACTAAATCCGTTACCTTTATTGAAATTTGAAAAACACTACAATAATCAATGAAGGTAAAACTCAGTGATATCACTCAATTACAATTTGGTTTATACACCAAACCTACAGAAGAGGGAAATGCTGTCTACCTACAGGCAAAGCATTTTGATGATTTGGGCAATCAGTCGGCACAGATAGATACTTTCGCTCAAATCGACCAAAAGAATGAATCTCACCTTCTGGAAGATGGGGATATCATACTGGTGGGTAAAGGAATGAGAAACTTTGCCTGGACTTATCACAAAGATTTTGGTCCTGCGATAGCCTCCTCTATCTTCTTTGTGATCAAAGTGGATCAATCAAGAGTAATTCCTGATTTCCTCACCACATTATTTAATATGCCACAAACACAGGTATACTTTCAGACTTTGGGAGCAGGAAGCTCCATCCCTTCCATTCGGAAATCTGAACTGGAAGCGTTTTCATTTGTACTTCCATCATTGGAACTACAACAGAAAACCATCGCTATTAAAGAGTTACATTATAAAGACATGGATTTAACAAAAAACATCATTGCAGAAAAGCAAAAAGTATATCAGGCAGTCATTAAAAATATTATCTCTCAAAAAGTATGAGTAAAAAACCGATTACCCAGAACGAGATCAACAACATTGTATGGAAGGCATGTGACACCTTTAGAGGTGTTATTGATCCTTCCCAATACAAGGATTATATCCTGACCATGCTTTTCGTAAAGTATGTATCTGATGTATGGAAGGATAAAAAGGATTTCTATGCTCAGAAATACAATGCCGATGAGGTACGAGTGGAAAGAGCATTGAGAAACGAGCGTTTTCAGGTGCCTGAAACCTGCATGTTTGATTACCTCTTTGAGAACCGGAATGCAGCCAATGTGGGTGAGTTGATTAATACCGCTTTGGAAAGCATGGAAGATGCCAACCGAAGTAAGTTGGAGCGAGTGTTCAGAAACATAGATTTCAACTCCGAATCCAACCTCGGTCAAACTAAAGACCGAAACAGAAGGCTTAAAAACCTCTTGGTTGACTTCTCCGCTTTAGACTTGCAACCCTCTCATTTGGAGGATAATGATGTGATTGGAGATGCTTATGAGTACCTGATTGAAAAATTTGCCAGTGACGCAGGCAAGAAAGCGGGAGAATTTTATACGCCTGCTCAGGTTTCTAAACTCTTAGCCAAGTTACTCAATCCTCAACCTGGTGACAGGATCATAGACCCAACTTGCGGTTCGGGTTCATTGCTGATCAAACTATCCAAACAAGTAGGCAGTAAGAACTTCTCACTTTATGGTCAGGAAATCAACGGCAGTACTTGGGCTTTGGCTCGTATGAATATGTTCCTGCATGAGATTGATGATGCAACTATAGAATGGGGCGACACACTCAACAACCCTAAACTACTGGAAAATGACAGCCTACTCAAAGGAAACATAGTTGGGGCAAATCCGCCATTTTCATTGGATAAATGGGGAGCAGATAACGCCATATCTGACCAGTTTACCCGATTCCACAGAGGCATACCACCCAAAAGCAAAGGTGATTACGCTTTTATCTCTCACATGATCGAATCTACTTACCACGATACCGGTCGTGTAGGTGTAATCCTACCTCATGGTGTGCTATTTAGAGGAAGCAGTGAAGGTAAAATCAGGCAGCAATTAATTGAAGAAAACCTATTAGAGGCGGTAATTGGCCTGCCAGCTAACCTCTTCTTTGGCACAGGTATTCCTGCCACCATTTTGATATTTAACCGTGCTAAAGGAGACAACAAGGATGTTCTCTTCATAGATGCCAGCCAAGGTTATGAATCAGGCACCAACCAAAACCGCTTACGTGATAAGGACATTGACAAAGTAGTGGATATGTACAGAGCGTTTCAAACCGCAACACCACTAACCACCGAGGCAGGTGAAGTACTAGAAGAAAAATTCGGCTTTCGTGCTACTATTCAAGAAGTGGAAGAAAACGAGTACAACCTGAATATCCCTCGCTATGTGGACACTTTTGAGGAAGATGAAGAAGTGGATATTCCTACTACTCAACAGAATATTACCGAGCTGAAAAAGGAATTAGTCTCGGTTGAGCAACAAATGGATAATTACCTAAAAGAACTGGGGTTTTGAATTTACTTAGCGAACATATATCGGGATGGAATACATGTGAATTTGGTGAACTAGTCGATAAGCCAAAAGACAAACTTGACCCAAAAGTTCAAAAAGACTTCCTATGTATCGAACTAGAGAATATAGAGCAAGAGCTAGGTTTAATAAATGGGTTCGCTATATCAAAGGGCTTATCTAGTACAAAGAACAGGTTTAAAAAAAGCGACACTCTTTTTGGAAAACTAAGGCCATATCTGAAAAAATATTGGTACGCCGAATTTGATGGAGGCTGTTCAAGTGAAATTTGGGTTTTAAGAGCAAAGCGAGAAATTATAAACCCAAAGTACTTATTCTATTTTGTCCAATGTCATCGTTTTATTCAAGCTACAAATGTTACTAGTGGATCGAAAATGCCAAGAGCAGACTGGAGTTTTGTTTCAACCTTCCCATTTACAATACCCTCTATTCCTGAACAACAAAAAATAGCTGAAATTCTCAGTACCTCGGATAAAGCCATTTACACTACTCGAAAACTGATTGACGAACTCAAACTCCGCAATAAAGGACTTGCTCAGCAATTGCTTTCAGGCAAGAAACGGTTGCAAGGATTTAAGGGGAAGTGGAGAAGTTTTTGTATTTCTGATCTCTTCCAATTGGAGAATCGTCACATTGAGTGGAATGAAAACTCTAACTACAATTTGATAAGTATCAGAAGACGATACGGCGGCATTTTCTTCCGAGGGTCATTTCATGCAAATGAAATACAAGTAAAAAAGTTAAAAGAGATCAAATTAGGTGATTTCCTAATTTCCAAGAGACAGGTTTCACATGGTGCTTGGGATGTAGTCTCTTCTGAGTTTGATTCATTCTTAGTTTCTGATGAATATGATTGTTTATCTATAAAGGACAATAGTGTCCTAAGTGAGTCTTTTTGGCAATGGTACTGCCGACAACCTAAAATGACTAATTATGCATTTTTAGACTCTATTGGGGTTCATATTGAAAAATTAATATTCCACTTTAAACAATTCAAAAAAAGACAAGTGGAAATTCCGAGATTAAAAGAACAGCAAGCCATAACTTCAGTCCTAGAAGAAGCAAACAAAGAACTAAAACTACATCAGCAACAACTAGACACCCTTAAAGAGCAAAAGAAAGGCTTAATGCAAAAGCTGTTGACGGGTGAGAAAAGGGTTAAAACAAACAACTAAAAATATGGATATTCCATTGACTTCATTTATTGATTTTGTTTTGAAATCAGGTAGTCCTAAAATGACTAGTGCTAAAAAGATCAAAAGCCAGTCAGAGGAAGATTATAATGTTGCGACAGATTATTATAAGAGATTCCGTGAGGCAGTCCAAGAGCTTCATAAAAAAGACTTGCAAAAAGCAACATTATTAAAGATTGTCGGCCCCTTACCTCCTAATAAAGTTGAGAATTATAAAAAAATGGCTGAGGGATATAAGAAGTTCTTAGGAAGGAAGGGGGTTAAATGGTTTAAGCCTTCTCGAGAAAACTGGAAACAAGGAAATTTAAATATTGCTATCAATCCAGAGCTTGGGCTAGAGTGGGATGGTAAAAAGTATTTAGTAAAGCTTTATTTAAAAGCAGAGAAACCTTCCAAAGATAGGTTAGCTAGTATTCTTGCTCTTATGAATCATACTATTGTTTCAACTGACTGCACTTTTGCTGTGCTTGATGTAAGGAACAGTAAGATTTATACCTATGAAAATGAGATGGATTTGATGATGCCACTTGTAGAAGGAGAAGCGAAAGCACTAGAGTCTATATTGAGTCAGATATGATGTGTTTGAAACTCTTACTTAAGGATAAAAATCATTGAAATGATTAAAATTCAACTCACCCTCTCATCTATCCAAAAACCGTACTTGGGGTTTATACCCTAGTACTAGGAGATAAAATTAATAAGCATGGCAGCACCCTTATTCAAAGAAGACCATATCTCGCAGCTTACCGCATTGAAGAACACTATTGAATACAGAAGAAAGGTTCAATGAAAAAGCTGTTAGCAGGTGAGATTAGAGTAAACAAAAAGCAATAAAAATGGATGATTCAAAGAGAATTGAGCAACTAAGATTTGTACTCACAAGGTTTGACCATTACACGGAAGGCGCAAATAGTAAAGGCAATTTCCTTTTGGCATTTTGTGGCTTCTTAGTCGGGTTTGTTGGGTCAAATTACAGTGAGATCATTGCTATAAATGATAATGCTTATGAAATGCTTACAGGCATTTTACTTTTCATGATTTTAACTTTGGGTCTATTTTCAATCGGTTTTATTATCATAGCAGTTTCCCCATTTTTAAAAAGCAACAATTCCAGCAACAAAAAATATCACTCTCTGATTTTTTTTAACTCCATAGCACAAATGGATGAAAAGGAGTTTACGAAAGAAATTAAAAAGCAAAAGGAAAATAGCATAGTCGAAGATTTGTCCAAACAGGTCCATATTATTTCCAATGGGCTTAATTCGAAATACTCCAAAATTGGTTGGTCACTCAAACTGTTGATTATCCAGTTGATATTAATTATGGTCATCATTATAACTAAAGCAATATGAGTCTATTCGGTAATTACAAATCCAGTCTAGAGGAAGTCTTGGGTAGAAAAAATCATGCTCTTCAAAAAGGATTTAACGCTACATATGAGATGCTAAATCTTAACGAAAGAAACTATTCGAGCACATCACTTTCCCTGCAAGAAAAATCTCAAACACTCCTTCATTTCGATGCCAGCCAACTTAGAAAGTATTTTGGGCCAAATCAATATTCTTTCAACAATGTTTCTATTGGAAATCATCCTGATTTCCAATACTTAAAGGAAAGTCAAACTCTAAAACATCATTGTGTTTCAATGTTTATTGATATAAAGGGATCGACTAGATTAGCTTTAAAATACCCATTGGAAGATGTTAGACTCATTAAGGACACCTTACTAACCCTATGCATAAATGTTGTCACTCATTTTGGGGGTCATGTCCATAGACTCCAAGGAGATGCTGCTTTTGTACAATTTGTAAGATTCGAAAAAAACCCAAATGACAGTATCATTAATGCACTAAATGCTGCCAGTGTATTATGTCAAACAGTCTCGGAAGACTTATCCACTGCTTTTGTCAGCTATGGTCTTGATCCTATTAAAATAAGAGTAGGAATTGATTATGGTTCAGACGACCAAGTTTTGTGGTCACACTACGGAATTGCTAATTGTAATGAACTTACAACTACTAGCCTTCACACAGATCTAGCTGCAAAACTTCAGCATAAGGCTTCTGTCAATTCTATTCGAATTGGGGATAATTTAATAAAAGCCATTTCAATCAAAGAGGACTTTATAAAGACTCCAACATTAATTAAAAATGGGATCACTGTTGAAGATAAATATATCATTCAATCACCCAACTTCACGTACAGGCAATATGAATTTAATTGGAATAATTATTTGAATAGTTTCTCTTTCTACAAGAAAGATAATAGTGGCAAATTAGAGATCATTGATAATGTTTTCACAATAAAAGCTGGTATTTGCAATGCATTTGAAGGTGAGGAAATTGCCCCCTATTTTGAAAACAACCATTCCATCCTAAAAGGAAAATACATTAAATATAAACTACATTGCCATGGGGTTCCTTATCACAAAAAGCCTTTTGAGACAATTACATGGGAAGCCTTTAACTCAGGTTCAGAGGCCAAAGACGCAAAAGAGGAGCATCATAATTTTGAAGGGTTTTTCGCCAACAAAACTTTTTGTATAGCTCATGCTGGTTATCATGGAAATCATTTTTTAAAGTGTAGCATATTAAGAGAGCATTCAGATAATATAGTTTTGAAATTTCCGATTTATGTTGACGACAAACATGTCGGTAATTGAAATCAAGACATTTTTATTTAAGTATTGCATTCACTATTATGACCACTCAACTCACCTCCTCCTCTATCCAAAGCCTTATCCAGTCCGGAGAAGGTTATAACGCAGAGTTTAAAATCCGCGTACCGAGCAAGCTTAAGGAATTGAGTGAAGAAATCTGTGCTTTTGCAAATGCCGCAGGTGGGGTGTTGTTGATTGGGGTGAGTGATAACAATCAGATTCATGGTGCGGAAATCGACAATGCAAAACGATCTGCTATCCAAAACTCCCTAAACGAAATCAATCCCCATATCCCCACCAGTCTATACCCGGTGGATGTGGAAGAGAAAACCATTTGGGTAATTGAGGTGAATAGTGGCACACAGAAACCTTATGTACTATCCGGGGCGATATACGTCAGGCAAGGTCCAAACACCCAAAAGCTTACAACAGTAGAACAAATGCGAGATTTCTTCCAACAATCCGACCGCATCTATTTTGATGAAGCCCCCTGCCCCACTTTCGATCTCTCCAGGGATATGGACTTAAGTTGGTTTGAGGAGTTCCGCCTTGAAAGTGGGCTATCCAAAACGGTTTCGCAGCAACAAATCATCCAAAACCTCAGACTGGTCCTACCTGATGGAAATGTAAAAAACGGAGGAGCATTATTCTTTGGATCAGCACCTGAGCAGTTTGTGGAAACGGCTGTGGTTCGCTGCATAGCTTTTGAAGGAGAGACTAAAACACAGATCATAGATGATAAGGTATTTGGTGGGCCTTTGATGAAGCAATATGGGCAGGCTATGCAATGGCTAAAAAACAAACTGGATGTACGCTATGAAATAGAAGGCAGTGGTCCGAGGAAAGAAATTTGGGAAGTTCCAGAGACAGCTTTGAAAGAAGCCATCATCAATGCCCTTTGTCATCGGGATTATTACGATAAGGGAGCAAAAATCACCATTGAGCTTTTTAAAGACAGAGTGGAAATCTCCAACCCAGGAGGTCTTAGCAGCGCTATCTCTCCTGCTGATTTTGGAACCAAAAGCCATAGCCGAAACCCATTGATTTTCGGGCTTT
>TARA_R110000850_G_scaffold83276_2_pt1 | contig 13787 bp, 7 predicted proteins | sample TARA_R110000850 | Tara Oceans TARA_R110000850 (sample SAMEA4397586) | marine metagenome | biome: Polar Biome; feature: [SRF] surface water layer (ENVO:00010504); material: water (ENVO:00002006), including particulate matter (ENVO:01000060) such as... | depth 5 m | reverse complement strand
TTCCTTCTTTCAAAAAGTCTCTAACCTGATCAGCCATTTCATTGGCTCCCTGATCGTATTGCCCAAATTCATTTGGTAAACCTGCATTTGGATAAGCACTCACAAAGAAAGGAGCCTTTTGTGCCAGCACTTTCAAGTAAGGTCTCAATTCCTTTGCTCCCAATGCACAATTCAATCCAACGGAAAGCAGAGGGACATGAGATATTGAGATCAAAAACGCTTCTGTAGTCTGTCCAGAAAGCGTGCGACCTGAAGCATCCGTGATAGTACCTGAAATCATAATAGGAATTCCACCTTCTTTTGGATCAAGTGGAATACCTCTTTCTTCATACACTTCCTGAATCGCATACAAAGCCGCCTTGGCATTCAGCGTATCAAAAATAGTTTCGACCAAAATAATATCAACTCCACCATCTAACAAACCACGAACTTGCTCTGAATAGGCTTCCGTAAGCTGATCAAAAGTAACTGCACGGTAGCCGGGATCATTCACATCTGGAGAAAGCGAAGCCGTTCTATTGGTAGGCCCAATTGCGCCAGCTACAAAGCGCGGCTTATCTGGATTCTTCGCTGTGAATTCGTCAGCTACTTCCCGAGCTAGCTTGGCAGATTCTATATTGATAGTATAAGCCAAATGAGAGAGCTCATAATCCGCTTGAGCTATTGTAGTGGCAGAAAAGGTGTTAGTTTCTATAATATCTGCTCCAGCCTTGAAGTATTCGGCATGAATATCCTTGATGATCTGAGGTTTGCTCAGAGAAAGGAGATCATTGTTACCCTTGAGTGATTTAGGATGTGAGGCAAGCTCAGGTGTTCTAAAATCCTCCTCAGTAAGTGTATATCGCTGAATCATGGTACCCATGGCTCCATCGAGTATCAAAATTCTCTGAGAAAGTTGTTGAAGTAGGGATTCCGTTCTGTTTTGCATACTAATCTTTCGTTAATCTAAAAGCTTGTCGAGCAACACACGGAGAAAAGTACAAAGTACTAGTCCGCTCATCTGTTTCCGGATATCCGGAATGGGAGTTAGCACCTTATTTTCAGGTTGCTAAGACGTCATAGGGCCCTTCCCTCGGTCTTTCTCGATAAGCAACTCAAAGGTAATAGCATTTTGATAATAAAACAGCGGATTTCCTTAAAAGGACTTACTAAATATAGAATTGCATTACCAAAAGCATAAAAATCAAGGCCTTATTCCTACTCCAAAACTTAAATATGGGCCTGCCATATAGCTGGACATACTATAATCTCCAAGTTTGTAATTAGCCAACGGTATTTCATAACCAGCAGCTGCTGTAAGCACCAAATCAAAAAGTTGTCTCTTTGTCATAGGTATTCCATATTCAGCAAAAACCTCCGGCTTGACCATCAACCCACTATTTTTCAAATATCCGTCAAATTCACGCTGCTGAAATAATTCCGGAAAATCAGGCTTATTTTCCGTGGATAAAGTATAACGGATATTACCGTAACCCAGACCAGCGAGTGCTCCCAAACCGAAATTTCTATATTCAATCAAGTTGTAACCAAAGTTGCCATAAACTCTCAAGCTATTTAAAGAATGTTCCTTATTGGTTTCAGCATCTCCATGTAAGGCTAAGTTATAGAGTTCTGCCCCATATAATACCCGTTCAGAATTGCCCAAAATCCTCAACCCCCAGTTAGTTGGAGTTCCGTTCAGTGGATTAAGTCCTGCCGCTTCTAATTTGGAATTGAATTCCTTAGCTGTTGAAAAGTGTATGCCACGAATCAATGAAATACCTATACTTGCATCTTTGTAGAAGAAATTCCGATCTGGAAGAGAAATCCCAGCTCCTACTCTTATAAAGGCTCCACTCTGAGCATTGTCAAAGGAAATCCCCTTCATATTCCATTTTCCTTCCAATGGACTGAATGAATACCCCACTTTAGTGATAATTTGAAGTGCTTCTGCCCTATTAGGCAAGTCGAAATCATAGCTTAATTGAAAGCCTATCTCAGTCAGAAAATTACCATAATGAAATGTTCCTTTCTGGATATCCTTTTCTCTAAGAACAAAACCTTGCTCTGGCTTAGCTAAAAAGGTTTCCAAATCATCTGGCTTTTCGGAAGGTAGCATTTGAAAATTGAGAAAACCAACTCCCAATGACATGTAGTGTATAAGCTGAAAACGTGACTCTTCAGTAAATGCATATCCCACATTAAGCAAGGCTCTGGACGTTCTATAGTTCATTCTAAAGTTGTCCAATTCACTCACTCCTCCTCTATTGTGGAACACGTCCATTCCAATGACAAAATCATTGATTCTTGCCTGATACCCCAATCCGAGCGTCTGATATCTATTTTGCAGACCTGTCAAGCCTCGCTCTTCAAGCATTTTGTCAAACTGGTTGAGTTTGCCTCCCGACGTACCTAGTAAGGCATAGAAAGTCGATCGTTTTGTCATTAATTGCTGAGCATGTGTTTCAGCAACTATAAAAAAAATTAAAAGCAGAACTATGGATTTATTAAAAAGAGGCATTGTACGGTCGATTTGTAATAAGCTGGCGTGAACCCATAGCCCACAGGCAAAATTAATGCTAAAACCGATTTTAACTGCGATCTTTTGGCTTCAGATATTCTGTTATTTTCTGATACAAGCCTTCTGGAGTGAATGGTTTTTCTACAAAATCATCAATCTCATATTCTTCCATCTCTTCTTTTATCTCCTGGTACGAACTTGCAGAAAGCACTAAAATTGGGATTTGAGCTTTGTTAGAATCCTTGTTTTCACGAATCAATTTTGCGACCGCAAACCCATCCATGACTGGCATCTGTATGTCTAACAGCACAATATCAAATATGCCAGTATTGAACTCATCGATTGCCTCCTGACCGTCTGATGCTATAATCAGCGTGCCAACATGCCATTTTTTTAGAAATTTCCTGATCAAAACCTGATTAACGATGTTGTCTTCTGCCACCAGAATAGATGCATCGTGCAAGGATCTTTCTATATTTTCTAATTGTTGAGTATGAGCCAAATTATTTTCTTCCTCACTAGTAAATTTCAATGTAAACTCGAAGACAGTACCAACATTCAAGGTTGATGATACCCTGATTTTCGAGTCGTGAAGTTCTACTAATCTTTTTACAATAGCTAGTCCTAAACCTGTCCCTCCAAACTTACGGGTAGTATCCGTTGATGCTTGTGTAAATGGTTCGAAAATTGAAATCAGCTTATCTTCTGGGATTCCAATTCCAGAGTCTTTGATTCCAAACTTAATTTCATACTCATTTTTGGAACCATTTACCAATTGCAGATAAAGTTGAATTTGCCCTTCATTCGTGAATTTGATTGCGTTGGAAAGCAAATTATTAATGATTTGACTAATCCGAACAGAATCTCCGATTAATGTATTGGGTATCTCTGTATCGATCTCAGCACTAATTTTCAAACCTTTTTCCTTCGCATGAAAGCTGTAAGAATGTACAATCCTATTTATTAAAGCCCTTAAATCAAAGGAGACATGCTCAAGTTCTACTTTCCCCGAATCAATTTTGTTAAAGTCAAGGATATCATTGATGAGCACCATTAGGTTCTCTGCTGAAAATTGAAGGGTATTGAGAATTTCTAATTGATCTTCTCTTGGGTTTTCCTCCACCAGTAAATGAGACAATCCAATCACTGCATTCATCGGAGTACGTATCTCATGACTCATAATCGATAAAAACTGGGATTTAACGCGTGATGCTTCTTCTGCCCTTTCCTTTGCGTGAAACAAATCCTTCTGGGTCTGTTTTAACTCCGTAATATCTCTGGCTATTCCCGTATAATTGCGACCGCTTCCTTCTCGGTCATTGACCATTTTACCATTCGAGCTGAACACGCGATAATGTCCATCTATATGCTTCACTCTGAATTCTAAATATTGGTGTTCAGCCAAAAAGTCACGGGTTTCGCCAAGCATGGATTGGAATACGTCCAGATCCTCAGGGTTCAAGTAATTAAATATACTTTTTCCTATCACATCTTCAGCAGCATACCCTAGAAACTGCCGAACATTTGGAGATATATAAGACAAATCAAATGTCTCAGATAGCGAGAAAATAATCTCAGTGGATTCCTCTACCAGTGTTTTATACTTTTCCTCTGACTTTAAAAGATTCTCTTCTGTCTGTTGCTCTTCAGTTTTATCCCTAACTACACTTAAGGCATACTTTACTACTCCATTCTCAAGAATAGGTCTGATGATACGATGATAAAATCGATCCTTAAAAGTAAACTCAGTCTCAACTATTTCTCTATTTACATATACCTGATCTATTAGCGGTTCCAGATTGGCATAATCAGTCAGAGATCTTTCGGATATATTTTTGCCTTCAAAATCCATACGGGACATCTCCCAATATTCGAAGTTTGTACCCTCAGCCAAAATAAAATCCCTGTCTTTATCGAGCAAAAAGATGTTAATCCCTGGAATATTAGCCGCCAGTATACGATAGAGCTTATCTTTTTCTTGGTTGAAAATCTCAAGATTTTTGCGATCAGTTATATCTTGGAGGTATCCTTCGTGTAGAACGATATCTCCCTGATCATTCAATACGTCATAGGTACGAACTTCTACCCATGCGTAAGTACCATCCTCTTTCCTAAACCTGTACTCTCCAGAAACTGAAGGAATTCCAGTACTCCCTTTTGCGTGTTCAGCATGGAGTCTAACAGTATTAGCATCGTCTGGATGAAGAAAATCCACAAAGGCAAATGACTTCATCTCTGTTGACCTGTATCCATATTGACGTATGTTCTCTGAGATATAATCAATGGCATAAGATTTCTCTGGATCTACCCTGAATAACACTGCAGAGCTATTTTCTACAATCATTTGAGCTCGCTTAGCTACTCGCTCATTTTCATACTTTTCTGCAAGACTGCGCAAAATGAAAGAATACCCAATGAGATCTCCTTGTTCAGCTTGAAACATCTGAATGGAAATTTCGAAAGGTGCAGATTCAGTTTGTTTATTCTCTAAATAGGCTACCTTTTTCCAATGTCCTCCTACTTTCAACTTCGAGGAAACCTCTTTTAGATCTCTCACATCTTCCAGCTTTAGCTTAAACAATTCATCTATTTGACCTGAAAACCCTGAAGCTGACTCAGGACAGCACAACTGAACTGCTGCTCCATTCAGATAGATCACATCTAGATTTATATCTGTCACTAGGATAGGATCGCTTACTTGTGCCAATATTTGAGATTGCAGCTTCAGGTAATTCTCAGTTGCTCTCCTATGGGTAATATCATTGCAAAAGCCAAAGACTTCTAGACCCTGAGTCAGCGTATCTTTTCGAGCTTCAATTTCATAATTGATATAGGTGGATTTCCCTAAGCTATTTTTAATCACAAACTCACCGGAAGCTTTGTTCAAATCCCTAATGACACCTTTTAGATTCTTAATGAAATCAGGCCTGTTTGATTTCTCTATTTTATAAAGCAAAGTTGAAAAATCCGCAGCCCCCAGGTCTCCTTCAAACTCAAAAAGATTAGATAGACCTTCGGAAATGAAAAATATCTTGAGTGAATTGTTAAATATCCAAGAGCCTGATTTTGAGAGCAATTCAGTTGTGACCAACAAACTCTCGTTTCTCTCAATCTTTTTGGTCAGTTGGTTTCCTTCATAAGCGCTCGCCAATAGGTCACCCAATTGGCGGAAGATCTGAAGCTCATTATCCTGCTGTGAAATAGAGTCTAAAACAAGCGCAATAACACCATTCATCTGAGACTTGGAAATCATTGGTATGAGCAACACCGACGATACACCGCAAGGCTTAAGCAAAACTTCCCCCGCTTCAAGACCTTCCTTACAATTTTCAACCAGCTTGAGTAATTCTACAGCTGTATAAAAGGCAGATTCATTCGGATTCAATTCTAATCCCGCCAGCGATTCGAATCGCTCGGAATCCTTATTGAAAATGAAAATCTGCGATTTGACTGCCTTAAAAAACTCTACAAAATATTTTAACGAATCTTTAAAAAGAGTCTCAATCTTCAATGAGGAAGAATTGATCAACTGGCTTGAAATCTGATAAATCAAATTTTCTATTTCATACCTCCTTTTGAGAGAATTCTTTGTCTCTATATAATTCGTGATATCCCGACAACTAAATAGAATCCCATTGATCTGGGGATGGTGAAGCAGGTTTTTCGCAAAACTTTCCAAATAGATTCTTTTCCCATTTCTCTGCTTTACCCAAAAATCTATACTGACATCTTCATTTGAATTGAAAACTTCCTCGAAACTACCCACAACCAATTCAAAAACTCCAGACTGTATAAGTTCCTTATAATTTTTACCAATGATTTCCTCCACAGGAAACCCCATTTTCTCACCTACAGATGGGCTGACAAATTTATAATTCCCTTCTTCATCTAATATTGCAATCAGATCATGGCTATTAGAAAGAATACTTTGCACATACTTCAGTTCTTCTGGAAAGGATCCTTGTGAATGAAGTAGCAACTCCTTATTATTCCAATCTTTTTGGAACTTCATATCGTGGCCTCTTACTATCAAAAACTTGGAAGTGTAGCTTGAAGGAAGATTGGCAAATGACCATTCAAAATCGTGATCACTAGCAATTTTTGTCTCAAAATCCCGTATGATTGTATTTTTGGGTATTTCACCGGATTCAAAAAAATCTTCCAATTCCTTTAATAGCTCATCATCCTTAAAAAAATCCATCCAATTATCAGAGATTGGGAGAAAATTTTCAATGAAAAACTTATTGAAAAATATAACCTCCTCAGCGTCTATGATGAATAAAGGATCATTAATTTCATTGAAAACATCAGAAATATCAAATTGATTAAATTGATTCATGAGCTAAAATTTTCAAGAAATCCTCAGATTCTTAAACGAAGGTTAGGTTTATACGCAAACCCAATATCACAAAAATTGGAATCAAAATATAAGAACTAAAACTTACAATTGTTTATTTATTCTAATTAGCATTACTAGTTTTACTTATAAAAAGAAAACAAGCCTAATCCCACTTCAAACTTTTGGTACGTAAATTCGTGAAGTGTGACATAATTACATATTCTAAAACTATTAACTTATCACAATGATTGTAACAACTACTAACACTCTTGATGGCTATAGTGTGGAACAATATCTAGGAATTGTTTCAGGAGAAACCATCATAGGAGCCAATTTATTTAAAGACTTTTTCGCCAGTATCACAGATATAGTCGGAGGGCGTTCTTCAGCATATGAGCAGGTACTTAGAGAGGCAAAAGCAACCGCTATGAATGAAATGGAAATGCAAGCTAGAGCTTTTGGAGCAAATGCAATAGTTGGAATTGATCTAGACTACGAAACCATCCGCGATGGAATGCTCATGGTCACTGCAAGTGGAACGGCAGTTAAAGTGATTAAGCATTAATATAGAAAAAGCCCTTTAAAAGGGCTTTTTCTATATATTGAATCGAATACTTTCTTTATATCGATGGATATTTTTTTGGATTCACCTCATTCATCATCGCATATACTTTCTCTACTACATCTTCTACACTAGGTTTGGAGAAATAATCTCCATCGGATGAATAGGCCGGTCTATGTGGTTTTGCCGTAATCGTCTGAGGTTCTGAATCTAAGTATTTAAACACTTCTTGCCCCTCAATTACCTGCTGAAGCATAAATGCTGATCCGGCACCTGGCACATCCTCATCTGCAAAAATCACACGATTTGTCTTCTTGATAGATTCTCCTATGATCCCGTGTACATCAAACGGTAATAGAGTCTGCACATCCAGCACCTCTATTTCAATCCCAATTTCCGCAAGCTCGTTAGCTGCTTCCATTATGATTTTACACATAGAACCATAAGTCACTATGCTCAGATCACTTCCTTCTCTTAGAATCTCAGGCTTGCCAAGTGCGACAGTATATTCACCCAAATTTGAAGGCATTTTTTCTTTCAACCTATAGCCATTCAAACATTCAATTACAATTGCCGGCTCATCAGATTTCAACAGCGCATTATACATTCCCGCTGCCTGTGTCATATCTCTAGGAACGCACACTACCATGCCTCTCAACGTAGAAAGTATCATTCCCATAGGTGAACCAGAATGCCAAACGCCTTCCAATCTATGGCCTCTGGTACGGACTATCATAGGAGCTTTTTGACCTCCTTTGGTGCGGTACTGTAGACAAGCCACGTCATCTGCAAGCATCTGAAGGCCATATAGCAAATAATCCAAGTATTGAATCTCGGCGAGTGGTCGTAAACCTCTCAAGGAAGCCCCAATCCCCTGACCTATAATTGTACATTCTCTAATACCTGTATCTGAAACTCTTAGCTCTCCATGCTTAGCTTGAAGCCCTGCAAAAGCCTGATTCACATCTCCAATTCTCCCAACATCTTCACCGAACGTGAAGAAACGCGGATCCTTCTCTAAGGTGTAATCAAAATAAGACTGCAATATCTCTCTACCATCCACAAATGGCGACTTCTCATTGAATTTGGCAGGAACTTCCTCCACATTCAACACGCTCCATTCTGAATGACTATATAGATGACTATTATACCTATCGAAATTCAAACCACTCTGCTTCGCATACCAAGCTTTCAAATCGGCCTTGGCCGCAGGAGAATCCAATCTTAAAATCAACAGTGCCTTTCTCACTGCTACTATAACGTCCTTTCTTATAGGGTTGATAGTCTTGGATAGTTCCTCTGCGAGTTGATTGATTAGGACTTTGCGTGTACTATGTTGTGCCGCTGCTCTCAATAGAACTACTGCCTCATTTAACTCATTTTTAATATCATTTGAAAACTTGGACCAAGCAGCTTCTTTCTCTTGCTTTACCACTGCTTTTACTTCAGCTTCTATTTTATCTAAGGTATCTGCATTGGCAATCTCGTTGCTCAAGATGTATTCTCTGAATTTGGAAATACAATCCCAATCTTTCTCCCATTGAAGACGCTTTTTGTCTTTATATCTCTCGTGGGAACCCGAAGTAGAATGTCCCAGCGGTTGTGTCATTTCCAGCACGTGAATCAAAACTGGCACATGGGAGGTTCTCGCCAATTCACCTGCTTCAACATATGCATTTAACAAAGCCTCATAATCCCAGCCATTTACTCGGATTATTTCAATGCCTTTCTGTGAATCTGTTCTTTCGAATCCAGCTAAGGCTTCAGAAATACTGCCTTTGGTCGTATGAAACTCATTTGGCACAGAAATACCGTAGCCATCGTCCCATATAGAAATCACCATAGGAACTTGCATCACGCCGGCGGCATTGATGGTTTCGAAAAACATCCCTTCAGAGGTAGATGCATTCCCTATTGTACCCCAAGCGACCTCATTTCCATTTACAGAAAACTTGGTCATATCCTTCAACCCTTTATTTCCTCTAAAAAGCTTTGAAGCATAAGCTAAACCAAGAAGTTTAGGCATTTGAGCAGCTGTAGGAGAAATATCTGCAGCCGAATTATATTTTTTTGTCAGATCCTTCCAGCTTCCATCCTCATGGAGAGATCGAGTGGCGAAGTGACCATTCATTAGGCGCCCAGCACTCGCTGGCTCTGCCTCGACATTGGTATAAGCGTAGAGTTGAGAAAAATATTGCTGTAGTGTCAGCTCACCAATCGCCAGCATAAATGTCTGATCACGGTAATAGCCTGATCGGAAATCTCCAAGTTGGAAGGCTCTTGCCATAGCTATTTGGGCAATCTCCTTACCATCTCCAAAAATCCCAAACTTCGCTTTTCCCATAAAAACCTCTTTCCTACCAACCAACGAGGCATGCCTACTAATCATCGCGACTCGAAAGTCTTCTAGTACAGCTTCCTTAGAAAGATTCGGAGAATTCAGGTTTTTAGGTACTGATTGAACTTCTGACATAAAGGTTAATTTACTAAAGTTATCTGGGTTTTGCTTTTATGATTTTTTGAATCATTCAAAAATAGCCAAATCCCTTTTCTATGCAAATTTCGTTATTATTATTTTTCAATCAAAAATTTTGAAAGAACTGTGAATCATGAACCTAAACAGAATTAAATTTTGATAATGGATCGATAGACAATAATAGAAGCAGGAAAATCAAAAACACTGCCCCCTATAAACCAAGCGTTTAGCTAAAAATTCAACTCAAAATTATCAATGCTTAAAAGTAGATTTTTAAAATATATTAAACACTTATTAAGTTAATCGAAATTAAATTTCGAAATCTTAGTTTTTTCGAAAGCATACCAAATACTATTCTTTACCGTGCAAATTGATAGCCTCCCACTTATTATATTTGTGCGCGAATTTATTTAAATCCAAATATAGAAATTATGATTATAGGTGTTCCTAAGGAAATCAAAAACAACGAGAACCGTGTAGCGCTTACTCCTGCCGGTGCTAAAGAATTAGTAAAAAGAGGTCATTCTGTATACGTTCAACATAATGCTGGTGAAGGAAGTGGATTCCCAGATGAAGTGTATGTAGAAGCTGGTGCTACTATTCTCCCTACTATCGAAGCCACATATGAAATCGCTGAGATGATTATGAAGGTAAAAGAGCCTATTGAATCAGAATACAAGCTGATCAAAGAAAATCAATTGTTGTTCACCTATTTTCACTTTGCTTCTTATGAGCCATTGACTAAAGCAATGGTGGCAAGTAAGTCTGTTTGTCTGGCATATGAGACCGTAGAAAGAGCAGACAAAAGTCTTCCTCTTTTGATCCCTATGTCTGAAGTAGCTGGTAGAATGGCAGTACAGAAAGGTGCAAACTATCTGGAGAAACCACTTGGAGGAAGAGGTATTCTTCTCGGAGGCGTACCAGGCGTACTTCCAGCTAAAGTATTGATTCTTGGCGGTGGTATCGTAGGTACTCAAGCTGCTTGGATGGCTGCTGGACTCGGTGCTGACGTGACTATCATGGATCTCAACCTACAACGTTTGCGTTATTTGGCTGATGTAATGCCTGCAAATGTGAATACCATGATGTCTAATGAATTTAACATCAGAAAATTGATTCAGAATCATGACTTGATTATTGGTGCGGTATTGATTCCAGGCGCTAAAGCTCCTCACTTGATCACACGTGATATGCTTAAAGAAATGCTTCCCGGTACTGTATTAGTGGACGTGGCGGTAGATCAGGGAGGTTGCATCGAAACTTGTAAGCCTACTACTCACCAAGACCCTACTTTTGTAATTGATGATGTGGTTCATTACTGCGTAGCTAACATGCCAGGTGCAGTACCTTACACTTCTACCTTGGCCTTGACTAACGCAACCCTTCCTTATGCCATGCAACTGGCAGATAAAGGCTGGAAAAAAGCAGCTCAGGACAACCCAGACTTAGTACCAGGGTTGAATATTATCAATGGAGACATTGTATTTCAGGCAGTAGCAGAAGCATTTGACATGGATTACACTCCAGTTATAAAATATCTTGCTAACTAATCTCAGTTAAGCTTACTATCTACGAATCCCTCTGGTGAAAGCTGGAGGGATTTTCTTTTTGCGGGTTAATATAAACCACAAAAGGACAGGGAGGTTTCGCAGAAATCACAGCTTAGAAAGCACTACCAAGAAAAAACTAAGTGAAAAAGAAAATGACTTGCTGAGCATAAACACACGTTTATAATCCTGAAAATTATTGTTTTAAATCAAAATATTTAACACAATCATAGACAAATTGTTTCTGCCGAATTATCTATTAGCAGTCTCTGAATACTTATCCAAACTTCTCCAGAAATCAACTTCCATCGCTTTAGCATCCAGTTTGGTATGAACCTCCACCAATCGCTGCGTATTCTCAGGAGGAGTCAAAAACTCAGATTTGGAGCTCCATTCTGGATTGATCAAGCTCTCAATAATAGCCACATCCCACATGATCCATTTTTTCTTTTCTTGATCTACCTCAGTCCAAAAGCGATCAAAACTATCCCAGCGATCAACTAGATAGTCACCAATTTCTGATTTGCCTTTTAGATGTGTATCTACTGTCTTTTTCTCAAAAACCAGATCCTGACTTGCCGTAGCACTCATGATGATCAGGTCGAGATCAGGCGTATTAAATAACACCTCTACCGCAAGGGTATCATTTCCAGAGTTAAATTCCTTTTTGTTGTAATGGTTCGCAGCCGAATCATGCCAGATCCCAAGGTAATGCACCTGAATATTCGGGATGATAGTGGGGTCTTGCAAAATCGCTGAGGCTACATTCGTACAGGAACCCAGAATAACCAATCGAAGTGGATTGTCCGTACTTTGCAGTTTGGCCTGTTCTATGATAAAGTTAGAAGCGGGAGAAATCGCTGGTTTGATAGCTGATTCTATTGGCATATTAGCTCCCAAAGGCAAAGCAATATCCTGCCTATTCATCAAGCGAATAATTTCCTCATTAAGCACCTGACTCTCTCGAACAGTACTATCTGTAGCTATAGGAGAAGTATGCCACTGGGCAGAAGTGATCCCTTTCAGATCAAAACTTGTTTCCAAAATCGCCCGAACCAACGCATAGAGATCATCTACCTCGTTTGCTGTATCAGCGTCTACGATGATGGGAATTTTCTCTTCGGTTGACTGAGCTAGCAAAAACTGGGTGGAAAGCAAAAATTGAAATAGAAGAAGGCTGATAAGGCTCAGGGTAATTTTATGCATGAAGAATTTGATTAAGGTATTATTGTTGAGTTTACAGTCACAGTATTCAGTCGCGGTTTGCAGTGTGTAAATGTAAATGCAACAGAACATTGTTCGTAGCCAACGTGAATTCTGCTGCTCTAAGTTTCATTCCTTATATTAAAAGCTCTTTCAGAGCTTAGTATAATATAGCATGTTCCATTTAACCAGCCCTACAGACTGGGCTAGGTAATGCTTTCAGCTCTTTTAGTGAAAAGTTAAATCACACACTATGCTATATAACACCGCCGTTCATGTCACAGGAATGGCAACAGCCAACTAAATGCGCTCTCCGCGATCCCGATAGCAATCGAGACTCCATGCACTCTGTGCTGAAAGGTTTTCAGGAATAATCAAACTAACCAATCGCAAACCATATCAGCCGGAAACCGAACCAGATCATGGCCACTCCCACTGCCTTGTTTAGCCAAAACATAAACTTGGGAGTCACAAATTGGGATAGCTTCTTTGCTATGTAGGCTTTTGTCAAATCTATGGAGAAAACCGTAACAAGAATTCCAGCATAATAAAGCCATACATCCGCTGAATCATACGATTCCTTGAGATGAACCAAGCTGGCAATTGAAATCCAGAAAAGCAGCACAAAGGGATTGATACCATTGATGCTGAATCCTTTCAGAAAAGCACTTCTTTTCTTGGCTTTTCTAACCTCCTCTAAGCTAGCTTCAGGTTTGACGCTTTGTCTTTTCACTAGATAGCTTATTCCAAAACCAATCAAAATAGCTCCACCTACATAGCCCAAAATAGACTCAAAATAAGTAGCCTCTGCCAAGAACTTAATACCAAAAAAAGTAAGTAAGACATAGAGCGTATCACTAGTCAAAATCCCCAAAGCAACCATCGTAGCATAACGAAAACCGTTTTCCAGACTACTTTGGATTAAAGTGAAAAACACAGGGCCAATCATCGCTGACAGCAATAACCCCATGCTTATTCCTTCCAGCAAAGCTTGACTCACGACTTCACCTCTTTTTTATGCAGAAACTCCTGCCAACTTGCAGCTTTATCGCCTTTCAGCACGCGAGGAAATTTGTATTGTCCTCCTTCTTTGCCCTGCTCTTTTAGCCAATCATAAAAAAAGAAAGAGGGCAAGACCGTGACTTTTACTTCTTTTAAGG
>TARA_R110000850_G_scaffold79189_2_pt1 | contig 13797 bp, 17 predicted proteins | sample TARA_R110000850 | Tara Oceans TARA_R110000850 (sample SAMEA4397586) | marine metagenome | biome: Polar Biome; feature: [SRF] surface water layer (ENVO:00010504); material: water (ENVO:00002006), including particulate matter (ENVO:01000060) such as... | depth 5 m | reverse complement strand
CAAGCGCCGCATCTCGCTCGGCCTCAAGCAGACCATGGACAATCCATGGACCGCATTCGTGGCTGAACACCCGGTCGGCACCGAAATCGAAGGCGAAGTCCGCGGCATCACCGAGTTCGGCCTGTTCGTCGGCCTCGGCCCCGATCTCGACGGCATGGTACACATCAATGACATCGCCTGGGACAAATCCGGCGAGCAGGCCATTGAAGGCTTCAACAAGGGCGACATGGTCAAGGCGCGCGTTCTCGATGTCGACATCGAGAAAGAGCGTATCTCGCTTGGCATCAAGCAGCTTAGCGGCGACCCGATCGAAGCGCCTGCAGACGGCGGCTCGGGCATCAAGCGCGGCGCCATCGTCACCTGCACCGTCACCGAGATCACCTCGGGCGGCATCGAAGTCGAGTTCGGCTCACCGGCAATGAAATCCTTCATCCGCCGCTCCGATCTCAGCCGCGACCGTGCAGACCAGCGTCCTGAGCGTTTCGCTGTCGGCGACAAGGTCGACGCCAAGGTCCTTACCGTGGATCGCGGCTCGCGCCGTGTTTCGCTGTCGATCAAGGCCCTCGAGATCGCAGAAGAAGCAGATGCCGTGGCACAGTACGGTTCGGCAGATGCCGGCGCCTCGCTGGGTGACATCCTCGGTGCAGCCCTTGCCTCCTCTTCGGTTGGCAAGCCTGCCAAGGCGACATCCGAAAAAGTCGAAGCCACACCGGCCTCGTCCGATGGCATCCAGGCAGGTGACGCTTCGTCGCTTGACGCGCGCGGCCGTCTCGAAGGCCCGCAGGGTGATGCCGACGACCTGAAGCAGATCAAGGGCGTCGGTCCGGCGTTCGAGAAAAAGCTTCATGAAGCGGGCATTTTCCACTTCTGGCAGATTGCTGCACTCGATGACGCCCAGATTGCCGAGCTCGAGGAAGAGCTCAGCTTCCAGGGCCGCATGGAACGCGACGACTGGAAGGGCCAGGCCGAAGGCTTCATGGGCTGAGGCAGCCAGGGGCGGGAAACCGCTTCCTAAATTCGATGAAATGTTTGCGGCGGGGGCCTAGGCTCCCGCCGCAAATGCGTTTAATAACAACAACATGCTCAAGTCTGAACTCATTGCGAAACTCGCGTCCGAATATAGTCACCTGCGCCAGGAAGACCTGGAGCGCGTCGTGAATGTGATTCTGGACGAGATCGGCGAAGCGCTTGCCCGGGGTGACCGGGTCGAGCTACGGGGATTTGGCGCCTTCTCTGTGCGCAGGCGCGATGCCCGCAAGGGTCGCAATCCGCGCACGGGCGAACCCGTCAGGGTTCCCGCAAAGGCGGTCCCCTTCTTCAAGGCCGGCAAGGAATTGCGCGCCCGCGTCAATGGTGGCGAGGATCCGGAAGCACGCTAGCCGCCCGCTGCCGAACAGGCTTGACCCTGCGTTCGAACGGACTGAATCATTTCGACTGGCACATCAGACATCAAATCCTGGGAGGGGCAGATCATGTTCAAGGAGTTCAAGGAATTTGCGATGAAGGGCAACCTCATCGACATGGCCGTCGGCTTTGTCATGGGCAGCGCATTCGCAACCGTTGTCACGGCCTTCATCCAGGGCGTTTTCCTGCCGCTTCTGGCTCCGCTCATGGGCGGTCTCGATCTGTCGGAAATGACCTACACGATTTCGCCTGAAGTCCTCGACGCGGCCGGCGAAGTTGTCCAGCCTGCCGCGATCGTCGATATCGGCACATTCCTCAGCGCGCTGATCTCGTTCACCATCGTCGCCTTCGTGATGTTCCTCATCATCAAGGGCATGAATGCGATGAAGAAAAAGGAAGAGGCCGCACCATCCCTGCCGCCCCGCCAGGAAGTCCTCCTTGAGGAAATCCGTAATCTTCTGGCAAAAGGGGCGAAATAGTCCCCGACCACCGAGTTCGTAAAGCGTTAGGACTTTTTCCTTAAGCTTTCGATCAGTAGAGTACCAGGTAGAGTATGAGAGGGGCAGCCAATTGGCTGCCCTTCTTTTTACAGGTTCAATGCGGCCGTCAGCGCCTTGTGTGCGCCTTCGGTGAAGTGGAAGGCTTGCCAGCCAAGCTGACGCGCCGACTTCACATTCTCTTCCATGTCATCGACGAGCAGGACTTCTTCTCCAGCGACTCCCAGTGCCTGCTCGATATGGCGGAAATAATCCGGATCGGGCTTTGCCACCCTCATTCGCCCTGCGGCGAATATCCGGTCCATGTGATCGGCAAAGCCCATAGTCGACTCGATAAAGGCGGTGCGGTGGATCTCGTTATTCGTCGCCATGACATTGGACACACCGCGCTGGCGCAACGTCTCCACCATCAGCAACACGTCCGGATCATGCATGGCGTCGCGCGTGAACCAATAGTCGAGAATTTCGCTTTCGCGGCCCGCTGCGCCATTCGACCCGGCCCATTCCCCGACCAGTTCAACAAGGCAGGCTTCGCCAACCATGGCCTTCTGGAATCGCCCCTGAAACAGGAAACGGCTGAACGACTCCAGGGAGAGGCCAAGGTCCGTCTCGAAATTGCGCGACCACGCAAAGACACCGTCTTCGATATTCCGGTTGAGCACGCCATCAAAATCCCAGGCGACAACTTTGATGGCCTCGGGCCGGATCATCCGGTCAGTACTCGTATTTCGCGATGCTGGTCATCTCGATTGTATAGGCCGCATCGGCCAGATCGGATCGCTGCGTACTGGTCAGCATCGTGCCTTCGATCCAGACGGCCTGTGCCAGGTCCTTCAGTTTGATCGGCGTGTCTGCCTTCACGAAAATGGTCTGGTTGGGCGGCGGCGGCGGCGAGTGGATGCAGGCGCCGAAATACGGCACCAGCAGGAACTCGGTAATCTCCGCCTTGGAGCCGTATTCGAACGGCACCGTATAACCTGGAATACGCACGCTCACGCCATTCAGCTCCGAAACCGTGTTGAACGTGCCGATCTGCACCGATGTGTCCGCGGCCGAACCTTCAGCAATCCCCGCGCCGCCATACAACATTGACATTTGCGCCTGGTACATCTGGGCGAGGCGCTCTTCCTCGCCTTCCGGCATCAGGTCCTCCCATGCGACGTCTCGCACGCCGCGCGCTTCCAGATCGGCCTTGATCCGGGCGGCTTCGGCTGCCTTGGCCAGTGCAGCAGCGTCCTTCTCTGCTTTGCGGGCGGCCTTTTCGGCGTCGCTTTCGCCAATCTTGTCGCCAACCTTCGGTCCTGTCTCGGCTGCCGCCACAGGTGCGGCAGGCGTTTCCGGCTCTGCGGGCTGGCCACAGGCAACAACAAGCGCGATCAGCGCGGCGAAGGGCGGGAAAAGGATTGATCTCATGCGCATCTACATAGGCTCCGCTTGCTGGTCACACCAGTCGGTTTCATCGGTTGCAACAGTTACACTTTCACTGACAGCCCGTCGGCCAGCGACCGCCGGAAGGCGGCCCAGGCCGGTACCATGCCTATCAGCAATGCTGCCGCTGTCACCGCCAGCAGCGTGTAGAAATCCGTCAGTCCCGGCCCCGTCCCGGCCAGCGACACGCCATATCGCGCCGCCACGACCGGGCCCGCAAACAGCAGGATGACATGGATGAGCGCAATCCCCGCAACAGCCCCGAGAAAGCCGACAAGACCGGCCTCAAGCACCAGGAGGCTGAAGATGTGCCCGGGGCGCGCGCCCACTGCGCGCAGGATCGACATTTCGCGCCTCCGCTCGTTCAGGCTTGTCAGGATGGATGTCAGGATCGACACCAGGCCCACGGCAATAACGAACACGGAAACCGCCATCAGCGCGCGTTCGGCCAGGGCCGTCACGGTCCACAATTCTGCCAGCGCCTCGCCGGGAATGATCGCCATCAGCGGTTCGCCCTTATTGGTATTGATCGCCCGGCGCGTCGTCAGGATCGTTCCCTTGCGCTCCAGCCCCAGGAAAATCGCCGTGACACTTTTCGGCGTCAGGTCGAAACTGCGGATCATCTTTTCGTCAATCGTATCGGCCAGCGGATTCTTCGCTCCGGTTTCCCAGCCGACATGGATCGCCGTGATGGCCTCCAGCGAAACATGCACCGTCCGGTCGACCGGAGTTCCTGTCGGCGCCAGAATGCCGGTGACCCGGAACGGCCGGTTGCCATGCCCGCCATCAAGGTTTGCCGCGCCCAGACCGTGGCTCAGGACAAGCGGGGTGCCGATATCATAGCCAAGCTCGCGCGCGACATCGGCGCCGATGACCGCATCGAACAAATCGTTGAAGCGTTCGCCTTTCGCCAGTTCCAGCGCCTGCCCGCGTCCATGCTTGTAGTGATCAAAATAGGCTGCCTGCGTGCCCATCACCCGGAACCCGCGATGACTGTCGCCCAGAGAAATCGGAACAGCCCAGTCAACATCCGGGCGCGCGGCAATCTGCTGATAGGTCGGCCATGATATTTCTGCCGTCGCATTCCCCATCCGGAATACCGAATAGAGCAGCAGGTTTACGCTGCCCGTCGGCGCGCCAACAATCAGGTCCGTGCCCGAGATCGTGCTGCCGAAGCCTTCGCGCGCGCCTGTCCGCGCCTTTTCCACACCCAGGAACAGCCCCACTGACAGCGCCACGGCTACCAGCGTCAGGATCACCGATCCCTTCCGGTTCATCAGGCTTTTCCACGCAAGGGACAGGATCGCCGTCATGTGCTCGCCTCCTGCCGGTTGATATCAGTCATATCCACGGCGCGATCAAACAGGCTCGCCAGCGACGCATCATGGCTGACAAAGAGAAGCGCCGCTCCGCTCCGGGCCGTCTCTTCGGAGAGGAGCGTGATGAACCGGTCGCGCGCGTCGAAATCGAGGGCCGATGTCGGCTCGTCCGCGATGACAATCTCCGGCCCGCCAATCACGGCGCGTGCGGCAGCAACACGCTGTTGCTGGCCGACAGACAGGTCAGACACTCGCCGCTCCAGCAAGCGCGCATCGGTCAGCCCGAGGCGGCCCAGCAGGCGCCGCGCCTCATCCTCGGGCGCGCCCGCCACAGCCTGCCGGCGCCGGGCCGAGAATTTCAAGGGCAGCGTCACATTACCGATGACCGACAGGTAAGGCACCAGGTTGAACATCTGGAAGATCACGCCGAGATGATCGGCCCGCATCCGGTCGCGCGCCGCACCGGACAGGGCCGACAGGTCCTCGCCCAGTACGCTGACGCGGCCTGCATCGGCCTCTAGCACACCGGCAATCACCCCCAGCAGGGTGGACTTGCCGGAACCGGAGGCACCGCGCAGGAACAGGCGCTCGCCCCGCGCGAGTGAGAATGACGGGACATCAAGTACCATGTCGCCGCCTTTCCAGGCAAAGCGAAGCCCTTCGATCTGGATGGCCGGATCAGTCATTCAACCGTTCAGTCTATCGCGTGGACAGTTCGGGATTGCCCGGTGTCAGCATATCGGCCACCTGCGCATCGGGTCCGATGAATACCGCATCAACCGTCTCGAAATGCGGGAAAGTGGTGAAGGCATTCAGCCGCACGCCTTCCAGCTTTGAAACGTCGGCGCATGTAAATCCAAGCTCCAGTGTCAGACTGCTATGGTCTCCCACAGTTCGCGTGGTGACATGCCTGTCACCCGGCCGGCAATCCGCATTACCTGCGAAGCTCACCAGTCCGTCACTGATATCCGTGCTGACATCCATGGCATCCGCATCGCCTTCGCCGAGGCCGAAATTGGCCAGCGGGGCATCAAGCGTTATTGTCAACTGGTTGCCGTCCACCGCTACGGCGAACTCGCCGACACCATGAACATGCGCCTCGCCCCCACCGGAAGCATCGTCATGAGCGTCAGCCGGGACGTCCGGCACATCCGGAACCGCCTTGTCAGCGGCCTGTGTATCCTCAGCAGCAGGCTCAGCCGGCGCTTCAGGCGCGGCGGGCGCCGGATCGCGGTCACAGCCAGCAAGCGCGAGGACAGCAGCGCCAATCATCATGCATAAACGGGCACGGGGTGATGTAAGCATCGACGAAAAGCCTCCCTGGAGCACAGTGCCGGAAATTGCGCGAACCGCACATTTGCTATCGCGATTTGAATAATGCGACTATATAACATTTTGAAGACGGCTGGCGTCAATGTATTTCGCCACACCGCCCCCCCTTGAGCCCCTTCCCGGCCCCTGCGGCCCCACGCGAGACCGCATCCACCCCCATGCTACAGTCCATGCAGGCGCCACTCTTTTTCGGCTTGATCGCTGCCTTTGTGACAACCGTCGCCCTGATTGCGGTTGCCGCACGGGGCGACTGGAGCGAGCGCCATTCCGGCCTGTTCGCGCTGGCGGCTGGCGGCATGCTCGTCACGCTCAGCCTGCTTCATATCACACCGGAAGCCTTCGCCCTCAGCCGCCATGCCCCTGCCCTCATCCTGACGGGCTTCCTTGGCGGCCTCATGATCAGCTTTCTCATCCGCGTGATATTCCCCGAAAGCGGTGAAGCTGGCCAGGCTGCGGCCGTCACCCCGGTCATGGCGGTTGCACTGCACTCCTTCATCGACGGCATCATCTATTCCGTCACTTTCGCCGCCAGCTTCAGTTCCGGCGTCTATGCCGCCCTCTCCCTGCTTCTGCATAAGTTCCCGGAAGGCATCATCGCCTTTGCCATCCTGCGCCGTCACGGCATCAGCAATCGCCGGGCCTTCCTGCTGGCCTTTCTTGCTGCCGCCGCAACCACGCCGCTTGGCGTGATTGCCTCATCACCCTTCATGTACGGTCTCGGTCCGGAAATGGTTGGCAACCTGTTTGCCATCTCGGCCGGGCTGCTGCTCTACGTCGCGACCGGTCCGCTGATGGAACCACTGAAAGAAGAACCGCCCCTGCGCAGCTTTCTGGCACTTGGCGCAGGTGTCACGATCGCCGTATTGATCGCCAGCCTGCCGGTGCACGGCCCGGACCACTCCCCGCACGATGGACCATGGCGCGTCGGGGACCATATCGATGAGCGCGCATGAGGGTGGTCCTGCGCCTCGTCGCCGCGATGGCCTGCTTCATGGTTATCAGCGCGGTGGCCCCGCTTCAGGCCAATGCCCATCCTGAAGACGAACTCTGCACCCCTGATGGCGGCATGGATCCGGCGCTTTGCCGCGAACTGGCGCGGATAGACCAAAAAAATGCGCCGCCGGAAAAGCGAAGGCCAGACGCGCAATCCGGGCCGGACAGGGTTAATCCCGACCGAACCGGATTTGCGACACTTGCCTTCTATGTCCGCATCGGGTTCGCGCACATCCTGCCCATGGGAGCCGACCATATCCTGTTCGTTCTGGTGCTCTTCCTGTCCAGCCTTCGCGTCCGGCCGCTTCTGTTCCAGATATCTGCGTTCACCATTGCCCATACCGCCACCCTTGGGCTTGCCGCGTCCGGCGTGATCACGCCGCTGCCGTCAATCATCGAGCCCCTGATCGCGCTGACCATCGCCTGGGCGGCGCTGGAAAACATCGTGTTTGAAGAAACACAAGCCTGGCGTCCGCTGCTCGTTTTCGGCTTCGGCCTCATCCACGGCATGGGGTTCGCGGGCGCATTCGGGGACCTTGGCCTGCCGGACAATGTGTTCCTGCCCGCCCTGCTAGGCTTCAATGTGGGCGTTGAGTTTGGTCAGCTCGCCGTGATCGGCATGGCCCTTGCAGCTTCGCTTTACTTCAAGCGTGTCCTCAGCCGGGCCGGTCAGATGCAACTCTACCGTCCGGTCCTGGTGTGGCCCGTCTCTGCCATGATCGGGGCCGTGGGGCTCTGGTGGGCATTCGAACGGGTCTTCCTCCTGGGGTGAGGTCATCGCCTGGCGACAATGCAAGGATGACCGACATGACCCAAGCCCGCTTTGCCCTGAAAATCGGTTCGGCAATTATCGCCTCCGGCGTCTGTGCCCTGATCGGCTTTGCCCAATATGCCCATGGTGAGGCGCCCTGCGGATTGTCCGATGCCGGACGGTTTCACGAGGCCGTCACGCGCCCGGTTGAAGAGGCCAGCCCTGCCTATCTGCTGCGCACATCGGAAACCTTCATCGATCACTGCCCGGACAGGCTGGAAATACGCGAGGCCCATCTCATCGCCGCCCGGGCTGCGCTGGATCTTGGGAAGGCAGACCGCGCCGCCGCTCACTATGACGCTGCGCTCAGGGCCGGTGCCCGGCTCAGGCCGTCACAACGCATGGACCAGTCGGTCACCCTGATGGTCACAGGCGAGGCTGCCCGCGCCCGGGAAGCCCGCAATATTGCGGTTTCAGACTGGCTGTCGAGCCTTGATGCCGCCGGCGCGGCAAGACTCTCAGCCCGCAAATTCGCGTCGGGAACAATCTATTCCGTGCGCTACACAACACCGCTCAGGCGCCCCGGCGTCACGGCCCTCTGGCTGGCCGTTCCCGCAGGTGACGGCCTGCCTGGCGCCATCCTGATCCGAAATGCGCCGCAGCAGGCCGCCTGGCGCGCCATCCGCAGAGGCAGCCGCGCCAAGCCACTCACCGTTGCCGAACAGCTGTCTTGCCGCCAGTCCACCCGGCTCGGTGACGTCACTGATACCCTGACGCTCGACGAATTGGAGCGCGGCGCGGTGGGTGACCTGCTGACCTATCTCAAACAGCCGGATCACGTGGAAGAGACCCCGAAAGGCGAACCATTGGCTGCCTGCCTCGGACTCAGCCGGATGCTTCACGTCCCGGCCGCAACGGAAACAGCCATGCTGCGCTAGACCGGCAGCTCTGTCGTGTTTTTCAGGCACTCCATCGCAAAGGTCGCGCTGACGTCGGCAATGTCGACCCGGGCAATCAGCGCCTTGTAGACCCGGTCATAGTCCTGCACGCTGCGCGCCTGCACTTTGAGCAAATAGTCGACATCCCCGGCCATGCGGTAGAATTCCACCACTTCCGGAACGGTGCGTACTGCGTCGGCAAACCGTTTCAGCCATTCGGACGAGTGGTCACGCGTCCGGATCGCCACGAAGATTGTCTGGCCAAGACCAAGCCTGTCCGGATCGATCAGCGCCACCCTGCGCGTGATCAGGCCGCTCTCTTCCAGCCGTTTCACCCGCCGCCAGCACGTATTGGTCGAAATGTCGGCACGCGCGGCCAGCGATTCGAGCGACTGGGTGGCATCGGCCTGCAAGGCGCGCAGCAGGATTCGATCTACATCATCAATTTTTTCTTCCATTTGTCTATAATCCCGAAAATTCCTATCGCACTCAAGCAGAATAATTGGATAATTGCGATGAATTTGGGCCGGGCATCTGAAATAACATGTCATTCACTCAGATGGAGACCAAGCCATGCCGTCGCCCGCAATCGCCTCCGTCAGTCGCGCCTCCCGCCTCCGCCCGGTGCCCGCCATCGCCCACCCCCGCCTGCGCGCGCTCGCCAATCTGATCGGCCGCACGCCCCTTCTCTCGATCCATCTGCGCTATCGCGGTGTCGAGCGTGTAATCCATGCCAAGGCTGAGCACTACAACCTCACCGGCTCGATCAAGGACCGGATGGCCCTGTCCATCCTCGGCCGTGCAATACACTCCGGCGCGCTACAACCAGGTGACCGGATCGCTGAAGCCACAAGCGGCAATGCCGGAATCGCCATTACATCGCTCGGCCGCGCCCTTGGCCACAAGGTTGATATCTACATGCCCGACTGGATGAGCGATGAGCGCAAGGCCCTCATGCGCAGCCTTGGCGCAGACCTTCATCTCATTTCGCGCGAGGATGGCGGCTTTATCGGCGCCATTGAGGCCACTCAGCGCCTTGCCGCCGCCAATGGTCATGTCTTCCTGCCCTGCCAGTTTTCCAATTGCGACAATGCCAGTGCCCATTGCGACACGACCGGTCCGGAACTGTTGAAGCAACTCGCGCTGCTGGGGCTCACGCCAGATGCCTTTACCGCCGGGGTCGGCACCGGCGGCACGGTCATGGGCGTCGGCCGGGCTTTGCGCACAGCGGTGCCCGGCGTGAAGATCCATCCGCTCGAACCGCTGGAATCGCCCACACTGTCCACCGGCCATAAAGTGGGCAGCCATCGCATTCAGGGCATTTCAGACGATTTCATCCCGGCCATCGTGGATTTCGCCGAACTTGATGACGTCATCGCCGTGTCGGATGGTGATGCCATCCTGATGGCGCAGGCCCTCGCTCGCGAGCTTGGCCTCGGCGTCGGGATATCATCCGGGGCCAACCTGATCGGCGCCCTGAAGGCGTCTGAACGGCTCGGCCCGGGCGCGGTCGTCGCGACCGTTTTCTGCGATGACAACAAGAAATACCTGTCCACCGCGCTGTCGCGCCCTGAGCCAGTCAGGGCAGGCTATCTCAGCCCTGAAATAGAATTGCTTGGTTTTGAAGCGACGAGCTGCCCTGCCTAGACGGCCAGAACGTCCTGCGCATCCAGTTCGGCCTGCAGGTCTATGAACCGGCGTGTAAACTGCGTCACCCTCGGCACGATTTCCGTCCGGAACCGAGCCCCGTTGAACACGCCATAATGGCCTACACCCGGCTGGACATAGTCCGCCTTCATGCCGTCCGGAATGCCTGTGCACAGATCGTGGGCGGCTTGAGTCTGCCCGATACCCGAAATATCGTCCTTCTCGCCTTCCACGGTCATTAGCGCAACGTCGCGAACCGCCTGTGGCTTCACCAGACGTGTTCCGCGATACATGTAGATGCCGCGCGCAAGGTGATGTTCCTGGAAAACCCGCTGGATAGTCTGCAGGTAGAACTCTTCCGTCAGGTCCAGAACGGAGAGGTATTCGTCATAGAATTCGCGGTGCCTGTCGGCATTGTCGCCGTCGCCCTCGATGAGATGGTTGAAGAATTTCCACTGCGCGTCGACATGGCGCCCCCAGTTCATGTTCATGAACGAGGCGAGCTGCACGAAACCCGGATAAACGCGTCGCATCACGCCCGGATAGGGCGCTGGCACCGTGTGGATCATGTTCTCTTCGAACCAGCCGAATGACCGCTCCTCGGCCAGTTCGTTCGGCACGGTCGGGCTGCGACGCGCATCAATGGGAGACCCCATGAATGTCATCGACGCAGGCCGCGCAGGATCATTGTCTTCCGCCATCATCGAAATGGCCGCCAGGACAGGTGGCCCGGGCTGGCAGACGCCCAGCACGTGTGCGCCACCACCAATATGCGTCAGCATCTTGCGGATATGATCGATATAATCATCAAGATCGAACCGGCCGAGCCAGACAGGCGCCATGCGCGCATCCGACCAGTCGGTGATATAGACATCATGGGTCGGCAGGAAAGCCTCGACCGTGCCGCGCAGCAGCGATGCGTAATGGCCAGACAGCGGTGCGACAATCAGCATGCGTGGCAACGGGGGCGATCCCGGCTTGCGCACGGCGGCCAGCTGTTCGGCATCTTTCCTGAAATGCAGCAGGTTGCACCAGGGCGAACGCCAGGCGACGGTCGGCGTCACATCAACGGGCGCACTGTTCACGCGCACCGTGTCGATGCGCCATTCCGGTTTGCCATAGTAACGCGTTGAACTTTCGAATACGTCAGCGAAGGCGGCCAGCGATTTGCCGTATTCGGTCTGGCGCATCGGGTTCAGCGGGGACAGAAGGGCAGCCCGGCCAGCTTTTGCAGCCAGCCGCATGGGCGCCATCGCCACGCGGTTCATTTCGACAAGTGAGTAAAGCATTGCGTTACAAACCTTTCATGCTGCATTGCAACATAAGTACAAGAATCCCCACTGGCAAACGGAATCACCAGACGGGCGTACGGCAGATTGCGCGCCCGAAGGATTGAATTTGTATGAAATTTTCGAATCCGAATGCCCGGACAGTTAAGAACCGGGTGCTTTATGTCAGGCTTCAGGGAGAACGAAGCCATGTTCCTGCAGTGCGCACCCAACCCTCACCGTGCCGGTCGCATGACCCGCGCCCTGTTCATTGAAAACGTTCCAGGCCAGCGATTCGCAATCGATGCTGAGGAACTGCACAAACGGCCGGAATTACTGAACGCGTTCGGCACATACATGTACGTGCGCTTCCGCGTCCTCGACGCTCTCGCCTATCTGATTTGCCTGCTCGGAGCGCTGGCCTCGGTTGCCTTCATCTGGTGGGCCTTCATCCCAGGACTTGCCATTTGCGTGCTCATGCTGGCCACAAACCGGAAATCGGCTGGCGAGGTCGCCCGCAAGGCCGCGACACGGTCGGTCGACGATTTCCGGGCCCTTCACGAAATGGGCTGTCTCTGGCTGGTCTACGCCTAGATACCGATCAGGCCGAGAATGCCGGAAATCACGGCAATCAGCATGAACATCAGTGACAGGCTGACCGAGACCGCCCGCTGATCCTTGCGGCTTGTCCGCACGCCTTTCGGGTTCTTGCCCTCTTTTGGGGCCAGCATCAGGCGCGTCGAGAAGAATCCGAAAGCGGCCAGCCCCGCTGTCACCGCCGCTGCCCAGCTCGTTGCCAGCACGAAGAGCGCCGTTGCCGCGAGCATGATGGCCGCAATCGGGGTTGCCGTCTGATGCAGCAATTCCCGAACATGCCCGTCGGCCCGGCTGCCATCCAGCCTGTCGAAGCTGCAATTGGGCGAGGCAATTGTCACCACCCAACCAGCACCGATAGCCATCGCGCTGGCCGCGACGCCCAGTCCACCCGCATATTGCTGAATTTCTGTAATCATGATCTCAGAATGAAGGATTCGGGCTGGAACGGGAAGCGAATTCAGCCTGCGCCGCCATCCCGTTGCAGGAGTCACCATGCGCGCCATTGTCATCCGCGGAATCATTGTCGCGCTGCTCGTCGGTACAATCCTGACCTTCATAAACCAGTTCGAACGCGTTGTTGCGCTGGAGACACTGAACTGGTGGAAGACGGGCCTTAGCTACCTTGTCCCGTTCTGCGTGTCGGTGTTCAGTGCGCTCGCGGTGACGCCAGAATAGCCGTCAGCCGACACTCAGGGCGAGTATCCGGCTGATCGCCGCGCGCGGCAGGCCGCTCTGGCCATGCCATGTATTGAACGCGTCCTGCACCCTGGCGAGGTCGCGCTTGCTGGTCGCAGCCGGTGCGTCCAGCACGCCTTCGCGCACCAGCGCGGCACACACGTCCCCCGATGTGATCCAGCCATCCCAGCCGCAAAAGCGCAGGAAATACTGCCCGGTCGCCCCGCCCAGCCGCGATCCGCGCCTGTTGAGCTCGGCCATCAGGCCGACCTGATCGCCAGCGGGCCATGTTGCCAGGAACCTGCCGAACCCGCCTTCTTCCTGCTCGATCCGCGCCACCATTTTAGCATTGTCGAGCGTTGCCTTGATCTTTTGCCCATTACGCACGATGCGCGCGTCGGACACGAGATCGGCCATCATCTCATCGCCCAGAAAGGCCAGCCGGGCCGGGTCGAAACCGAGGAAAGCAGCTTCAAACCCGTCCCATTTCGCATTGATGACTTTCCAGTTGAACCCGGCATTGAACACGCAACGGGTCATCACAGACAGCAACCGGTCAGCAGGTACCCTGGACATATCCGCCTGGGCATGCCCGTTCGCCGCCAGTTTCAATACCGCAGCCTGTCCGCCGTGATGCCCGGCGGCAAGGTGCAGGATCGGAACGAGCGGGCGCAATGCGTGATCTCCTAGCCGAGGGCGGTCTCATAGACCTTGGCATAATCGTCCGCCGTCATTTCCCTTGGATTGCCGGAATGGGCGAGGTCTTCCAGCGCGAAGGCAACGATGCCCGGCCCGTCCGCTGCCGTCAGGCCGATGTCGGACAATGTTTTCGGAATGCCGATTGCGTCGTTCAGGTCCTGGATCGCGTCGCCAAGGTCGGCACTCGGCTTCAGCCCCATGGCCTGGCGCAGGCGGACATATTTGGCGTCGGCAGCCCCTTCATGGAAC
>TARA_R110000850_G_scaffold61305_1_pt1 | contig 13871 bp, 10 predicted proteins | sample TARA_R110000850 | Tara Oceans TARA_R110000850 (sample SAMEA4397586) | marine metagenome | biome: Polar Biome; feature: [SRF] surface water layer (ENVO:00010504); material: water (ENVO:00002006), including particulate matter (ENVO:01000060) such as... | depth 5 m | reverse complement strand
TGCACGGCGTTTCGCATTTGGCTTCTAGCTTCTAGCTTCTAGCTTTCCTGGATCAGCCCGCCGCGTTGACGAACATCGCACTGTCGCGCTGCTCGACCAGCGCCTGCTCGATGGCTGCCTGGTGCACTTCATCATCGTGCTCCTGACGCTCTTCGGGCTTGATGCCCAGACGATCGAACAGGCGCATGTCCTTCTCGGCCTGCGGATTCGAGGTGGTCAACAGGCGGTCGCCGTAGAAGATCGAGTTGGCGCCGGCGAAGAAGGCCAGGGCCTGGGTCTGCTCGTTCATCTGTTCGCGGCCAGCGGACAGGCGTACGTGGGATTTCGGCATCATGATCCGCGCGACCGCCAGGGTGCGAATGAAGTCGAAGGGATCGACGTCCTCTTCGTTCTCCAGCGGTGTGCCCTTGACCTTGACCAGCATGTTGATCGGCACGCTCTCGGGGTGCTCGGGCAGGTTTGCCAGCTGGATCAGCAGGCCAGCGCGGTCCTCTATCGACTCGCCCATACCGAGAATACCGCCGGAGCAGATCTTCATGCCCGCGTCGCGGACGTAGGACAGGGTCTCGAGCCGGTCACCGAAGGTACGGGTCGTAATGATATTGCCGTAGAACTCCGGCGAGGTATCAAGGTTGTGGTTGTAGTAGTCCAGGCCCGCATCGGCCAGCGCCGCGGTCTGCTCCTTGGTCAGCTTGCCAAGGGTCATGCAGGTTTCCAGACCGAGCTTGCGCACGCCCTTGACCATCTCCAGGACGTAGGGCATGTCCTTCTCGGAGGGGTGCTTCCAGGCCGCGCCCATGCAGAAACGGGTGGCACCGATCGCCTTGGCTGCGGCGGCCTCGTCCAGCACCTTCTGCACTTCCAGCAACTTTTCCTTTTCCAGACCGGTGTTGTAGTGACCCGACTGCGGACAATACTTGCAGTCCTCCGGGCATGAACCGGTCTTGATCGAAAGCAGCGTGGAAACCTGCACCCGATTGGCGTCGAAATGCTGCCGATGGACGGTCTGGGCCTGGAACAGCAGGTCGTTGAAAGGCTGGCGAAACAGGGCCAGCACGTCTGCCGGAGTCCAGTTGTGGCGTGTCACAGAAGCAGTCATGAATTCGATCCTGGCGGTTGCACGGAAAAGGTCGTTAGTTGAAGCTATGCAACGCATGATAACGGCGGCAAGGAGGCTGTCAACCATTGAGCGCGCACCCGGTTTACAAGTGGTTAAATATTGAACATCCCGGCCGATGCCTGCTGTGCCTTGGCCACGGCTCCCAGACCCGCCCGGGTATGTGCGATGCCTGTCATGCCGATCTCCCCTGGCTGGGCAGCCAGTGCCGGCGTTGCGCCCTGCCCCTGCCAGCCGAGGATCAGCAGTGTGGTCAGTGCCAGCAGCATCCACCCGCCTATACCCAGGTGGTCTGCCCGCTGCTCTATCGCTTTCCGGTAGACAGCCTGGTACCCGCCTTCAAATATCACGATCAACTGATTTATGGCAGAGCCCTGGCCTACCTGCTGGCAGAGGCAGTCCAGTTTCACTACAGCGAACACAACCAGCGCCTGCCGGACCGCATCCTGCCCATGCCACTGCATCCGTCGCGCCAGGCCCGGCGCGGCTTCAACCAGGCGCTGGAGCTGGCCCGCCCCATCGCCGCCCGGCTCAATCTTCCGCTATGCCGGCATACGCTCAAGCGCGTGCGCCACACCCCGCCCCAGCAGGGGCTGACCGCCAGCGAGCGCAAGCGCAATCTGGCTGATGCATTCTGCTGCTCGCCCGCAGTCGACGTGACCGGCCTGCATCTGGCCCTGGTAGACGACGTAGTCACCACCGGCGCAACCGCTGACGCCGCCAGCCGTATCCTGATCGAGGCAGGCGCCGCCAGCGTAAGCATCTGGTGCATCGCCCGAACACCCTGAACCGCAAAACGGGGACCCGTCTCCCAAGCTCGCCACTTGCCGCTTGCCGCTTGAAGCTTTAGAGCATAAGCGCCACCATAGCTACCTACTCTTGCCGGCTGCCTCCCATGGACTCGCAACACCCGTTCGCCCTGCTCACCCCCGATACCGTGCTCGATGCAGTGGAATCGCTGGGCTACCTGAGCGATGCGCGAACCCTTACCCTGAACAGCTACGAGAACCGCGTATTCCAGATCGGTATCGAGGGTGCGCAACCGCTGATTGCCAAGTTCTACCGGCCGGACCGCTGGAGTGACGAAGCGATCCTGGAGGAGCATGCCTACTCCCTGGAGCTGGCCGAGCGGGACATTCCGGTCATCCCACCGATGCAGGTCGAAGGCCGCACCCTGTTCGAGTTCGCCGGCTTCCGCTTCAGTCTGTTCAAGCGCTTCGGCGGCCGCGCCCCGGAACTGGACAACCCCGACCACCTCCTGATGCTCGGCCGTCTGGTCGGCAGGCTGCATGCGGTCGGTGCCATGCGCCCCTTCGCGCACCGTCCGTCGCTCACGGTGCAGAGCTTCGGTCACGACAGCATTGCCTGGCTGCGCGACTCCGGGGTGGTGCCGGAAAATCTGCGGCCGGCCTATTTTTCCGTGGCCGACGATCTGATGCAGGTCATCGATCAACGCATGCAGGCCGTCCCGTTCAAGACCGTGCGACTGCATGGCGATCTGCATGTGGGCAATCTGCTCTGGCGCGACGAAAGCCTTTATATGGTCGACATGGACGATTGCCGGCAGGGCCCCGCGATCCAGGACCTGTGGATGATGCTCTCCGGCGATCATAACCAGCGCCAGGCGCAACTGGCCGAGCTGGTAGAAGGTTACAACGAGTTTCACGACTTCGATCCCCGCCAGCTGGCTCTGGTAGAATCGCTCAGAACATTGCGCCTGGTTCACTACAGCGCCTGGCTGGCCCGCCGCTGGGATGATCCGGCCTTTCCCCGTCACTTTCCCTGGTTCGCCAGTGAGCGTTACTGGGCAGATCAGGTACTGACCTTGCGTGAACAGCGCGCCGCGCTGGATGAACCGCTGCTTCGGCTGTTCTGATCAAACGGCATAAGACTTATCAATGGGCGTTTCCAGTCATCTTTTGACTGAATACACTGCACGCACTTTTCACAGAGGCACCGAGCATGTCCGACACTCTCCTTGACTCCCGTAACCTGGCATTCGAACTGTACGAAGTGCTGGACGCCGAAGGTCTGACCCAGCGTCCGCGCTTCGCCGACCACAACCGGGAAACCTTTGATGCAGCGATCAATACCGCGCGCACCATCGCCGACAAGTTCTTCGCTCCGCACAATCGCAAGAGCGACGAGAACGAGCCCAAGTACGTGGACGGCGCCGCGGAGCTGATTCCGGAAGTGAAACCGGCAGTAGACGCGTTTCTCGAAGCCGGCTTTCTGAATGCGACCCGCACCTTCGAGCAGGGCGGCATGCAGATGCCGAATCTGCTGTCACAGGCCTGCTTCGCGCATTTCCAGTCGGCCAACGCGGCAACGTCTTCCTACGCCATGCTGACCATGGGCGCCGCCAACCTGATCGAGAACTTTGGTAGCGAAGAGCAGAAGGAACGCTTTCTGCAGCCGATGATCGATGGCCGCTTCTTCGGCACCATGGCGCTGACCGAGCCCCATGCCGGCTCGTCCCTGTCAGACATCCGCACCAAGGCAGAACCCGCAGAAGACGGCAGCTATCGCCTGAAGGGCAACAAGATTTATATCTCCGGCGGTGATCATCCGTTGTCGGAAAACATCGTGCACATGGTCCTGGCCAAGCTGCCTGATGCACCTCCCGGCGTGAAAGGTATTTCCCTGTTTATCGTGCCCAAGTTCCTGGTCAACGATGACGGCACTGTCGGCAAGCGCAACGATGTGGCCCTGGCCGGTCTGTTCCACAAGATGGGCTGGCGCGGCACCACCTCCACCGCGTTGAACTTCGGCGAAAAAGGCGAGTGCGTCGGTTACCTGGTCGGCAAGCCGCACAACGGTCTGTCGTACATGTTCCAGATGATGAACGAGGCGCGGATCGGCGTCGGCATGGGCGCGGTCATGCTCGGCTACGCCGGTTACCTGTATTCCCTGGAATATGCCCGCGACCGGCCCCAGGGCCGTCTGCCCGATGGCAAGGATCCGGCCTCCCCGCAGGTCTCGATCATCCAGCACACCGACATCAAGCGTCTGCTGCTGACCCAGAAGGCCTATGTGGAAGGCGCCTTCGACCTGGGCCTGTACGCTGCACGGTTGTTCGACGATACCGAGACCCTGGAAACCGAGGAAGAACGCAAGACGGCCCTGGAGCTGCTGGATCTGCTCACGCCGATCGTCAAGTCCTGGCCCTCGGAGTTCTGCCTCAAGGCCAACGAACACGCCATTCAGATCCTCGGCGGCGCTGGCTATACCCGGGAGTATCCGGTCGAGCAGTACTACCGTGACAACCGTCTGAATCCGATCCACGAAGGCACACATGGTATCCAGTCGCTGGATCTGCTGGGCCGCAAGGTGGCGATGAACAAGGGTGCGGCGCTCAAGCAGCTCTCGGCGCTGATTCAGGACACCTGCAGCAAGGCCCGTGAGTATGACTCGCTGAACGACCTGCGTGAGCCGCTGGAAAAACTCCACGCCCATCTCGGCAAGGTGACCCAGGCGCTGCTCGGCGACATGATGCAGGGCAAGGTCAACGAGGCGCTGGCCAACTCGGCCCTGTACCTGAACACCTTTGGCCACATGGTCATCGGCTGGCGCTGGCTGGAGCAGGCGGTGCATGCCCAGCGTGGGCTGGATGCCGGCAAGGCCGCCGATGCCGACTTCTACAACGGCAAGCTGCAGGCCGCGCGCTTCTTCCTGACCTGGGAAGTACCGAGCTGCCACCATGCCCTGCAGATTCTGGAAAACCGCGATGTGACCTGCATGGAGATGCAGGACAGCTGGTTCTGACCCGACAGACGGTTCCGAATCCAGCCGATACGGTGTGACTCGAGTCACACCGCCCGCATCAGAAAAGGCCGCCCCCGTGCGGCCTTTTCTGTGTCTGCCTTCCCAAGCACCCGCAGTAAGATTACGCTGCTCCCTGGTTCATATTGCCTATCGGAAAGACATCCATGCTGCCTTGCTCCCGTCCGCTGCTCATCATCACCCTGCTTGTGCAGATGCTGTTCGCCGGCACCGCCCTGGCAGCGAGCGAACTGGAAGAGACTCTGGACACCACGCAGGCGAAGCTCGAAGCGCTTGCCGCCAGCAGCATGCCGGACACGGAAAAACAGGAGCTGCAGGAGCTCTATCAGAACACCATCGATTTCCTGCAGAAAACCAGAGCGACGGAAAAGGAGCAGGCCGAGTTGCAGGAGCAGCTCAAGGACGCTCCCGAGGAAGCCAGACGCGTGCGCCAGCGCGCGGACAGCATCCAACCGCGCACTGTCGAGGCGATCCGCGACAATGTCGAGAACCAGAGTCTGGAAGTGCTGGAAGCCCGGCTGACCGAAAAGGTCACCACCATGTTCGACTGGCAGAACCAGTTGACTGCAATCAACAGCAACCTGATCGCCGCCCAGACCCGACCGGAACGCACCCAGGCACAGGTAACTGCCAACCAGGCGCGCAGCCAGGCCATCGCCGAGCAACTGCGGGTGCTGCAGCGCCAGGCCGACAGTCCGCAGAAAGCCGCACGCCAGGCCATGCTGAAGGCCGAGCAACGCAGCCTGGAGGCCGCAAATAGACTCTTGCGCCAGCAGCTGTCGGTCAACAACATCCTGCAGGATCTGGCCAGCCAGCGCCGCACCCTGATGAGCCTGCAGATTGCCGATATAGAGAAGGAGGTGCAGGCGCTCCAGGACGTGATCAACGACAAGCGTCTGAGCCAGTCCGAGCAGACCGTCAGCGATACCACCGCAGAGGCAATGCAAGGCGCCAGCAACCACGTGCTTCTCAAGACCCAGGGCAGCCTCAACCGGCGGCTCAGCGAAGAGCTGCTCGCCGCTACCAGCGAGATGGGTGAACTGACCCGCAAGAACATCATCACCAAGCAGCAGATCGACAGTGCCACCCAGGTCGAAAACGCCCTGGAGCAGCAGATCAACGTGCTCGAGGGCAGCGCCCTGCTCTCACGCATCCTGCATCAGCAAAAGCAGGCCCTGCCCTCTGTACGCCTGGATACCCGTATCGCCGACCGCGTGGCCGACCTGCGCCTGCGCGAGTTCGAACTCAACCAGCTGCGCGAACAGCTCGCCGATCCCGAGGCCTACCTGGCCCAACTGCTGGCGCCACTGCCGCAAGATCAGCGCGAACTGCTGGGCGACGATATCCGCAAGGTCATTGCCAGCCGAACCGTGCTGACCGAACAACTGAGCAACAACATCAGCACCCTGTTGAGCCTGGCGATCACATTGCAGATCAACCAGCGCCAGCTGCAGCAACTGAGCAGCCAATTGCGCCGCACCATCGACGATCAGTTGTTCTGGGTCGCCAGCAGCCGCCCGATCGACAAGGCCTGGGTACTCGCCCTGCCGGGCCAGGTACAGACGCAGTTCGAAAACCTGAAGCTGCCCGAAAGGATGCGCACCCTGGCGGCGACCATCGCCGCTCGCTGGCCCGGTCCCGCCCTGCTGGCCATCCTGCTGGCCGTCTATGCCTGGCGTCGGCGTCGCTGGCGCGGCCAGCTGCGCGACATCAACGCCGATGTCGGCCACTTCCGCCATGACAGCAGTCGGCATACCCCCAAGGCACTGGGTCTGACCGCGCTTATCGTGCTGCCGATGCCGGTCATCCTGTGCGGCCTCGGTATCCTGCTGCTGGCCGGAGACCCCGCGCCCCTGCCGGCTCTGGGCGCTGCGCTGCTGAAGCTGGCCATTGCCTGGTTCGTGCTGCACTTCCTGTATCGGGTGCTGGAACCCAACGGCATTGCCGTGCGCCACTTCCGCTGGGAGAGCGAGCTGGTCACCCGGCTCCACCACCTGATCCGCAACGTCGCCTGGGTGCTGCTGCCCCTGGTGCTGGTCATTGCCCTGAACGCTGCCAACCCCGCCCACCTGGGCGATGACGTGATCGGCCGGGTGACCATGCTGATCGGCATGCTGCTGCTGAGCCTGCTGCTGGGGCGCGTCATGTGGAAAACCGAGCCGCTGTACCATTCGCGGCTGCTGCACATTGGCGCAACACTGTTACTGATACTGGCACCGCTGGCGCTGGCGGGCATGTCGTTCTGGGGCTATCACTACACCGCCACGCGACTGGCTGATCGCTTTTTCATCACTCTCTATCTGATCGCCGGCTGGATGGTGGTCCAGGGTACGGTCTCCCGCAATCTGAACGTTGCCGGACGCCGTCTGGCCTATCAGCGCGCGCTGAACAAGCGCCAGGCCGCCCCCGCCCGCGAAACCCAGGATGCGGAAATGGGTGTCGAGATCCCGGAGATGGATATCCGCCAGATCAACCAGCAGTCCCTGCGCCTGGCCCGGCTGATCCTCACCATCATCTTCGCGGTTCTGGTCTACCTGACCTGGGCGGATCTGCTCAGTGCGACCTCCTACCTCGAATCGGTGACCCTCTGGGAATACAACAGGGGCACCTCGGACAACCCGCTGATGGCGCCGATCAGCGCTGGAGACGTGCTCGTGGCCCTGATCATCGTGATTCTCACGATCACGCTGGCGCGCAACCTGCCCGGCCTGCTCGAGATACTGGTGCTGTCGCGGCTGAACCTGCGCCAGGGCAGCAGCTATGCGATCACTACCCTGCTCAGCTACGTTATCGTCAGCGTCGGCGTGGTCTACGGTCTGTCGGCCCTGGGCGTCAGCTGGAACAAACTGCAGTGGCTGGTGGCAGCCCTGAGCGTGGGCCTGGGGTTTGGTCTGCAGGAGATCTTCGCCAACTTCGTCTCGGGTCTGATCATCCTGTTCGAGCGACCGATCCGTATCGGCGACGTGGTGACCATTGGCGATCTGTCCGGCACGGTCAACCGTATCCGTATTCGCGCCACCACCATTACCGATTTCGACCGCAAGGAAATCATCGTCCCGAACAAGACGTTCGTTACCAGCCACCTGATCAACTGGTCCCTGTCCGATACCGTTACCCGGGTGATCATCAAGGTCGGCGTGGCCTATGGCTCGGATCTGACCAAGACACGCGAGCTGTTGCTGCAGGCAGCACGGAACAACACCCGCGTGCTGGATGATCCCGAACCTCTGGTCCTGTTTCTGGCCTATAACGAGAGCACGCTGGATCACGAACTGCGGGTGCATGTCCGGGAGCTGGTGGATCGGAACATGGCCATCGACGAAATCAATCGGGACATTGATCGCCTGTTCGCCGAAAACGGCATTGAAATCGCGTTCCGCCAGTTGGACGTCAATCTGCGCAACATGGCCGGCCTGGAAAAACTGATCGGTAGCCGTCGCGAGGAGATGGACCGCCCATCGGACCCCGCCGAAACCGAACCGCACAGGCCAGACCCGGCCGCTACCGGGTCGCAGGCAAAGCCGGCAACACCGGACAGCAAATCCGTGCTCGGTGACGGTCCTGACAACCCCACTGTCTGAGCTACCGCCGGCCAGGTCGCTGCAAGCCACTTCCCGGCTTGAAGCGGACATGGCCGAGCAAGCACAATAGCCGCTTTCCTCTATCGAGTGTGTTGAGACATGCCAAGAGCTGCAGAACTGAAAAAGGGTCAGATCGTCCAGATCAATGGCCAGCCGTACATCGTGTCGCAGATTGACGTGAAGAGTCCTTCCTCGCGCAGCGGGACCACACTGTACAAGGTGCGTTTCAATCACGTGCAGACCAAGCAGAAGCTTGACCAGAGCCTGACCGGTGACGACATGCTGGCCCCCATCGACTTCCAGAAGCGCGCCATCCAGTTTCTCTATCAGGACATGGACGGCTATACCTTCATGGATAACGAAGACTTCGCCCAGTTCACCCTCAGCGCCGATCAGATCGAAGACCAGATCGAATACATCCATGACGGCGTCGCTGGACTCTACGGCCTGATCGTCGAGGGCAATCTGGTGGGGGTCGAACTGCCAGCGGTAGTGGAAATGCCGATTGAAGAGACGCCGCCCGCGATCAAGGGCTCCTCTGCCAGCGCGCGGACCAAGACCGCCCGTTTCGCCACCGGCCTGGAAATCCAGATTCCCGAATACCTGGAAACCGGTGAAGTAGTGCGCATCAATACCGAATCCGGAAAATTCATGTCCCGCGCCTGACGCGGCAACAGGAGCTACCCAATGAGCCAAGCACCTCTGGTTATCGATCCGCCCGGCGCAGCCGACGCCTGCGTCATCTGGCTGCACGGCCTGGGCGCCGACCGTTTCGATTTCGTCCCGATCGTGGACGCGCTGAACCTGCCCGCCAGCCACGGCGTGCGCTTCATCTTTCCCCAGGCGCCCACCCGTCCGGTGACCATTAATGGCGGCATGCCGATGCCCAGCTGGTATGACATCATCGGCATGGCTCCGGCCCGCGCCATCAGCCACGAGCAATTGCAGGAATCGGCCGACACGGTGCGTGCCCTGGTCGACGAACAGGTGGCCAAGGGCATCAGCCTCGAGCGCATCATCCTTGCCGGCTTCTCCCAGGGCGGTGCAGTGGTCCTGCATGCCGCATTGCAGTCAGGCCTGCCCCTGGCCGGCGTCATGGCGCTATCGACCTACGGGCCGACGATCGAGGACCTGCTTGACCAGGCCGCAGTGAAGCTGGACATGTTCTTTGCCCACGGCCGCCAGGACGCCATGGTCCCCCCGGCCATGGGCCGCCTGGCCCACGATCAGGTACAACAGGCCGGACATCGACCGCAATGGCATGAGTACTCCATGGGCCACGAGGTCTGTCCGCAGGAAGTCGCCGACATCCGCGGCTGGCTGCAGCAGCGTCTGGGCCTCTGACACAGGCCTGCTCAGGCACCCGGCAGGTGCTGGTCAAAATGTAACCTGCCGGGGCTTCGCGAAAAGTTCCCCTTGCTTTACACTGGCCGGTGATTATCCATTTGCCATGTAGAGAGATGCCTGTGCTCAAAGCACTGAAAAAGCTGTTCGGGGCCGCCGATGCCCCCGCCGAGAAGAATCAGCCTGACGCCCGCGAACAACGAAGCATCACTGCCCCTCCCTCCTCCGCAGCCCGACCAGCACCGGCCAACAGAGAGCAACCCGGGCAACAAGCGGCAGCCAGGACCTCGGCGCCAAAAAGGGCGGCCAGCCGACCGGCAGCGCAGACCAGCCCGGAAAAGAAGCCGTGGACCCGCGCGGATTTTGTTGTCGAGCCCGCCGAAGGCAAGACCCGCTTTCATGATTTCCCGTTACCCGACAGCCTGATGCAGGCCATCCAGGCCCAGGGATTCAGCTACTGCACGCCGATCCAGGCCCAGGTGCTGGGCAATACCCTCAAGGGCCAGGACGCCATTGGCCGGGCGCAGACCGGCACCGGCAAGACCGCTGCCTTTCTCATATCCACCATTACCCAGTTGCTGGAGACGCCTCCGCCGGATGAGCGCTTCATGGGCGAGCCGCGGGCACTGATCATAGCGCCGACCCGTGAACTGGTGATGCAGATCGCCAATGACGCCATCGGTCTGACCCGATTCTGCGGCCTGAATGTCATGTCCTTTGTCGGCGGCATGGACCTGGACAAACAGATCAAGCAGCTGGAGAAACGCCATTGCGACATTCTGGTGGCCACCCCCGGCCGCTTGCTGGACTTCTGCAATCGTGGCGAGGTGCATCTGGATCTGATCGAGGTGCTGATTCTCGATGAGGCTGACCGCATGCTGGACATGGGCTTCATACCCCAGGTACGTCAGATCATTCGCCAGACACCACGCAAGGGCGACCGCCAGACGCTGCTGTTCTCCGCGACCTTCAGCGACGATGTCATGAATCTCTCCAAGCAGTGGACCCAGGACCCGGCGATTGTCGAGATCGAACCCGAGCGCGCCGCCTCGGCCAACGTCGACCAGCAGGTCTATGCGGTCAGCAGCGACGACAAGTACACGCTGCTCTACAACCTGATCACCCAGTTGAACCTCTCCCGGGTGATGATCTTTGCCAACCGCAAGGACCAGGTCCGGCGCATCCAGGAGCGCCTCGTGCGCGACGGCATCAATGCTGCGCAACTGTCGGGCGATGTGCCGCAGAACAAGCGCGTGCGTACCCTGGACAGCTTCCGCGATGGCAGCCTGCGTGTGCTGGTCGCCACTGACGTGGCCGGCCGGGGTATCCACGTCGACGGCATCAGTCACGTGATCAATTACACCCTGCCGGATGATGCCGAGGATTACATCCACCGCATCGGTCGCACGGGCCGTGCTGGCGCCAAGGGCACCTCGATCAGCTTCGCCTGCGAAGACGACGCCTTCCAGATCCCGCCGATCGAGGACCTGCTGGGCAACAAGCTGGTGTGTATCCCTCCGGAAACCCATCTGCTGCAGAAAGTGCCCGCACGCAACCAGACAGCCGCCGAAAGGGCTGCCAGTGACGCCAACGAGGCGGAACAGGCCGCGGCAGCCGCTGCCAACCGCAAACGGGCAAGCGGCGGCGACCGGCAGCGCCGACGCTGAAAGGCAACATCCGGTAGCATACGAGCAGCAGGCGAGCAGGGAACGTCGCTTGCAGCGTGGCGTCCAAGCCATTAAGGTCCGGGCCGGTACTTCCATGCTGGCCCACCGCGGTCCGCTGAACCGTCACGTCGCCCTGCCAGTCATTCTCCATGCTCTGATCATCCGGCACGTGACAGCCTGAACAGGAGTTATGCATGCTGAAAACCCGACTGCCCACCATTCTTGCACTGAGCGGTATTGTCCTGGTTGGCGCTGGCTGCGCCAACAACCAGCCGACTACCGCCGACATGATGCGCGATCACGCTGCCGCCCAGGGGAAGGAGGTTGCCCTCAAACAGGACCTGGCCGAGGACTGGGAGAAAGGCAACAAGCTGATCGACAGCGGCGAAAAGCGTGTAGAGCGCGCCGAGAAAGAGATTCGCCAGGCCGAGAAGGACCTGCGCGAGGCGCGCAAGGCCCTGCAGAAAGGCGAGCGCGAAATAGAACAGGGCACGAAGCTCAGGAGCCGAAGCGAGCGAAAATTCCGTAACGCGTTTCCGGAAAGCGCCCTGGCAAGCTGAACCAGCGTGCCGGCACGCTAGCAGCAGATACTGCTGCACGGCTGCCGGCCCTTGCCTGCGCACCGGACCTGGCCCACCAATATAACGAGTATTTCGCCCTCCTGAACACGACCGTCCGTCTGTTCGCGAAATAACCCCGGATCGCCATGATCGCGCTTGTTAATGTCATCTCAAGTAGGCTATAAATTTCCTAACCGACCGATTCCAGCAGGTGATCCCTTGATACCTGAGGGCCAATCGAGCCGGTCCTGCGGACTGCCAGACGCCACTCCGGTCGCCTGATACAGTCACGTATTTACGGCCCTTGCGAGGTGACAGCTTATGGAAGCGTGCGGACCCACCCGACACACCTTCTACGTCCTCGATACCAACGTCCTGATTCACGATCCCAACGCCCTCCTCAACTTCGAAGAACACCACGTCATCATTCCGATGACCGTCCTCGAGGAACTCGACAAGCTCAAATCCGGCAAGACCAGCATCGCCGCCGATTGCCGCCAGGCCATCAGGCTGATCGATCGCACCCTGGCCGACGCACCTCCGGAACTGGTCGAACAGGGCGTGCCGATCCAGCGCGGCAAGCTGGGGACCAATGGCAGCCTGGCGATCCTTATGGACCGCAACGTCATTCCCGCCCACTGCCTGCCCAACGATCTGAACGACAACAAGATCATCAATCAGCTGTGCCACCTGCAGAGTCTCCATCCCGAGGTACGCGTGGCACTGGTGTCCAAGGACATCAACATGCGGCTGAAGGCCAGGGGCTGCGGAATCGACGCCGAGGACTACCACACCGATCAACTGGTCGACGACATAGCGTTACTGGCACGGGGTTATCATCAGGTACCCGGGTCCTTCTGGGACACCGTCAATCGGGTGGAAACCCACCAGCGTCTGGGCAAGACGGTGCACGAGGTGCTGCTGACGGAAAGGATCCCCGGCCTGCACATCAATGACTTCATCATCGACGGTCAGGGCTTTATTGGCTGGGTCTCGGCGATCGACGGTGACCGGGTGGTGTTGCGCGACCTGCATCAGGAACCCCTGATGCATCAGGAAGCCTGGGGGCTGCGTCCACGGGACATATTCCAGGCGCTGGCCATGTATGCACTGCTGGATCCGGACATTCACCTGGTCAACCTGACCGGGGCGGCCGGTTCGGGCAAGACCATCCTGGCGCTGGCGGCGGCCATCGAACAGACCATGGTGAGCAAGACCTATCGTCGTATCATCGCCACGCGCAGCACCCAGGGGCTGGATGAGGACATCGGCTTTCTACCCGGCACCGAAGCGGAGAAAATGGAGCCCTGGCTGGGCGCCATTACCGATAACCTCGAAGCCCTGCACATGGACGACGAGAGTACCCACGGCAGCGTGGAATACATCCTCGACCGCGTCCCGCTGCAGTTCAAATCACTGAACTACATACGCGGCCGCAGCTTCCAGCAGAGCTTCATCCTCATCGACGAGAGCCAGAACCTCACTCCGCACCAGATCAAGACCATCATCACCCGCGCCGGAGCCGGCTCAAAGGTGGTCTGCCTGGGCAATCTGGCGCAGATCGACACCCCCTATCTCAACGCGACCAGTTCAGGACTGACCTATCTGACCGAGTGCTTCAAGGACTTCCCCCACGGCGTACATATCCATCTGCAAGGCGTACCCCGTTCCATCCTCGCGGAGTATGCGGAGACGCATCTCTGAACGACAGCGACAAGCCGGAAGCTGGAAGCTGGAAGTAAAAGCACTGAGCTGCTTCCAGCTTCTAGCTTCCAGCTTCTAGCTTCTAGCTTCTAGCTTCTAGCTTCTAGCTTCTAGC
>TARA_R110000850_G_C9994583_1_pt1 | contig 13903 bp, 9 predicted proteins | sample TARA_R110000850 | Tara Oceans TARA_R110000850 (sample SAMEA4397586) | marine metagenome | biome: Polar Biome; feature: [SRF] surface water layer (ENVO:00010504); material: water (ENVO:00002006), including particulate matter (ENVO:01000060) such as... | depth 5 m | reverse complement strand
TCTTTCCCGCATCAGGCGGGGGTGGGCGGCGAAAAGGTGCTCAGCCGGAGCGTTTAGGGCTCCGCACAAGGGGAACGCCGTAGGTAGGAAACCTGAAGACGATTACACATGACAAAGACCCGCCCCCTTGCGCGGTGACCGCGCTCTGGCAGACGCACCGTCCGCCCGGACCCGGCTGTTTGGGAGAGAGAAGGACGCCGGGGGAGACCTCAGCGCCGAGACGAGACAATCCCAGGTTCTACCCTGGTATCCCTGGCGCCTCACGATTCACCAGGCACTCGACAACCAGGTTTGCATCGCTATTCGACAAAGGATGACACCAGAACGCCGCGAGGCCCTACGCTTGAACATGGGATGATTACCCCATAACCACTGATTATGGGGCACGCCCACACGATTTGTTGTGGGATCTGCGCAAACTCCCCAAAGAACGTGTCTGATTCTTGCAAACCTGTCGTAATCGAAGTTGATTGTACGGGCACGCCTCAGCAGCCGAGATCATACGAGGCAAACCTAATTCCAAACCACTAAGGATAAGCATTTTGGTCAATTCAAATGGGACAGACAGCAACGGCATCGACGATATTCTCGTAGACATGTTGGACAAAGTGCCATCCGGGAACGAAATGGAGCAACAAGGTCCAGGCAAGTCGGTCTGTTGCGTCCCAAGCGCAGAAGCCATTGAAAAAATCGCCAGTTTTCCGCATCGTCTGCTGCAGGCTCATTCATCTTTCGTGGAATCGAGAATAGCCACCCAACGAATTACCCTTCGCCAGTTTGAGGTCCTTAATGCTGCCCTGCTTCTTGGGAGCCCAAGTCAACGCGATCTGACCGACTACACGGGCATAGACAGATCTACTTTATCCGACATTATCAATCGACTTACTTCAAATGGCCTTACTCAGAAAGATCAGTCTCCGGATGACCGTAGAGCTCAGATAATTTCTCTGACTAAAGAGGGGGACAGAATTCTGAACCAGATAGCTCCACTTGTAGTGCAGGCAAATCTTGATTTCTTTGGCTTTCTCAGTGAAGATGAATTCGAAACGCTTATCAGAATGCATAGCAAACTCCCAGGTCTGGACGGATCGGAACAACGCATTGTCCGGCCTTCGGCTCACAGTATCCAGGATACACAGGAATCCGGATCCTCCGACGCGTCCCCCATAAACAGCAATAGTTCACTGGATGAGGAGGCCGCCTTATTGAAAAGGTTGCAGAGAGCGAGAAACGCACTCGAAGTGGGGCTTATTACCGAAACGGAGTTTGATGCAGAGAAGAAAAGGTATTTAGACGGCACACCAGGATAAGGCTATTGCATCGGCCCCTTCGGATCGTGAAAACGATAGTCGCATGCGCAGCACATTCACGATGCTATAGCGCACCCTGGCTGCGACTTAGTGAGAATCGACAGATCCGGATTATGGGGTACAAAGACCGATCAGTTTGATGATCCGGCAGCTTTTGACAACAGATATTGAGCCGAATATCCGAAGATGGCGTCAAGCGTGGCTCCGAGCTCATCCGCGTCAATAGCTGAAAGATCTATAACCTCATTGCGCAGGCGGATCAATTTGATCGCCAGCCGGGTGACAGATTCGGAATTGGATCCACGCCCCGCCCGGACTGCGGCCTCAGCGATCGCTCTGGCAAGATCCGGATGACCCGCCAGAGAGGCCCGTTCAAAAATCTGAACCAGTTCATCTTCCTTGAGGCTTTCCAGTAAGGCCCATCGTTCGGGATCCTGCTTTCCACGATCGAGCGCCGTGCCGCGCACCCAGAGCCTTTGAAATGCATTTCTTACGCCGCCCTGAAACCGGCTTCGGTCGGGATCAGGGAACCGCCAGTGCACCACGTCCGGCGCAACAACGACAGACATGAACGCCCAGACGTCATCACGCTGCGCTTCTCCGGATTGAATATACTGTGCATCCGCAAGCATAGCAGATGCCTGACAATCAAACTGTGACCGACTTTTCCGATCCGTAGATTCCGGAAAGCCAGATTTCCCTGCAAGCTCTCGTAGTGCCCGGCACAGTTCGACCGGCGCTTTCGGCATTCGGTGACCGCCGCTTGCCGCAAACGAGAAACCTGAATTGCCAAGGCCACCCTGGAGGAAATCGACAACTTCAGCCGGTTGCGGTGTTCTGCCGGCAAAGTGGTCCAGTAGAGTATTCGCGGCCAGACGACTGAGCCTGGGAAACAGTACCACTCCCGTCATTCATCTGCTCCGGTATCAGCTGCACTCAGCATGGCTGCACTATACCGATTTGGAAAATGCGCGTGAAGAGACCTCACCGTTTCAAGGGAACTGCCAGGCATTGCTAAAGCGATCCAGCTGCGAACTTGCGCACCGACGCTTCCCTCAGGAAATTCTTCCAGTTCGCCCTCCAGTACATCCGAGGAAAGCAGGCTCGAAGTCATCTGGATCATGGTGTCAGACAGGATGCTCTGAAGGAGCAAAGCATCACCTCCTGCAAAACGCTCAAGAACTTCGGGCAGGTCAGAATTGACGTACAGCCTTACGGCTCCACTAAAGTCCTGATCCCAGCGCCCTGGTGACCAGTCCACAAACCAGGGAGCATTGGCGTGATTCAGGCCATGGAAGAACTGACTAAAAGATACGGCCTCCATGGGGAACCGCGCCGCACCGCCGTCTTCAATAAGAATGTCCTTTGATGTCGTCCACAATCGCGCGCCATGAGACTGTGGGGACAATGCTGTAGCGGGGCGGGGAGGTAATCCAAGCAGAAGACTGACCTGCACGAGTAGCCGCGCCGACAGATCCCTTGCAGGAATACCGGCTCTCAGATCTGATTGCGGCTCATCTGCATTGATATCCAAACTGCATAGCTGGAACCAGCGCCGCGGCATCATACCAGCTCCGGTTCCTGCCTTTAAGACAGCACGAAGTCGAAGATCGGCCAATGGGATGCGGAGCGCGTCTGACGCCTTTTCGAAATCAACCCTAATGTTCATCGATACCTCAAGATCCCTTGCGTAGTCCCAGGCATCAAGTATCTCAGCAGCCTGCATCAGAGGTTCACCCTTCGTCCCCAGTAGAATCGGGCTGCTATGCACAGCTGAGTCCGGCAACGTCAGAAATGGGAACGCAGTCTTTCTGTTCATCATCAGAGATCTTCGATACGCAGTTTCAGTCCGACGGCCGTCTCCGGAGGTATCTGCACCTCAATTTCAACCCGCCCCTTATCCGCTCCCAACAGGGCGCGATCGCTTTTCTCCATTCGTGCGTTGTCAAGGAAACGCAGGCTTCGAACGTTTGGCCTGTATTCATTCGACAGATCATCCGCCGGGATCGCGGCTCCATCCGTTACGAGGTGCGCTTCTGCAACCAGCCTGGCTCCTGGCTTACTCCCATCATTGCTCAGATGGGCGACAAAAACGGCTATGGCGGTTGTGTCCTCAGCCTCAAGTCGATCAAAGGTTGCCGGAGAAACTGAAAGCCCCTTCGGCTTTCCCGGTGGCGACGAACGCGGAGGACGGGATACGCGTCCCGGCCCTTTTGCAGAGATGTTTTCAAGCAAGGCCCCCATCCTCGACGCTGTCTTAGCGAGCGATCGCACGCGCCCGGGAATCCCCTCCGGCGTCGAGTTCCCGGGCGCCACATATGAGACAGCAATTTCACGAAGGCGTTCTAAGGCCACCTTCACAAAAGTTTTGGCTCGTCCTTTGGGAAGATTATTAAAGATCCAGTCATCGTGTGCAGGAGGTTCTGACGATGCAAAGGCCTGCTCAACTTCATCGTCATCCGAACAGATGAATACCCCACCCCATTCATAGCGGGCATCAGGAAAAGGTTGTCCCGGCAAATATTTCACGACAAGCTCCACCGGGCGCATCAGAGCAATCTGGGATGACTGCGCTGGAATGATGCTGTCGGGGCGCAATGCGGAAGGCTTCCTCGCAGCCACGACCCCCTTGCTCATAGCAAGTTTCCCTAAATATTTCCGTGGGTTTCCACATGCAATGTCCGACACTTCCTCCGATGAGTTGCGGATCGCATTCAGCGCTCTTGAGAAATGATCCAGGGGCGGATAGTCCTCTGGCCTGGACAAAGGCCAGGATCTACCTTCAATTTTAAGTTCGACATTGAGTTTCCTGTCGACTGGAGTCGTGTCGACCATTCTCGGCCAGAAATTCCAAAGGATTACTTCTTCCAGAATGTTTCCGATCAGTCCGGGATCAGATGCATCAATCTGGGGGTCAAGCATAAGGATCGACGTTCCTGTCTCCTGGTTGTTCCGGTCAGGAAAGCCAATCCGTTCTGCGATGCCGTCGGCCAGCTTACCGGTTGCCGGGTCAACAGAGTTACCATCCGAACCAACTACCCCCCACCAGTGCCGCCCGGTATATCGCCTTTTACGGCCATCCGAATTCGCGCTTTCAAAGGCCGCGCCGAGATGGCACGCGATCAGGCGCCGCTGAGGCGCCTCGTGATAGCGCGTCGTTGAATCAACAATAATGGTGGCGCACGAACTCATCGTGAAGAGCGATGTTTTGCCGTATCCGTAGGTGCCGCCGCCCTGGTGTGTGTCCCTTGCCGCTCCAATATTCCGGACGAAGTTCACAAAGTCTGGCTGTTCGCCAGGAAGAGGCACTTCGTCCGCACTCAGGGGACCGCCGAGGCCCGACGTATTGAAGTCAGCAATTTCGAGTACCGCAACCCGTTCTTTGGAAATACTTTCAACTATTTTGCTTCTGGAGAGATCATCTGCAGGAAGGTCTGCTAATATATCTTCCCTCAATGTCCTCAGCTGACTTTCGTTCAGGGTCCTGAAGCGAATTTCTATTCGTGGCCCCAGCGCACTTTCAGCCGCATCGACACTATTTTGAATTGCTTCGCGAATAACAGTCTGCGTCTGGTCGAGAGTTGGCTTTCCCAACAGATTTCGAAAACCCTCTGCCGCAAGATTTCCAGTGGGCGCAAAAGGCTCACTGAACAGGCGCACCCCAGTCATCGCAGAAACTCCGCAAGCCGGCTATCCCGCTCACTTTCGGAAACCAGAAATGAATCCGCCTGCGAAAGATCCGTGCAATAGGTAATATCCGATATTCCCGGCGGTGTACGGCCGGTTCTCAGCTCCGCTTCGGTAAGTCGGGGGAAGCTACCTTTGACTTCGTAAAGTGATATCCCGCAAAAAGTGTAGCTGGACGCTCCCCATGCTTCTGTATCGTAGTCCCCACATTCAGCGGCTCGCAGTCCTTCAAGTAGTTTCGTACGATCGCCCCCCAGTTCCAGAATTTCCTGAACAAGCCGTCTGACTGTCAGATCAGCTCCCTCGGACCGCTCAATCCTCAGGTGCACAAGAAGCAAATCACCACCGGAAGGTGCTGCAAGCTGATCGATCCCATGGACGGTCACGCGGGAAGCGCTCGAACGTCCGGACGTTTTAACCTCGATTGCGCGATTTCGGTGTCGGAAATCATGCCGGAGATCGTATGGACCCGTCCAGAATGCGACCGCAGTTGGGACGTTTCCGGACAACTCCCGCAACACGTAGAGTTCACCGATGAGACCGATGACCTTTTCGTCCGAAACACGGCTGGTCTGGGCATCATCAAGCAGATTTCTGAACTCAATGATCGTCTTGCTTACCGACTTTGCCGGGCGCTCTCCTGCGTCCAGCTTTGTGAGAATTGCGTCGGTCAACTCGCCAAACACCTGAGCGAGATTCGGATCGCGACAGGTAATATCAATGAAGTCTCCAGAACGCTTCGATGAAGTCAGATGGTGTCTCCGAATCTTCAGCACATCGCTGTTCGGAATTGCCAGCGCGAAATCATCTATACTGCAGGGGATCAAAAGACGGGGCTCACCCCTTTCTCCAAGCGCATAGGACACCAGACCGAACCCCGTTTGCGTCCCGGTCTCTCTTGCAATGATCTCGTTCAGGTCCGCTGGCTTCTGAGCCAGACGGAGCTCCGCCCAGATGGTCGACGCAAGTTTAGCCATTCCGGTCCCCAGCCCCGTCCAGTTCTTCGACTTCCTCTTCCCGGTCGAGCTGCTCGGGTGTCGGTGCTTCAATTTCGACTGAGAAATAATTTCCTGAACGGTTCCTTTCACCTGGGAACACGATTCCAATGCCAATGAGATCTCCATCCGCCTCCAGAGGCACCCTGTGCTTTGCCTGAGGTGCTGGCATCGACTGTGCATCGATCGGATACATCAGAAGCAAAGGCTGAACTGGTCTCAGCCGTTTGAGATCAGCCCAGTCCTTGCCTTTGATAGTACCCGGCCGGGTTCCTGCATCAATCAGGACATCCTGCTTGGACATCAGAGCCTTTATATCCGCATAGTGACTTTCCGAATCCCCCAGTTTAGCGCGGTTCACAAGACGAACAGCCCCAAGGCCTCCAAGTGGGCCGCCGGACAGCTTCCCTTCTCCCGGAAAGATCACGCCAACGTTCCACGTCCGCAACTCGCCTTCCATCTTATCAATAAAGCCGATCAGGTGCTGGCTTCGGAGATCCATGTGCGTGGTCGAGATACTATAGTTGCGCAGAAATTTCCGCACGAGACTGACATCGACATCTCTCGCAAGCATTTGTCCGGAGGCGACCCGGTCGAAACTCCGGGCACCGATCGAGTCGACCAGTCCCGACGCCGCGTTCCAGTTTCCAGCGATTGTTCCCGGGCTGAGGTGGTCAAACCTGATCGTCTGAACATGTCTCCCCTCATAGCTGATATCTGTTCGGTAGGCATTCTTCATTTTTGTTGCTGATGTAATTGCCATTCCGGGAATAGCGCGCACGCGAACGGCGAACTGCTTCGGCGTCAACTCATACTCGCGGTAAACTCCTATATCCTGCCTGACCTCTTCCTCAATCCTGGCCAGTGCCCGGAACGATGACGCAAGATCGGCAGTCGTCCACAGACGGGGGAGATCCTCATAGCCTGTCCGATAGCCGAACCAGCGGCCCATCTGGAGCAGCGTGTCATACTGCTTTGCAGTCCGAAGAAAGAAAGAAACGCATAGCCCTTCAAGCGTCAGCCCCCTTGCAAGAACTGCCCCACCGATAACGATGTAGATTTTAGGGTCCCCGGTATAATCCAGCCGCGTACCACTCTCTCCATTTTCGATAGCTATATCGATTGCATCCATCACCTGATTGATCTGCGGCAGCAAGTCCAGAGCCTGAGGTCGGATTTCATGTGATGAACGCTGAGGCCCAACTGCTGCCAGTTCGCGCCTGCTGACTTTCTCAAGCATCTCAAATCCGGGTCCGGCACCTGAACGCAATGATGCTTCGTTTTCAGCCAGCCAGACTTTTATGGCATCAGCCATTCGAACATGCTGGATGATGTTGGGTGATGAATGGACCAGCATTGTCATATGTTTTCCGGAATGGCCGCGAGCCAGACGAATTGCACTACTGGCAATGAACCACAAAATTGCTTCGCTCAGACTCTCATTTACTTCCGGGCTAAAAACATCTTTATCTGCAGCTCTCTGTGGCCTGAGAAGCTTCAGCTCATCCGGGTCGATAGTTCGAATCATAGACTGCCCGGCTTCCTCTTCAGTTTCATCAGAGGCGTCTGATGGCTCAGTGCCGAACACTTCGTGCGCGCCGAAATACTCTTCCGGCTGAGGCAGGACGGTTATAAAGTCTTCCGGATAAAGATCATCCAGTTCTTCGCGGTTGTGCGGAAACGGATCTATAAAGACGTTTGCAAAGGGCGTAGCAGTATAACCGACATAGGAAACAGCAGGCAGCTTCTTGATTATCGTCCGGATCGCCTCGTTGATCCGGGTCATGTCGAAATCATCTTTGGCCGAATTCACAGATGCCTGGTCGCACTCATCGTCAATGAGGAGAACCTTAAGTTCGCGGAGGATGCTGGGAGGTGTTTTGTCGATTGTACGGATGAATGCATTGAGGCGTGACGTTATCTTCTTCATCACAGCCAGCTGCGCCCGCCCTTCCACGGGCATGGTAAATGACCCGTTTCGTGGTACTATGAAGTCACCCTCATCATCAACAGTTGTGTAAAGCTGCCAGAGATGCCGGTGACGAGCGACGATGTCTGACTCAAGCCGCCGCTGCGTCTGAGCCCTCAGCTTGTTTGTCATTCCCCCAAGCAGGACGATCAGATTATATCCTGCGTCAACAGCTTTTGCGATGACTGCAGTCATATTTGCGGTTTTCCCGGACTGCACATATCCAACAACGAGGCCCCGGCATCTGAATTGAGTCCTGGCGGGATTTTCAAGGAGCGAGACTACTTCGCTCGACGCATCGTCAATTGAATCGACAGCTTCTTTTCCAAATTCCTTCTCCGACAGGAGATATTGTTCAAGCGCCGGCCAGTGCCGATCCGACGCACGAGGGCCAAAGTACCATTTTTCACGCGGTTTTATGATTGAAGATGGCCGCAACACTTCAACGTTTTCGATCAGTAAGCGAACGATTTCGGCAGCCGCATCAAGACTGACAACTGTTTCGGCGGGCAGACTTCCGCCCATAACCACAGACATGTCGCCTTTTATTACTTCAACACAGCGCTCAATGGTTCCGTGGGCTGGCAACTTGTCACGGATCATTCTGACAAATGTCTCGACTTGCGGAGATGGCATAATTTGCCCCCTGAACTGCTGATTACCGAACCCGTTTGACGGATCGCACTCACAAATTGATTAATCTGCTTCTGAAATTTCTGTGCAGTTGCAGCTGAAACAGATTCATCTTCCTGCAAAAGGCGAAATTTCTATTCCTCCTCTTCTTTTGGACGAAATATTCCGCAGCCTCAGGAATTCCCCAACTTTGAGCAAACAAAACCAGAACAAGCCGTTGACCGGGGGGACGAATACTGACAAGCCGTCATGCAGATTCCCCTATGAAGCGAGATCCCGATGGCCAGCGAATTCACCATTCTCCGATGTCAGGCCGGTCTGACGGTCGAACAGCTTGCAAGTGAGCTTGGTTATTCGCCCAGGACCGTGTTCCGGTGGGAATCCGGCGAAGTGAAACCAAAGGCCTTCGTCCTGAAATGGATGGAAGTCCGAGCCCGAGAGGTTCAGTCCTCTCCTGCGCCCGGGACTTTCACCTTCATCGATCTCTTCGCTGGCATCGGCGGTCTGCGCACCGCTTTCGAAGAAATCGGCGGACGCTGTGTGTTCACCAGCGAATGGGACAGGTACGCTCAGCTGACCTACCAGGCCAACTACAGGGACAATCGTCCGATTGAAGGCGACATCACAAAGATCGATGCGAAGGACATTCCCTCACATGACGTCCTGCTCGCTGGCTTTCCCTGTCAGCCCTTCTCAATCGCCGGAGTTTCCAAGAAGAATGCCCTAGGACGCTCACACGGCTTCGAGGATGAAACCCAGGGCACACTGTTCTTCGACGTCGCCCGGATCATCAATGCGCATCGACCGGCCGCATTCCTGCTGGAGAACGTCAAGAATCTGAAGAGCCACGACAAAGGCCGCACTTTCGAGGTGATCCGCCGGACACTGGAAGATGAACTCGGCTATCAGCTCCACGTCCGCATAATCAACGCCAAGCACTTCCTGCCCCAGCACAGGGAGCGGGTTGTGATAGTGGGCTTTCAGGAAGAGACTGGCTTCAGCTGGGATGACCTGAACCTGCCTCCGCTGGGCGAGGTCACGATGAAGAGCGTCCTGCATTCGGAGGATGGGTTTGAAGCCGCTGAACCTCACTATACGACCGGGCCGATGGCGACGGTCAGTGACAAGTACACACTGACCTCTCACCTCTGGAAATATCTCCGCGACTATGCGGCCAAACACAAAGCCGCGGGTAACGGATTTGGCTACGGCCTCGTCGGCCCGGACGACACCTGCCGGACTCTATCGGCCCGGTACTACAAGGATGGCTCAGAAATCCTCGTCAGCCGCGGCGCACGTAAGAATCCGCGCCGTCTGACACCGAGAGAATGTGCCCGGCTGATGGGATATCCGGACACATTCCGCATCCCTGTGTCCGATACCCAGGCTTACAGGCAGTTCGGCAACTCTGTGGCTGTGCCGGTGTTCCGGGAAGTCGCCCGTATTATGCGTCCGCACATCCTGCAGCATCTCGCCCCAACAGAAGATATCCCGCTCCTGCGCTATGCCTGATGTACACGACAGGGCTACCCGCAGTCGCAACATGGCGGCCATCAGGGGCAAGGACACAAAGCCTGAGCTGATTATCCGCAGGGGCCTGCATGCGCGCGGGTTCCGCTACCGAATGCACGACCGCAAGCTTCCCGGCAGGCCGGATCTCGTCCTGCCGAAATACCATGCGGTGATCTTCATCAACGGCTGCTTCTGGCACGGCCATGACTGCGCGCTCTTCAAGTGGCCCGGCACAAGGAAAGAATTCTGGAGGGAGAAAATCGGCGCCAGTGTAGCGCGGGATCAGAAGAACTATCAGGCCATCGATGCGGCCGGCTGGCGGCGGGCGATTATCTGGGAGTGCACTATCAGGGGGGCCGGCCGGATGGCACCAGACGAAGTTCTCACAAGGGTTGCGGACTGGCTCACATCAGGAGAGAAGACGCTAACCCTTCGTAGCAGCTGAGGACAGACAGACGTGAAGTTCGGATCCCTTGCTGACCTCTTTCATGGCGCTGGCGCTAAATACCTCGCGGAAGTCGAGGTCAACAAGCTTCGCTCGAACCAGCATGAATTTCAGGGGGTGGGCAGCTTCCGGTCCTTCCTAGGTGCGCCGGCGGGCAAACAGACCTTTCCGGCAACCTTTCTCTGGCTTGACGATACAGACGATACAGAAACACCCCGCATCGATGCGTTCTGTACCTGGAGCGATGTGCGCAGGGATAATCCGGATCGCGCCGCTGAGTATCATCTCTACTATGCAGCGGACAGCGAAACGGTTGTTCACAGGGCAAAGGCCGGAGATCTGCTCGTCATCGCGCAGAAGAAGGACGGCAGCCTGCTGGTACTGCTCTCCCCCGCCGGCTCGACCATCGCACAGCAGCTGCTCTGGTTGTTCGGACTCGATCTGGTGGCCAGATCCTCGGACACGAAGCTAATGGATGTCGGCACAGCGGCATCGCTATCCTGGGCAGCGCGGTTCATTCTGGATGCACTCGGGATCGAGCCGGAAGAACCAGAGCCTGACGCGTTCGACCGGCTTGTCGGGACATTCGGGCTGAAGTTCCCGACGACCGCTTTATTCTCCGGCTTTGCACGCGCCTCCCTGCCTGGCTGCGATCCTGCTGGCGCGCCGGATGAGACGCTACTTGCCTGGATGGACCATGAAGAAGCCCTGTTCCGAAGGCTGGAGCGTGAAATTGTGGCGGAGCGTCTGAAGAATGGCTTCGTGAGTGATGGCGACGCGGATGTGGACGGGTTTTTGTCGTTTTCGCTCAGCGTGCAGAACCGACGGAAGTCTCGGGCCGGACTGGCATTCGGGAACCATGTCGAGGCCATTCTGAAAGCCCAGGACATCCACTATACACGGGAAGCGACGACCGAGAAGCGGAACGCGGCAGATTTTCTGTTTCCGGGGGAGAGAGAATATCAGATGTCGGAGTTTCCGACCGAGCGCCTGTATATGCTAGCCGTCAAGACAACCCTGAAGGATCGCTGGCGACAGGTGCTGGCCGAAGCTGATCGAATTAGTCCAAAACATCTGCTGACGCTTCAGCCAGCGATCTCCGCCGCGCAGACAGACGAGATGCGGGGTCAGAATTTGCAACTGGTCGTGCCCGCCCCATTGCATACGACGTTCCAGTCGGAGCAAAGGGAATGGCTTATGGATGTGAGTGGATTTCTCAGATTGATAAAGCAGCAGAGAAAGACGGACGGGTGAAAGGAACACCGAGAGTTCCCGCACCCATTTTTGCCGCGCAGACTAATGGTAAACGATCCAGAACTGTTCGCTTCCGATGTCAGATAGTCTCTGGCCTGTCCGGACTATCAGGCGCCGCATATCAATCGTTTAGAGTATTTGCGTCCACCGGCCAGTATCGAAATCCCAAACGATGAATTTCGTGCGCATCGATCGTGGACAACGAAGCAAAATAAGTATCCAGCGATATCGAACTCAGCGCTCCAATATCGATCAAATTGAAGTAATTATCATTCCGCGACTCCTTGACCAGCAAGGTGCTATTCGCATCGTCGATCATGAAACTAGGCGCATCCCACATCGTCGTCGCGTCAGAAGGTTCCAGGTTGCGCCTCATTTGATGCTGCCACCGGACATCGCCAGATTCGATACCTATAGCAGTTACGTTTCGATTCAATTCGTCAAATGCTAGTATCAGCCCCTGTTCATTCGAAACAACGAACTCACCGTAGAAGCGCGACGCATCCTCTATCAAGGTCTCAAAATCTGGCTCCAAACTGTTAACGTCAAAAATGGAGACTACTTCGCTTTTGTTGACCAACAGTAGCGCCTTGTCTGCCGACATGACTGCGTCCGCTCCGAAGTAGGTTCCTGAAAGCTCGTAAGGGGATCCGAGTGCTTCAGCCGAGATTTCTGCGGCATTTCGATCGTCTAAACGCCAGACTCCAAGGTACCGTTTGTTGCCCCCGATTGTGCTCCAGTCAAATAAAAGTAGCGGTGCTCCAGCGCGATCAAATCCCCCGAAGAGAAATAGCCCTGGATAGAAACCCTTCGATTTCAGTTCGGCAACGAATTCCATAGCCAGAGGTCCGGTTGCTTGCAGCCAGTCCCAAAGGTCATCGTACGCTCCAGGAGCATTGAACGAACGGACGACTGAACTCTCCAATTCTCCCGTAGAAACACTCCATATACTAAAGCTTCGGGCATTTGTGACGATTAGTCGTTCTTCATCGCGGCTGAACTCAACTGATCTGGCCCAGTCGTTTGTCAAATCTATGCTAAAATTAGGAACTCTCAGGTCTCGTACTGCGAAGTCTTCAATCGATATGATCTTGAAGAAACCCTCTTCAAACAGGACCGCCAGGAAGCTACCGCCCGGACTTGCGATAATGTCAGTTGCCGCATGTCCTGACAGCAAGTCCATTTCATGGATAAGTTTCTGCGATTCCAGGTCAAGTATACCCAGCTTCGAACCCGATACAGTCGCTACCTGCTGCTTTCCGGGAATGATCGTCGCATGATCGACCGATCCGCTCACTACGTATTCTCTGACGGGATCCGGCGCCTGAACAATAGTGATCAGCTGGGGATTAAGTTCTGCTGATCCAACGGAAATAACCACTCGCTCACCGTCAGGCGACGTAGCAATATTCTCCAGAATACCAAATCTTGTCCAATCTTGCGGTATCGGAGACCGATACCGTCCATTTCGGAAGTCGGCCTCTACATATTGCTCCATGGAAATATCCCATAGCCCAAACGCGTGCACCGTTCGACCGTCCTGATTGACCTTAAGGCGCCGAGCCGCAGAAGGAAATGGCACACTCGACAACTCTCCAGAATCGATTTTCCAGGTGGTCAGCGTGCATGGTGAATTCGTGCTGGAACCGACCGTATTTAAATTACATGTACCGATCAGGAGTTCGTTGGTATCCGGCACAAAACCAATTGAGGAGACTGTTCCCAAAAGTTCAATTTCGCTGACTTTCTGGCCGGACGAGCTGTCCAAAGCAGTCACTTTGCTCATATTGTCAGTGCTGCCGAACGGCATGTATGCATAAGCGATGCGCTTTCCGTCACCGCTAAAACTCCAATTATCTGCAACATTGTGACCGAACTGCTGTTCAAAACTGTATGGTTTCGTCTCGCCGCTCGCGAAGTTAACGTTTGCCCAGCCGATATTAGAGACAACCAGCCCGACGTGATCGTTATCGGTCGAAGCTATGTCAAAGAACACCGGTGGAAATAGAGGGTGTATGCCGCTCGACCAGCTATTTCGTACGCTGAGTTCCGTGACCTTCTGCCCGTCATCGCGGTTCCACACGATGACATTCCCCTC
>TARA_R110000850_G_scaffold69222_2_pt1 | contig 13943 bp, 14 predicted proteins | sample TARA_R110000850 | Tara Oceans TARA_R110000850 (sample SAMEA4397586) | marine metagenome | biome: Polar Biome; feature: [SRF] surface water layer (ENVO:00010504); material: water (ENVO:00002006), including particulate matter (ENVO:01000060) such as... | depth 5 m | reverse complement strand
AATTTAGCACGTCTGTCTCATAGTCGCTGACGGGGAACAGGCAACTTCATCAGCTGAATAAATGTGACTGATGGTGCCGTCCGTGAACACGACATACTCGTCGGGCTTCGATGTGCATTCGCCTACCAAGACGCCGATCAACTCGCTTACAATTTGGCGGCCGCCATCAGTACAGGACGCGGCGTGCTGGCTGACAGTCATTCCGGTCTCGGCGGGTGTTCCTATGCTCACGCAAGCGCTGATTGCCCCAAGTGCCAGCACCGCCACACAACGCATTACGTCCCCCACAATTATCCGTACGGGCGAAATAGAACACATCTTGACGGATAGAACAACGAAAACCCGCGCTATCGTCTCAGGTGAAAGTCCTTCAGACTACCTACCATTGCTGATAGGCCCGAACCATCGGAGGTGGCGATGGCGATAGTGTTTGTAGGTTTCGACTTCGAAGTCGATGTTTCAGCGTCGATATTCAACGCGGAAACTGTGCCCGATGAAACTGGACGAATCCCAGAGCCGGGAGAACGTATATTCAAGCGCATTCTCGTCCAGTTTGAGCAGAACCTGCACAAAGTGTTACCGGGAGTTTCACAAGTCTCTGCGGAGGCTGGATTCGAAATCTCAAGTCTAAGATCGACTGGCGGCCATCTCTCTTTGTCCTGGCCTGATCTTGATCAAATGGCCGCTGCTGCCCAAGTCACTGCTGGCGCTCGAAAGATTACAGACGCACTAGCTCAGGCTATTGTATTGATCCTTTCAGGTCGGTTCACCGTCATCTCAACTAAGGTTTGGGATAAATCCGAACAGCGTGGAAATGACGTTAAACAGGGAAGCTGGGATTACGCGGAGGTCTATACACGCGCTCAAGCGATTGCGGCCGGCGATAGGCTGATCGAGCCGCAACGCTCTTCGTCTCGCGAGGATCGCTTTCCCCTACTGAGAACAGAAAAGCAGCGGGCTTTCGCGGGAGTCATTTCCAACGTGCTCCTGTTTTTGATCTTTGTGTTGCTGCTGTTGTCTACGTTGACCCGCGAAGCGGCGAGCCGGAAGGAATTGTTAGAGGCGATCAACGCTTCACGCGAGGCTGCCCCAAACAGTGGCCCAATCATTGAAGTGAATGTGGACATTCAGTCGCCCGGCGGAACCGACATCGCCGAGCCTACTTCTCCAGCTTATGATCCCTGCGAAAGGGAAGACCGCATACGAGTCTTTGCTAATGGAAAACGCTCGGATTGCTGACTCCGGTTCCGCTAGTCGTAGAACGAAGCTCAGACAGTCACCGGAATGACTTTTGAACCGGGGTCTATCCGCCAGAGTTCGCCGCTAATCAGATCTAATGGCGGGGTTGTTGGCGGGGTAGGAGTGAACCGCGCCAAAAAAATTTCATTATAACAGTGACTTGTATCCGGATAGTGGCGGAGAGGAAGGGATTCGAACCCTCGATACGCGTTAACGTATACGCCCTTAGCAGGGGCGCGCCTTCAGCCGCTCGGCCACCTCTCCAGCGCAAGCTAGTCGTCTAGTGAAACCGGAGCCGCACTGCAAGCCCCGGTCGCCATGAAACGCATGTTTCCTAGACGTTGAACCGGAAGTGCAGGACATCGCCGTCCTGGACAATGTATTCCTTGCCCTCGGCCCTCATCTTGCCGGCCTCCTTGGCGCCGGATTCGCCACCCGACGCGACAAAGTCGGCAAAGGCGATCGTTTCAGCGCGAATGAAGCCTTTTTCGAAGTCGCCATGGATGACGCCCGCGGCCTTTGGCGCGGTCCAGCCGCGCCGTATGGTCCAGGCACGGGCCTCTTTCGGCCCGACCGTGAAGTAAGTCTGCAGGTCGAGCAGGTCGTAGCCAGCGTGAATGAGGCGCGTCAGACCCGGTTCTTCGAGGCCAAGCGCCGTCAGGTATTCCGCGCGGTCCGTCTCATCGAGCAAGGCAAGTTCGCTTTCGATCTGGGCGGAAAAGACCACGCAGCCGGCGCCTTCTTCCCGGGCACGGGCGATAACGCGTTCAGAATGCGCATTGCCGGTGGCGGCGCTGTCTTCGTCGACATTCGCGACGAACAGGACCGGCTTGGATGTAAGCAGCTGCAGCATGTTCCAGGCGCGTTGATCATCCCGGGCAATCTTGGCTTTCCGGGCAGGGCGGCCTTCAGTGAGTTCGGCAAGGGCCAGATCGATCAGTGCGACTTGCGCCTTGGCGTCCTTGTCACCGGAATTTGCCTTCTTGATCACGCCGGCCTTGCGTTTTTCAAGGCTCTCCAGATCGGCGAGCATGAGTTCGGTTTCGACCACTTCAAAGTCTGCGATCGGATCCACATTGCCGCGGACATGCGTGATGTCGTCGTTCTCGAAGCAGCGCAGCACATAGATGATGGCATCTGTCTCGCGAATATTTGCGAGAAACTGGTTTCCGAGGCCTTCGCCCTTGGAGGCCCCCTCGACCAGACCCGCAATATCGACAAAGTTCATGCGCGCTGGAATGATCTCCTTTGATCCGGCGATCTTCGCCAGTTCGTTCAGGCGGGGTTCGGGAACGGCCACCTCACCCACGTTCGGCTCGATCGTGCAGAACGGGTAGTTGGCCGCCTGCGCGGCAGCCGTTTGCGTCAAGGCGTTGAAAAGCGTGGACTTGCCCACATTGGGGAGACCCACAATTCCGCATTTGAAGCCCATTTCGGCCTCCTTTTCTTATCTGTCTGAGCGCGGCCTTAGCGCTATTTCGCAGTGAAAAACAGGGAGTTTTGTCGCCTGAAAGCGGAATCGGGTGGCCAAGGGGCAGTGGACTGTTATTCTCGGCATGAGAGTTGCAGGAATGGCCCCATGGCATATGACGTCTTTCTGGTTTCCGCGAGCGAAGATCGCGATATGGCGAAGCTGATCGCACGGCGGCTTCGCGCCCTCAAATTCAAGGTCTGGTTCAATCAGAAGCAGGTTGATGAGACATTTGACGCCAAGGATGCCCGCAACGCGACAAATTCCACCTCCATGCTCGTCCTCTGGTCTGAGAACGCCGTCAAGAGCGACTGGGTGCGGGCGGCCGCGTCCGTGGGGCATTCCCGCCCCGGCACGCTGGTTCAGATCGGCCTCGACAAGACAATACCCTATGAGCCTTTCCGGACTGGCAAACGCCATTCGGTTGTGGGCATGACATCGCGCAAGACACCTGATGGTTTCTACAAGGCCGTAGAAGCGCTGGGAGCGAATGACGGTCGAACGGATCTTCGCGAATGGATGGGCTTTGGCTCCAAGGACGAAGACGAGCGCTCTGACTGGCTTGCGGCCCACCCGAATGACCCGCTTGCGCTCCATGCGAAGGCACAGCGCGAGAAGGAACTTGGCGTGAAGCCTGCGCCTGCACCAGAGGCGCAAGGCGCTGCAGCACTGGCTGCTGCCTCTCTCAAAGGGCCTGCCAACGGAAACGGCCACAGGCAGGTTGCGGGCATGACGATTGCGGCAGCTGCTGCGCGGCCGTCCGCATCATCTGTCATCGAAACCGTCGAAGATACAATTGTCAGCTGGGGCACAATGATCGCCATTTCGCTGGCCATTCTGGGGATGCTGATCCTTGCATGGTTTTTCCGCTCGCAACCCATCGCACCCGAAATGCGTATGGCCATGCCGGCGATCAGCAACGGTACGCCGGTTGCGGCGACCTGTCCGGCGGGCCAGGTGCCGCGATCATTGATGAATGATGTTATGCAGCCTGGGCCCATCATCAACGATACGGAAGACTGAGCCGTTCTGGTCAGCTGAAACGAAAAGCGCGGCCGGATACTGTCCGGCGGCGCTTTTCGTTTGAACTGCTTCCGAAACCCTAGCTGAGGGCGCGGTCAATCTCGCGCGCAGCAGACTCGAACTGGTCAACACCTGTGTCTTCGCTGAGGATGCGGCGGGCAGCCGAGATCGCAGCATCTGCCGCAGCGCGACGTACCTGCTCTGTTGCCTCGGTTTCAGCGCGGGCAATCCGCGACTCTGCAAGCGCCTCACGACGGACCATGCGGTCAGCGATGTCCTTGCGTGCTTCAGCCATGATCTGCTTTGCGTCGGCCTTGGCCTGATCGATCATCGCCTCTGCTTCCTTGTCGGCATCCTGCTGGCGGCGTTCGGCAAGGGCGAGGGCCTCAGCAGCCCGCTCACGCAGGTTGCGGGCTTCTTCCAGTTCTGCTGCGATCGCGCTGGAGCGCGCGTCGAGACCGCCAAGGATGGTTTTGAACGCGCCCATACGGGCAGCGATCAGAAGGAATACGACAAGCGCCAGAAAGGCCACAAAGGTGACCGGGTCGCTGGCCGCATAGGCAAGGCCACCCATGAAGCCTTCGCCCTGGCCTTCTTCAGCAGCCAGTGCCGGAAGAGCTGGCACCGTGAAAAGGGCACCCAAAGGGATGAAGTGTTTCATCGTCCGCATCTGACTACTCCATCGCCGCTGTGACGGCTTTTTTCAGTTCAGCCCTGGTGGCCGATACGCCGAAGCGACCCACGATGGTGTCCGTCGCATCAACAGCAATTTGCTCGACGTTTTTCATGGCGTCTGCACGAAGGCTGGCAATGCGCGCATCGGCGGCATCCAGTTTCTTCTCAAGTTCTGCGTCGACACGCGCCGTTTCAGCGGCCATTTCGGCGTTCATCTTTTCGCGGGCCTTGTCAGACGTTTCACGCGCCTTTGCCTTGGCCTGCGCAATGCGCAGCTCAAGCGCCTGCTGGGCTTCTGTCGCCTGATCGTTGAGACGGCCTGCCTGATCAAGGTCGGACGCAATACGATCAGAGCGCTTTTCGAGCGTGTCCGACAATTTCGGCAAGATGACCCGCGACATGGTCAGGTAGAGAATGCCGAACAGGATCGCCAGCCAGAACAGCTGCGATGGCATATGCCAGGTTTCGAATGGCGGGAAAGGCGGTTTGCCTTCTGCCCCCTGGGCTGCAGTTTCTGCAAGCAATGCGATCAGCATCGAAAATCCTTCGGTTTCGTGTCCAGTCGTGGGAGCCGGCGACAGCGCCGCCGGCCCCAAAAGCCAAATTTGCTTAGACGACGAAGAGGATCAGGATGGCAACGAGGAACGACAGGATGCCGAGCGCCTCGGAAAGAGCCATACCAATGAACAGGTTTCCGGTTTGCTGGGGAGCAGCCGACGGGTTGCGCATTGCGGCGTCGAGGAACGAGCCGAAGATGTTACCCACACCGATAGCGGCACCAATCATGCCGAGCGTTGCGAGGCCTGCGCCAACGTATTTGAGGCCGAGGGTGATATCGCCTTCCATGGGGATCTCCTTATGGGAATGCTGTAGTTCTACAAAGTGCCGCTCGTGAAGCGTGTTCCGTCTGCGGCGTCAAGCGGTTTGGTGAGGCCATGTGGCCGCACCGGCGAAGTGGGTCCCTAGTGCGCGGGGTGGAACGCGTCATTCAGGTAAACACAGGTAAGAATTGCGAAAACGTATGCCTGAAGGCCCGCAACCAGCAGTTCGAGCGCATTGAGGGCAACGCCCATGGCAAACGCGAACGGCGCGATGATCACATAAGCGCCTCCAGCAGCGATTAGCGCAACCGTAAATCCGGCGAACAGTTTCAGCATGATGTGCCCAGCCAGCATGTTGGCGAACAGGCGCAGGGAAAGTGTCAGTGGCCGTGCGAAGAAGGAGATGACTTCAATCGGGATGAGGATGAAATAGATCGGCCAGGGCGCGCCCGATGGGGCGAACAATTTGAGGAATTTGAAGCCGTTCTTGTAGAAGCCGAAGCCGATCACGATGGAGATGACAAGCAGCGCAAGGGCGCCTGTGACAATGATGTGGCTGGTCGTGGTGAATGCGTAGGGCACCATGCCGATCATGTTGGCGAAGAACAGGAAGAAGAAGAGTGTGAAAATGAAGGGGAAGAATTTCAGGCCTTCCTCACCTGCCGCGCCGCGCACCATGTCGGCCACGAACCCGTAGCCGATTTCCGCGAGTGACTGGACGCGCGACGGGACCAGCTGGCCTTTCGAGGCGGCGAAACCGAAAAAGGCGATGGTAAGGATGACGCCGAGGGCCATGAAGCCGGATGCGTTGGTGAAGGACAGGTCGACGCCACCGACATTGAACTCCAGCCATTTCGTGATCTGGAACTGGTGGATCGGATCCAGCGCGACGCTTGGCATAAACAGGTTCATCCGTCCTTATTCCCGTTTTCCGGAGCTTGCAGCTCCTGTGTCTGTTTCAACGCCTGAGCATTGAGCTCTTTGTAGGCGCGTATAATGGCCCGAATGCCTGCTGCGAAGCCCAATGCCCCCATGATCAGCAAGCCCCAGGGCTTTGTCCCCGCGAACACATCAATCCAGTAGCCCATGAAGCCACCGACAAAGACCGAGGTGCCGAATTCCGCACCGTATCGCAAGGCGTAAGCCCCAGCCGAGTGATTTCCTTCGTCAGCCCTGGTCGCGCGCTGCTTCGCCACTTCACGTTCAGCCCGGGCCGCTCTTGCCCTGGTGATCTCCTCACCAAGGCCGTCTGGACCTTCACTGGACATGTATTTTAGCGCTCCGCAGCCGCGAATCCCTGCTGACGGGGAGACCCCCCGAATTCGGCGCAAACTATGAGGGGGGCGAGGGCAAGTCAACCGCGATTGCAGAAACTCACCTCCTTGTTTTTATTGAAATTACTGGTTCGGGCTCTGCGCTACTCCGCCGCAACGAGCTGTTCTGCGGCTTCCAGATCGACAGAAACCAGCTTCGAGACGCCTTTTTCCCGCATGGTTACGCCGAAAAGACGGTCCATTCGGCTCATCGTCACCGGGTTGTGGGTGATGACCACGAACCGCGTGTCGGTGCGTTGCCGCATTTCGTTCAGCATGTTGCAAAAACGGTCAACATTGGCGTCATCCAGCGGGGCGTCGACTTCGTCGAGTACGCAAATGGGGGCCGGGCGGGACAGGAAAACGGCGAAGATCAGTGCGGCGGCCGTCAAAGCCTGCTCTCCGCCGGACATCAGGTTGAGCGTACCAAGCTTCTTGCCCGGTGGCTGGGCGTAGATTTCCAGACCGGCATTCAGCGGATCCTCGGCATCGATGAGGCGCAATTCGGCCTGGCCACCCTGGAAGAGGGCGGTGAACAGGGCCTTGAAATGCTCATTGACCGTTTCGAACGCGACAAGCAGACGCTCGCGCCCCTCGGCATTCAGGGCATCGACGCCTTCGCGCAGCTTGGCGATCGCGGCTGTCAGGTCTTCCTTTTCGCTAACCTGGCTGCCGAGGCGCTCTTCCAGTTCGGCGGCTTCCTCTTCGGCATTCATGTTGACACCGCCGAGCTGATCGCGCTCACGCCGCAGGTCTTCGACCCTGCGCTCGGCGTCTCGCGGCGTGAATTCACCCATCTCGTCTGCATCCAGCCCGGCCTCGGCAAGAGCCAACAGGCCTTCCGGGGTGCGTTGAAACGAATTGCGCGCAATCTCGACGCTTTCCTCGAGGCGCCCTTCAGCGGTTTCGAGTTTGACTTTCCACCCGGCGAGACTCTCTCGCGCCTCGGAGGCTGCGATGGCGGCCCGACGCGCCGCATTCTCGGTTTCCCGGACAGAGGCTTCCTTCCCGGACAGCTGGTCTGCGATGCGCTTGCGGTCGCTTTCGAGGAGCTCGACATCTGCAGACATGGTCTCGATTTCGGCCGCTAGTTCTTCGGGACGCGCCTTTGCGGCAACCGCTTCAGCTGCGGCTGCGGCGCGGCGCTCCAGCAGGCGTTCAACCCGATCACCAGCAGCGATGGCGCGCGCTGTCCATGTTTCAACGTCGCGCTCAAGGCCTGCACGCCGGGCAGCGGCCTGTTCGCGGCCGCGCGTGATGTCTGTCAGGCGTCCGCGGGACTCAATTTCATCATCGCGCGCTTCGGTGACACGAATACGTGCCTGTGTGAGGCGGGACTCAAGTGATGCTTCGTCATCCTCTGACGATTGCGGCGACATCAATGAGAGCGCTTCCTTCACGACCGCGAGGTCTGCATTGGCGCGGTCGAGGGCTTCTCCGGTCGTATCGCGCTTCATGGCTGCGCGTTCAGAGGCTTGCGAGGCCTCCGTCACGCGGGTGCGCGCCTCACTCAGCGCGCGTTGCGATGGCGCAATGGCCTGGCGCAAGCCCCTGAGCGATTCCTCGACCGAGAGGCGCGCGTCGCGGGCGCTGGTCAGAACCGCCGTGCAAAGTTCAAAACGGGCCCGCAGCGGTTCGATCTCGGCCAAAGCCGCTTCCAGCCGGGCCTGTTGTTCGAGGCGTGCAGCGGCGCTTGCGGGTGCGTCCGGTGTGCGTGTGAAGCCGTCCCAGCGCCACAGGTGTCCTTCGCGCGACACAAGGCGCTGGCCCGGCTTGAGGTCCGACATGAGCCGGGCGCCATCAGATGCACTGACAACGCCGCACTGAGACAGGCGTGCGGCCAGTTCGGAGGGGGCTTCGACAAATGCGTTCAGGCCTGTTGCGCCAGAGGGCAGGGCCTGGATGGCAGCACTTGCGCCATTCCAGAACATGGCGGCGTTCCGGTCGGTCGGGGCTTCGATGTCATCTCCCAATGCGGCAGCGACAGCCTTTTCGTAACCGTCTTTCGTGCGGATCCGGTCAATCACGGGCGGCGCGCTGGGCCCATCGGCCTTGCGCAGCAGTTTCTGCAAACCTGCGATTTCGGCTTCCAGTGCGCGGACATCCTTGTCCGCAGCATCGCGCGGCGGTTGCGCAAGGGCCTCGGCTTCACGGGTCTCGTGAAGTCTTGCCTCGCCAGCCTCTACCGCCGTCTCTGCATCTCGCAGGGCCAACTCCGCCAGAGATTCGGCATCCTTGGCGTCCTTCAATTTGCGAACCAGCGAAACGGCGTCTTCCAGACCGGCCATTTCGTTTGTCAGGCGATTGATTTCGGCCGTGATCTGGTCGCGGCGGCGCGTCTGGGCGCCGACATTTTCTTCCGACGCCTTGCGGCGGGCACGCACTTCGGAGAGTTGCGCCTGTGCCGCGTCGGCCGCTTCTTCTGCAGCTGCGAGGCGGGCGCGGGCATTTTCCAGCGAGGCGCGGGTTTCAGCTTCGATCTCATCGTTTCGGGCTTCGTCCATCACCGGCAACGCAGAAAGTTCATGCCGCGCGTTCCCGGTTGCGGCTTCGGCTTCAGCCTTTGCCGCCTGTTCGCGTTCAAGGTCTTCAACCAGACGCGTGGCTTCCGCTTCGAGCCGCGCATGGGCGTCGGCCGCGACCTTTCGCTCGGTTTCGAGCCTGGCAAGCGCAATCCGGGCCTGGCCCAGTTTGGCCGAGGCGACGCTTTCAGCTTCGCGGAGCGGTCCGAGGCCTTCGCTGGCTTCGATGCGTTCGCGTTCGCATACGGCATCCTGGCGGGTCAGGTCTTCTACGGCGCGGCGGGATTCTTCCAGTTTCTCACGCGCAATCTCGCAAGCGATCCGTGCTTCGGTCCAGCGCAGATGGGCGACGAGGGCATCGAGCGCCTGGATCTCATCCGACAGGCGGCGATACTTTCGTGCCTTGCCGGCCTGGCGTTTGAGGCTGGCGAGCTGGCGTTCGACTTCGGCAGAGACTTCCGTCAGGCGTTCAAGGTTTGTCTCGGCGCCGTTCAGTTTCAGTTCCGCTTCATGGCGGCGGGTATTGAGGCCCGCGATGCCGGCGGCTTCTTCGAGAATCCGGCGGCGGTTCTGGGGCTTGGAACCGATCAGTTCCGAAATCTGGCCCTGACGAACGAGGGCAGGCGAGTTGGCGCCTGTCGATGCGTCGGCGAACAGGAGCTGGATGTCCTTGCCGCGTACAGTGCGCCCATTGAGCTTGTAGGATGTGCCAGCGCCCCGACGCAGTTTCCTGACAATTTCGAGCGTATCAGATGAATTGAATTCGGGGGGCGCCGTTCGCCTGGAATTATCCAGAACGAGCGTCACCTCGGCGGTTTCCCGCGCCGGGCGGTTCTGCGCGCCCGAGAAGATGAGGTCGTCCATCTCGCCGCCGCGCATCGCTTTGGCGGAACTTGCGCCCATGGCCCAGCGAAGGGCCTCCAGCAGGTTTGACTTGCCACAGCCATTCGGGCCAACGATGCCGGTCAGGCCCGGCTCTACAGGTACGGTCTGCGGGTCGACGAACGACTTGAAGCCGGCGATGCGGAGTTCAGTTATCTGCATGCCGGCCTCATATCCTTATTGTTCTGCCGCGTTTGCGAGAAGCCCGTCGAGCTTTGCGGAAAAGCCCTCAGGTGAACGGATGTCGCCTTCGAAACGGGTCATCTCGCCGTCGAAAATGAAGGTTGGCGTGCTGTCGACCCCGTCTTTTTCAGCTGCGTCATATGTCGTTTTCAGGCGCTGCCGGATCGATTCGTCTGCCATGCAGGCATCGAAAGCGGCTTCGCCATTGATCCCGTGACGTTCGCCGATTGCGGCCAGGGCGGCTTTGAGCACGCCATTGCGGGCTGCATCCGTGATGCCGCTCTGGTGCGCGAAAATATCGTCGAGAACGTCGAAATATTTGTCATCACCCGCGCAAAGCGCCATGGCGTAGGCCGGAACGTCGACATCGCGGATCGGGTATTCCCTGAAAATGTAGCGCACCTTGCCGGTCGACACGTACTTTTCCTTGATCTCGGGCAGGACCGTTTCATGGAAATACTTGCAGGCCGGGCAGGTGGGCGACGCATATTCGATCACCGTAACAGGCGCATCGGCTGAGCCCATCACATGGCCAATCTTTGCAGGATCGTCGCCGTTCCTGGTTGCCGTAACATCGGTTTCGCCATTGCCGCAGGCAACAAGCAGAAGTGCCGACAGGGCGGCCAAAGCGGTTCGTCTGGAGATGCGTTCCATCATCATAACCTTTGCGTTAAGAATTGAGTCGTCTTGGTTGCCAAATCGTTAATGCGGCTCGGGGGCGTTATTGAGGCAGCTTGTCCAGTTCGCCATTGAGATAGGCTTCAAAGGCGTCAGCCGACTGTGCGTCACCGTCAGCCGCCTTTACCTGTCCATTCACGATGAATGTGGGCGTGGCCCTGACACCAAAGCTGTCGCCCGTCATCATCGTGTCGGCTATGCGCTGGCGAATCGGACGGTTGCCAAGGCAGGCATTGAAGGCTTCCTTGCCGGCGATGCCGTGGCGCCCTGCGATATCCTGGAACAGGGCCTCTAGGGTGCCATCCTTCGAGGCCTCGAACACGTCATTCTGGTGTTCGAACAGGTCATCAAGGACGTCAAAGAACCTGTCATCACCGGCACAGTTGGCCAGGGCATAGGCCACGACGTCGATATCGTTCAGCGGGTATTCGCGGAAAACGAACTTCACCTTGCCGGTCGAGATGAACTTCTCTTCCACCATCGGCATGACATCGTCATGGAAATGCTTGCAGTGCGAACAGGTCGGGGAGGCATACTCGATCACTGTCAGGGGCGCATCCTCAACGCCCTTCACATGGCCCAGCACGGCGGGAACAGCAGCTTCAGGCGGCGTCGGTGTTTTGTCATCACCTGTTGCATTGCCGCAGGCGGCGATCATCAGCGCGAGGACCGAGACGAGAGCGGAGGGACGGGAAACAAGTGCCATTTGAAGGGCCTTCACAAAGAGGTGGCTATTTGGCCGGACCGGTATCCGGCATTGGCGAAGCGGGGTCGTCTGCGGTTAGCACGGCTGTGCCCAATGCAACAATCGCTGCGCGCAGGGCGGCACTTTCGATTCTGGCGGTGCTGTCTTCCAATTGCTTGTGCTGGGCACTGGTAAGCGGAACGGGCCGGCGGCGTGGCTTTGCAGGCTCGCTGGTGGCCAGGGCGCCCTGGACAATCTTGATGGCGATAATGTCACCGCCGGCCGACACCGACACGCGCTGCCGGATCGTCTCGACCTGGTGCTGTACCAGCGGGGCGGCCTGGGGAATGACCCGCAAGGTGAGCACGCGTCCATCCTTGCCGCCGGTGATCTTTTCCGGCCGGCAGAACGGGTAGAGCTTCTCGCCGACGATCTCGCGCCAGCGGCGTTGCAGCAGCTGCACGGCGGGGAGTTTCTTCGCCCCGGCCTTGCGGCCCAGCCGCTCGGCCGCGAGGCCAATCTGAGGGATGCCCGGATGTACCTTGCGGGCCCGCTGATAGCGCAGGCGCACACGGGCGCGTGCCTCTTCAAGGGGATCGAGGGTTGATCTTGTGACCATTCACCAAGACAAGCACGGCTTGATGGCGAGGAAAAGACGAACGTGGCCCCCAAGGTGAAACTCGGCGCACTCCCGGAGCGGTTGCTGGCCTGGTATGAGGGGCATGCACGCGACTTGCCGTGGCGTGTCTCGCCAGCCGATCGCGCGGCTGGAATCCGCCCTGATCCTTACAGGATATGGCTTTCCGAGGTCATGCTGCAGCAGACCACGATCCCGCACGGGACGCGGTATTTCCACAGGTTCGTGACGCGCTGGCCGGATGTGGAGGCGCTTGCAAATTCTCGTGATGAAGAGGTGATGGGCGCCTGGGCAGGGCTTGGATACTATGCGCGGGCCCGCAACCTGCTGAAATGTGCGCGCGAAGTGGTGGCATTGGGCGGCTTCCCGCAGACAGGGCCGGAACTCTTAAAACTGCCCGGAATTGGCCCCTACACGGCAGGGGCCATCGCTGCGATTGCGTTTAATCAGCAGGCCGCAGCTGTGGACGGCAATGTGGAGCGCGTGTTTGCGCGGCTGCTGGCGCTGAAGGGTGAGTGGCAGGCTGAGAAGAAGGTGATCGCCAAGTCTGTGCGGACACTCGTGCCTGCGGAGAGGCCGGGGGAATTTGCCGAAGCCCTGATGGACCTTGGCGCCACGGTCTGCACGCCGACGCGTCCGGGTTGCGGCATCTGTCCGCTCTCAGAGCTGTGCAGGGCTCGGGCGGAAGGGGCGCCGGAACGGTATCCGGTGAAGCCTGCGAAGGGCGTGACGAGGGTGCGGCAGGGGGTGGCCTACGTGCTGGTGGATGGCGGGGATGTGCTGCTGGTGCGCCGGCCGGACAAGGGCCTGCTTGGCGGCATGCTGGCCCTGCCGAGTACCGACTGGCCGAAGACGGGAATTCCGGACGAGGCGCCACCGGCTGAGGCTGACTGGCAGGCTGTAGGAGAGGTGCGCCATGTGTTCACGCACTTTGCCCTGACCTTGAGCGTCAGGCGCGGCGCCCTGAATGGCAAACGCCCGGACGGCGTGTGGACACCCATCCGGGACGTTGAAGGATTGCCGACCGTCTTTGCCAAGGCCTTCCGGCTGGCAGTGGAGCGAGACTAGTTCAGGCCCATTTCGTCGCGATAGCGGCGGCGCAGGAGGTCTATGGGCGCAAGGTCGCGCTTGTCGGTCTCGAAGTGCCAATAGGTCCAGCCATTGCAAGCCGGCGCCTGCTGGACATGCGCGCCGAGGCGGTGGATCGAGCCGGACACCGCGCCCGTGGTAAGGGAGCCGTCGACGCGGATGCGGGCCTGGTAGCGGCGCTGGGGCGAGAACAGGCGGTCACCCGGCTTCAGCCAGCCATTGTCGATGAGCGCGCCGAACGGAACGCGGGGCAGGGACTTCTTGCTGCGCTCGGTTTCCAGCATGTCGCCTTCCAGCGGCGTTATGGCCGCGATGCGGGCGCGTGAGAGGCGGACATAGTCGGGATCGCGCTCGATGCCGACGAAATCGCGGCCGAGGCGCCGCGCGGCGGCGGCGGTCGTGCCGGTTCCCGAGAAGGGGTCGAGCACGACATCGCCCGGATGCGTGGTGGCAAGCAGGATGCGCGAAAGCAGGCTTTCCGGCTTTTGCGTCGGGTGAGCCTTCTTGCCCGTTTCGTCCTTCAGGCGTTCGCCGCCAGTGCAGAGCGGGATGACCCAGTCGGAGCGCATCTGCTTGTCTTCGTTGAACACCTTGAGGGCGTCATAGTTGAACGTGACGCGCGAGGCTTCGGACTTGCCGGCCCAGATCAGTGTTTCGTGGGCGTTCTGAAAACGGGTACCCTTGAAATTCGGCATCGGGTTCGACTTGAGCCAGATCACATCGTT
>TARA_R110000850_G_scaffold152114_8_pt1 | contig 13964 bp, 9 predicted proteins | sample TARA_R110000850 | Tara Oceans TARA_R110000850 (sample SAMEA4397586) | marine metagenome | biome: Polar Biome; feature: [SRF] surface water layer (ENVO:00010504); material: water (ENVO:00002006), including particulate matter (ENVO:01000060) such as... | depth 5 m | reverse complement strand
CCGCGTCAAGGGCGTCAAGGACCTGAAGGCGGCGAGTCATTCTGTTGTTGCTGACCGAATCGAGACCGGCACTTTTCTCGTGGCGGCGGTTGCAACCCGGGGCAAGGTGCGCGTCAACAAGACCGATCCCTCGATGCTCGACGCATTGCTGGTGAAGCTGCAGCAAGCCGGCGCAAAGCTGGCAACCGGCAGCGACTTCATTGAAGTCGACATGGGCGGTGAGCGTCCCAAGGCTGTCAATGTTCACACCATGCCCCACCCCGGCTTTCCGACCGACATGCAGGCGCAGATCATGGCGATGAACTGCCTCGCTCAGGGCACCAGCACGATTCGGGAAACCATTTTCGAGAATCGATTCATGCACGCGCAGGAACTGCTGCGTCTGGGCGCGGAAATCCAGATTGAAGGCAACACTGCCATCGTGACCGGCAAGGAACGTCTGGCCGGTGCGCCGATCATGGCCACTGACCTGCGCGCCTCAGCCAGCCTGGTGATTGCCGCGCTGTGCGCAGACGGTGAAACCCTGATTGACCGCATCTATCACATGGATCGTGGCTACGAAGACATCGAGGGCAAACTGGCCTCTTTGGGCGCGCGCATCAAGCGGGTATCCAAACTTCTCGACTAAGGGTCACGATCGCTGCACCGGACCGAAAGCTCGAGACAGGCGCCAATTCGCGCTCAGGCCAGCCTCCTTTGATTCATTTTTGTGGCTACGTGAATTTACGAATCATCGCAACCCGCTTTCGAACCCTGATGTAGTTGCTTATCGATGCACCAGGCAATTGCTCCGCAAGGCCTGCCGGTTTACCTTCGTCCATTGCCCTGACCTGACTGCGATTCTTGATGAACCTGGCGAAATCGATGCTGGCCGCTGTCGCAATGGCGATTCCAATGAGCCTGTCTGCCGAAACCGCGAAAGATCCTTATCTCTGGCTCGAGGACGTGGACGGTGAGCGCGCCCTCGAGTGGGTGCGTTCTCAGAACGCCATTTCTCAGAAGACGCTCGAATCCGCGCCGGGCTTCTCTGAAATCTACGAGCGCCTCCTGTCAATCTATGACTCTGACCAGCGCATCCCGGCGATCAGCCTGCGCGGAAAATGGCTCTACAACTTCTGGAAGGATGCCGAGCACCCACGCGGCCTTTGGCGCCGTACCAGCAAGGACGAGTACGCCAAGGCAGAGCCGGCCTGGGAGGTCATTCTGGATCTGGATGCGCTGGCCGCCAACGAGAATGAAAACTGGGTCTGGAAAGGTGAAAGCTGCCTCTTCCCCGCCTACCAACGCTGTCTGATCCGTCTTTCACGTGGCGGTGCAGATGCCCACGTTGTGCGCGAATTTGATGTGGACAAGAAAGCCTTCGTTGCGGATGGCTTCTCTCTGACGGAAGCCAAGCACAGCGTCGCCTGGCAGAACCGGGACAGCATTCTGGTTGCCACGGACACCGGACCGGGCAGTCTCACTGCTTCCGGCTATCCGCGCATGGTCCGCCAATGGGCGCGCAATACACCTCTGTCCGATGCAAAACTCGTTTTTGAGGCCCAGGAATCTGATGTTGGCGTGGACGTTGCGGTCTACAACACCGCCTCGCAGCAACGCGAAATTTATCGGCGCGCGATCAGCTTCTTTGACTTCGAATATTTTGTCCGCGCGGGTGATTACCTCGCTCTCCTGCCGGTGCCCGGCGACGCCAATCTGGACCTGTTCCGTGACCAGCTCATCCTGCAGATCCGGCGTGACTGGCATATCACCGGAAACACTTATTCCGCAGGAAGCCTGATTGCCATTCCATTGGTCAGCTTCATTGAGGGCAATCGCAAGTTCGAAGTACTGTTCGAGCCCAGTGAAGGCGTATCACTGGATAGCGTCAGCGCGACCCGAAATGGCCTGCTGCTCAATCTTCTGGATCAGGTTCGCGGACGCATCGCCGTTCTGCGACACACTCAAACTGGATGGAAACGCAGCACGGTCAAGGTTCCAAAGTTCGGCGAGGCCCGCGCCAGGGCACTCAACAGCGAACAGACCGATGCCTATCTTCTGACGGTCGAGAACTTTCTCAATCCGACCTACATGCTGCTCGGCGTTGCCGGCAAGCCGCAGCACCGCCGACTCAAACGACTGCCGCACTTCTTCGATGCAGACGGCCTGGAGATTCAGCAACACTTCGCCGTCTCTAAAGACGGCACACGTATCCCCTACTTCCAGGTCAGTCGCAAGGACATGAAGGCCGATGGCAGCACGCCGACCCTGCTGTACGGCTATGGCGGCTTCGAAATTTCCCTGACACCGGGCTACAACCCTGCAGTGGGCGCAGCCTGGCTGGAGCGCGGTGGCAGCTTTGTCCTGGCCAATATCCGGGGTGGCGGTGAGTACGGCCCGCCATGGCATCTGTCTGCCATCCGTGAACATCGTCAACGTGCATATGATGATTTCGCTGCCGTCGCGCGCGACCTGATCGAGCGCGGCGTCACCTCAGCCAAACACCTGGGCATTCAGGGCGGAAGTAACGGCGGCCTGCTGGTGGGCGTGCAACTCACACAGAACCCGGAACTGTTCGGTGCGGTGGTCTGTCAGGTGCCTTTGCTGGACATGCGGCGCTACAACAAGCTTCTTGCCGGCGCCAGTTGGGTCAGCGAATACGGAAATCCGGATGACCCGGAACAATGGGCGTGGATCTCCAAATACTCCCCTTATCAGAATGCAGCGCCAGAGCCTGCTTACCCACCGACCCTGCTGATGACCTCCACCCGCGATGACCGTGTTCATCCCGGACACGCGCGAAAAATGACGGCGCGCCTGCACGAATTCGGACAACCCGCCCTTTACTTCGAGAATATCGAAGGCGGTCATGGCGGTAGCGCCAATAACCGTCAGAAGGCCTACCAGGGCGCAATGGCGTACAGCTTTTTGTGGGAGCAGCTGAAGTAATCTGCCCCCTTGTGGCGGGTCAGCATCCGGACAGATAGGCCTTCGTTCGGGTCATCGCAGCGTGCAGCCGTTAGAATTGCCACCCTTTTTGCATTGATGCTTACAACATGACGTCGCTGACCTTGGCCCTGTCCAAAGGCCGCATCCTTGAAGACAGTTTGCCCATGCTGGAAAAGCTGGGCCTCGGGCCGGCTGGAGATATTGACCGCCTGCTGCGCGTGCCTTCGCGTGATCCGAATCTTCAACTGCTGATTATCCGCCCCTCCGATGTTCCAACCTATGTTGAACATGGCGCCGCAGATCTGGGCATCACCGGCAAGGACGTGCTGATGGAGCATGGCGGTGATGCGCTCTACGAACCGCTGGACCTTGGCATTGCCAAATGTCGGCTGTCGGTTGCGGCTGTCAAGGGCGAAGATGGCGCGCCCTCTTCCCGCAAACGTGGCGCCCGGATTCGGGTTGCAACCAAGTATCCAGAAATCACGCGCAAGCACTTTGCCGCGCGCGGCGAGCAGGTCGAGATCATCAAGCTCTACGGTTCAATGGAACTCGCCCCTTTGGTGGGGCTGGCCGACATCATTGTCGATCTGGTGGCCACTGGTGGGACGCTCAAAGCCAACGGATTGGTTGAAGTGGAAACCATCTGCCAGGTCAGTGCGCGGATGGTGGTCAACAAGGCTTCCATGAAAACCAAGCATGCCGCCCTGCAGAACCTGCTGGGCCGTCTTCAAAATTGCGGGCAAGCCGCGTGAAGACCAACCGGCTCGACACCACTTCCGATTCATTTGAGACGCAGCTCGCGCGGCTGCTGGATCGCGAATCCGAAGCCGACGTCAAGGTAGCAGCTGATGTTGCCGCCATCGTCGCTGATGTCCGCAAGCGCGGCGATGAAGCCGTTCTGGAGTACACGCGCAAGTTCGACGCCGCGCCCTGCTCGCAGGCCAGCGACCTTGAACTGAATCGTGGGCAGCTTGAGGCCGCCTGGGCCGGACTGCCGATGGATTTGCGGCGCGCACTGGAAAAGGCCCATGCCCGCATACGTGATTACGCTGAAAGGCAGTCGCTAGGGGCCTTCGAGTTCAGCGATGCACGAGGCAATGTTCTGGGCCAGCGCATTACACCCCTGGACCGGGTGGGCATCTACGTACCGGGCGGCAAAGCCGCCTACCCCTCCTCGGTATTGATGAATTGCGTCCCTGCCAAGATTGCAGGGGTCGAAGAAGTGATCATGGTCGTGCCTACCCCCAAGGGCGAAACCAATGCTGCAGTGCTGGGCGCCGCCCATCTTGCTGGCGTTGATCGCGTTTTTACCATTGGCGGTGCGCAGGCCGTGGCCGCGCTGGCGTATGGCACACAAAGCATTCCAGCCGTCGACAAGATTGTCGGGCCCGGAAATGCTTATGTCGCCGCTGCCAAGCGACTGGTTTTCGGGCAGGTCGGCATCGACGCCATTGCGGGGCCTTCCGAGATCGTCGTGATCTCGGACGCCAATACTGACCCGGACTGGATTGCGATGGACCTGTTCGCGCAGGCCGAACACGACCAGGATGCGCAGTCGATTCTGCTCAGCCCAGACGCAGATTTCCTGGAGCGAGTGAGCCAGGCCATGGATCGCCGCATTCAGGATCTTCCGCGTGCCGAGATCGTGCGCGCCTCCATTGCGGGTCGCGGGGCGCTGATCAAGGTCCGTTCGCTTGAAGAAGCTGCCACCCTGTCTAACCGCATTGCACCGGAACATCTCGAATTGGCAGTGGACGAGCCACGCGAACTGCTCAAACAGATTCGCCACGCCGGGGCAGTTTTCCTGGGGCGTCATTCGCCGGAGTCTTTTGGCGATTACTGCGCCGGGCCCAATCACGTTCTGCCCACCTCGCGCGCGGCGCGGTTCTCCAATCCGCTGGGTGTCTACGAATTCCAGAAGCGCACAAGCCTGATCGAGTGCTCTCCGCAAGGCGCAACGGAACTGGCGGAAATTGCAGGGTGCATCGCAGATGCCGAGGGTTTGCAGGCGCATGCCGCGTCAGCAAGGGATCGCGGCTGAGACCATGAGCGAGCAGTCCGATCTTCTGAACAAACTCAAGATCGAACGCGAACCGTTTGCGGATTCAGGCACGCCAGCGTGGCGATGGGTTCTGTTGTTGTTGATCGTACTGCTCATCGTCGGCGCGGCCTACTTCAAACTCAAGCCAGCGCCGCCACCCCTGATCAAAACCAGCGTGGTCCGGCTGGCGGGCGCAAGCGACGTTTCGGCTTCGGTCCTGGACGCATCGGGCTATGTGGTCGCGCGCCGGCGAGCAACGGTGTCTTCCAAGGTGACCGGCAAGGTCATGGAGCTGTTTATCGAAGAAGGTACACGGGTGTCCGAAGGCGACGTTCTGGCCCGCATCGATGACGCCAACATTCTGGCTCAGATCGCACTGGGCGAATCACAATTGGCCGCCAGCAAAGCACAGCTCGCCGAGGTGCAGGTCCAGCTGGCCGATGCGCAGCGCAATCTCAAGCGCACGCAGGAACTCTCCGCACGCAAGCTGCTCAGTGATTCCGCACTGGACAGTGCGCGCGCCAGTGTCGATTCACTGCAGGCCCGGCTGCAAAGCGTGCGCAGCAACGTGACGGTTTCACAGCGCAACCTGGACGTGCTCGCGCAGCAGAAAGCAGACACCGTTGTGCACGCTCCATTTGACGGCGTGATCACCGTCAAGAATGCACAACCTGGAGAGATGATCTCGCCGCTGTCTGCCGGTGGCGACGGCACGCGAACCGGCATCGGTACGCTGGTGGATATGGATTCGCTGGAGATCGAGGTTGATGTCAATGAGAACTTCATCAACCGCGTACAGCCGGGTCAGCCGGTGGAAAGCCGGTTGAACGCCTACCCCGACTGGAAAATTCCTTCCGAGGTGATCGCGGTCGTGCCCACGGCAGATCGCAGCAAGGCGACCGTCAAGGTCCGCATTGGCCTGTCCGTACAGGACCCACGCATCCTTCCGGAGATGGGCATTCGCGTCAGTTTTCTGACCGCAGCAGATGCTGAAGCCGAAGATAGTGAAGCGCCGTCGGCTCCAAAAATTCTGGTAGAAAGCCAGGCGGTGCTCGACGATGACACTCAGGCCGTGGTGTTCCTGGTCAAGGATCAGACCCTCGAACGTCGCGCCATCAAGACCGGCGCTAAACGCGGCAATTCCCTAGAAGTGCTGGCCGGACTGCAGGGCGGAGAAACATTGGCTGTGGGTAATCTGGCGCATTATCAGGACGGCATGGCCGTCAGATTGGAACAGGAGTAAACACCGGTGAACAATCCACTGATCCAGGTTCGCAATGTGTCCAAGCATTACGTGCGCGGAAAGCAAAAGGTTGAGGTGCTCCATAACCTGAGCCTGGACATCGCGGAAGGTGATTTCCTGGCGCTGATGGGCCCCTCGGGTTCCGGAAAAACAACATTGCTCAATCTGGTGGGCGGACTGGACCGCACCAGCAGTGGCAGTGTCATGGTTGCCGGCTCTGCACTGGAGACACTGAGTTCGGCTGGCTTGTCTGCGTGGCGGGCGCGTCACGTTGGCTTCATTTTTCAGTTTTACAACCTGCTTCCCGTCCTGAGCGCGGCCCGCAATGTGGAACTGCCGCTGCTCCTGACCAAGCTCTCTGCAAAACAACGTGCACAACACGTAGCAGCCGCACTGGCAGTGGTGGGCCTTTCCGATCGAGCTGGGCACAAGCCAGGCGAATTGTCCGGCGGTCAGGCACAGCGCGTAGCCATTGCCCGCGCCCTGGTCGCCGATCCCAGTCTGTTGATCTGCGACGAACCCACGGGCGATCTGGACCGCAGCACCGCTGACGAGATCCTTGGCCTGCTGCAGGCGCTGAATCGCGAGCATGGCAAGACCATCGTGATGGTGACCCACGACCCCAAGGCGGCGTCATACGCAAGCCATCAACTGCACCTGGACAAGGGCAATCTGGTCGAACAGGCACCCGCCTGATCGCGCCGCGAGCATGAAATACCTACCCCTCCTCTGGGCTGCACTGTGGCGACGAAAGCCGCGCACGATCTACACGGGTCTGTCGATCATCGTGGCATTTCTGCTCTATGGCCTGCTCAGCGCCTTCAACCACGCCATCAATGCGGGTGTGGAGGTTTCCGACTCGGATCGCCTGGTCACGACCGGCAAATACTCCCTGACTCAGATCCTGCCCTACGCCTACTACCAGCAGATCAAGGGCGTAGAAGGAGTAGCGCTTGCTACACACGCCACCTGGTTTGGCGGCATCTATCAGACAGAGGCCAATTTCTTCGCGCAGTTTCCTGCTGACGTGGAAACCTATCTGGAACTCTACCCAGAGATTGTCCTGGACCCGGCGCAGCGCGAAAAGCTGACCCAAACCAAGACCGGGGTTGTGGTGGCAAAGACCTTGGCAGATCGCTTCGGCTGGAAGCTGGGCGACACGGTGCCTATCCAGTCCACGATCTGGCCCAAGGCAGACCGCACCAACGCCTGGGACTTCGACATCGTCGGTATTTTTGACGCAGCCAAGCCGGCTCAGCGGGCACAGATCGAGATGATGCTGATCCGGCACGACTACTTTGACGACACCCGACTGTTCGCACAGGGCACCGTGGGCTGGTTCGTCACCCGGGTGGAGAAAGGTGCCAATGTTGCGGAGGTTGCATCGCGCATCGATGCCCTGTTTGCCAACTCACCCAATCCAACCAAGACCCAGAACGAAAAAGCCTTCAACCAGTCCTTCGTCAAGCAACTGGGTGATATCGGCTTCATCATCAGCTCGATCATGGGCGCGGTACTGTTCACACTCCTGCTGCTGACCGGCAACACCATGATGCAGAGCGTGCGCGAACGCGTCCCGGAACTGGCCGTGCTCAAAACCCTGGGGTATCGCCACGGCCAGGTGCTCATGCTGGTGCTAGCCGAATCCGGCCTGCTCTGTCTGCTCTCAGCCGGTCTTGGCCTGCTACTGACGGCACTGTTGTTGCCGGGACTCGTGCCGCAGTTGCCCGGCAATTTTTCCGGCATGGCGCTGACGGCCCCTGATGTGCTGCGCGGCATGGGCATCGCAGCGGCTTTGGCGCTTTTGGTCGGCGCCCTGCCCGCCAGGCGGGCCATGCGCCTGGACATCGTCAATGCGTTGGGAGGCCACTGATCATGATTCGGCAGATCCTGGCCATCACGGCTCTTAACCTGCGGACCATTCCACAACGCCTGGGTAGTTCGCTGGTCATCGTCATCGGCATTGCCGGCGTCGTGGGCGTGCTCATCGCGCTGCTGGCCATGGCCGAAGGGTTCAGATCCACCCTCGCCTCCACCGGTCGACCTGATCGGGCCATGGTCATGCGGGCCGGCTCCAACGATGAATTGGCCAGCGTGCTCAGCGTGGAAACCTGGAACACCGTGCGCGAACTACCCGGCATCCGCAAAGACGTTGACGGAAAGCCCATCGCCATTGCAGAACGCTACATCCTCACAGACGTCCGCAAACGCGGCGAATCCTCTGGTGCCAATGTGGTTGTTCGTGGCACCAGCTCGGATGTCTTACGCGTGAGACCCGAAGCCAGAATTATTGCCGGACGCATGTTCGAAGATGGCAAGCGCGAAGTGATTGTCGGCCGTAGCGCACTTGACCAATATGCTGGTTTGGAAATTGGCAGTCTGGTCGAAGTCCGGGATGGCGCTTGGCCGGTGGTGGGCATTTTTGAGACCGGCGGCGATGTCCACGAATCCGAAATATGGGCCGATATTTCCAGCCTGCATGCCGCTTTGCGGTCTACCTTCTACGCCACGGTCACCGCACAACTTGAGGACGACTCGCCTCTGACCTTGCGAGCCTTCAAGGACCGCATCACCACTGACCCGCGCTTCAATGTGGGCGTCCAGAGAGAACCCGATTACTACGCCTCGCGCTCGGAAGGGCTGGAGAAATTCATCACCATTCTGGGCTACACGGTGTCAGTGATCATGGGCATCGGTGCCGTTTTTGGCGCCCTGAACACCATGTACGCGGCAGTCTCGACGCGGATGACGGAAATCGCGACGCTGCGCGCACTCGGATTCAACGCCGTTCATGTGGTGTTATCCGTACTGGCAGAGGCCTTGTTGCTGGCATTGCTGGGCGCCTTGTTGGGCGCTGCCATCGCTTACGTGGTGTTCAATGGCTACACGGTCTCCACCCTGAACTTCCAGACCTTCAGCCAGGTTGCCTTCGCGTTTCGTGTCACGCCTGATTTGCTAATAGAGGGTGTCGTCTGGGCCTGCGTCATTGGCGCCCTCGGCGGCCTGTTCCCGGCGCTCAAGGCGGCGCGTATGCCTGTGGCCGAGGCCCTTCGCCAGCACTGAGCACGCACCGCCTGGCACCGCCATCCGACAAAAGATGACTTTTTTGTCAGCTATGGCTTCTCACAGGATGACCGCATAGGCAGGGTCCATGATTCCTGCGGTCAATGACCGGATCGGAACTGTGACGCGCTGCACGCCGTTCAGGCCCAATGCTCGGCCGCCCGTCCGGTTTTCATGCCAGATGCGCTAGCTTTAGCGCACGTTCGGAGCAACTTAAAAGTTCTTAACAAGCATTTAGCTCCATTGATCAGAGAGTCGGCATGCTTATTGAGCCACATTTCGCATGAAGCGTGATTTCGCCAGCGACGTGAACTATGACCCCTTGCGGGTCAGGGCAGAGCTCGACCGCCTGAGCAGCAAGGGCCCAACCTGGTTTTCATCACTGTTGTTGAGCTTCTCTGGTGCGCTTGAACATGGCTATCTGAAACACCGCGCCTTGTCGGTTCTGACCCTGCAAAGAATTGTTGTGGTCGTGGGCATGGTTCTGTACTCCATCTTCATGGTCCATGACGCCGCCACCATCCAGACCTTCAGCAGTCCTTTGCTCTGGGGAACGCTGATGCTGTTTGCCATGCCCGGCAATATTGCCCTGCTGGTAGCCAGCTACATGAAGGAGCCCTGGCGCTACACCCTGAACATTGCGCGGCTAGGTGCGTGGTTTCATACGTTTGGAATGCTGTTGGTGGCTGGACTCGCGGCATCGCGCGGCGTGGACGTGCCTTTCGAGTACCTGATGATCCAGCTGCTCTATGACTTCTTCCTCCTGGGCCTGGTCTGGAGCGAGGCTTCGGTCTTGGCCCTTCTGACAGTTATCGCCGGTCCATTACTGATGGTGCTGGTGCGGATATCTCCCCTGCAGATCTTCGAGATCAGCTTTTTCCTGGGATCCACAACCTTGTTGGGCAGCATCGCCTGCTTCCTTCAGGAAAAAACGCAGCGCATCGCCTGGCTGGAGAGTCAGCTGTATCAGGGCATGTCGGAACGCGACCCGCTCACCGGCACCTACAACCATCGCAGCTTTTATTCACGCGGCGACAAACTACTGAGCCAGGCCCGTCGTGAGGGGCGCCCCGCGGCTGTCCTAGGGCTCGATATCGATTACTTCAAGCGCTTCAACGATGTCTACGGGCATCTTGCCGGGGACGAGTGCCTGCGACAGGTCGCACGCGTCGTCATCGACCATGCCCGCCGACCACTGGATCTCGCCGGACGCCTGGGTGGTGAAGAATTCGCTGTCTTCCTCTACGACACCGATCGGGCCAATGCCCTGTCAAGAGCAGAAGATCTTCGCGAGGCCATCAAGAAGCTGGAAATGCCGGGGCACGTGCGGGTGACCTGCAGCATCGGCGTGGCCTGCGCCACGGCTGCGGATCACCTGAGCATGGAAGAAATGATTGGCAACGCAGATACCGCATTATATCGCGCAAAAAATGACGAACGTGACTGCGTTCGTGAATGGTCGGACGGCAAGGAAAAGCCATCGCTTCAGCTTGTCAATCGCCTTACCACCAACAAGGATTAAGCCTTGCTGCGCTTTGGCTAGCGCAGGTAACGCGCCTTGACTGCTGCGGGTGCGAATTCATTCTTTGTCATCGGCAGGCTGTAGCCTCCCGGCGGCTCCTCCGCGATCAGACGATTGACGAAGTAGCGACCATCCTGCAAATCGTAAGTGGCCACCGGCAAACAGTTGGCCGCCTGTATGTCGTACTGCGGCAGCAGATGCCCTTCCTGGAAGCGCCATAGCTTTCCCTTGCGGTCGTGGTTTTCAACCAGCAGGACATTCCAGGAATCTTCGTCCACATAGAACCTGCGCACGCCAAAGCTATGCCGCTTTCCACCTCGCTCGTTGGCCTCGACCACCCAGACACGATGCAACTCGTAGCGAGCATCGTCAGGGCTAAGGAAGCGATCCTGCAATAAGGTGTCGTAGCGGCGTGCAGGACTGGAAATGCGATAACTGTTGTAGGGCACGTATATTTCCCGCTTGCCCTTCAGGGTCCAGACATATCGATCAAAGGCCCCGTTGTACATATCCACCATGTCGAGGAAATACATGCCCTCGGTCCCCGGATAAGGCTGGTCATAACCCACCGCCGGAATGCGAAACAGTTTCCGGGCCCCCGGTGGCGCAACCCACACGGCGCGAGGCCGCTCTTCGGAATTGGCTGTTTCGTGCACCAGGGCCACAAAGTTGTTCAGACCGATGCCGCTATAGCGCAGCAGGTAGTACAACAGCACCGGCTGCTTGAGGATATTGGCCGGATTTCTGACGTTGCCGTATCGAAACCAGGCCCGTTCCTGCAGGGTCACCTCAACTCCTTTTTCACCGCGCGCGCTGACCACCATCTGTCGGCTCTGAAACTCTGCCGAGTCGCCGCGATAACGAACGCGATGGTTCCACATCACCTCCACACCCGACTCCGGCTTTGGAAACGGAAAGCCCAGCTTCGCTCCCTCCAGCCAGTCCGACCCTCGCAACTTGGCAGTGCCGATATTGGCCTGCGTGGACGCATAGATTTGAGATGGATAGGACACGCTCCGGCGCGACGGATACACCGGCATTCGATAACCCGGCCGCTGCCTGATCAACTCACGATGCCCCTTGGACAGTCTGTCCTTGTAGCGATCCACATTGTTGGCAGTGATGGTGAACAGGGGCTTGTCCGCTGCATAAGGATTTTCCAGATGCGCGCCTTTTCGAAATTTCACCGGCCACTGCGACGGTAGAATTCCGCCAGTCCAGGCAGGGATGCTGCCGTCTGCATTTGCACTCTGCTCGGCTCCAACAGGCGTCAGTGAAGAAGCCACTTTCCTGTCCAAGTCATCATCACTGACGCCCTCTGGCGCTGCGTCAGCCAAGCGCATGCCCTGCCCCAGCATTCGGTCACTCAGCGTCACTTCACTGGCTTGCCGTCGCTGCGCCTGAGCAGCCGCCGCCAGAGCCTGTTCGCGGGCACGACCAGACACCAGATATCGCAGCCAATCGGAGGCCAGCTTCTTCTGAGATGCGAACTCCGCAGCTCGGGAAAAAGCGTTCGATGCACCTTCTACGTCTGCCAATTGATAACGCGCCAGTCCCAGGCTCATCAGCAGTTCACCGCTGGGTTTGCCGAGATCGAGCGCCTGCGACAGCGCTTGCGATGCACGCGTGTAATCTTCCTGCTCGAGATGGAGTTGCGCCATCTGCTCATAAACGCCGCGACTGGGCCGGGCAGCTGCAATCGTGTTCAGAACCTTCAACGCCAGCTGGGGTTCACGTGCGCGTACCCACAGGGCCGCCAACAACTGCTGGTTGGCCAGCCCCTCTGGTATCAACTGCTGCTTCATCCAGCCCTGCAGAACAGAGGCTGCCTCAAACGGCGCCCCAATCTGACCCGTCAGGCTGATCAGGCCCAGACGCTGTTCCACCGTCGTCAGGTATCCGAGTTGCTCCGCAATTTCCATGGTGGCCTGTGCGCGAAGTTTCTCACCCGATTTCAGGTAAAGGGCGGACAACTGAAGCCACCCCTTGTCGTCAGCGGGTTCTTCGCGCAGCAGACGCTCCAGCAAACCGGCTGCCTTGCGATCCTCACCAGCGCCGACATAGGCCGACACCAGCGCCTGCCGCCAGCTTCGTTCCGGGGCACCGGATTCTTCAATACCCCTGACCAGATGCGGAATGGCGTCGCGATAACGCTTCTCCTGCAAATAGGCAGCGCCGAGCGCGACCCGCACCTGCGCGGTGGCATGGCCCGATGCGACCAATGCCTCGAGCTGTGGTCGCTGACTTTTCAGATCTCCGGTGGCCAGTGCCAGTGCCGCAAGGTCTTTCTGCATCAATTCTGCCGCCGGGCCAGACAAGGCCTTGGTCGCAAGCGCCTGCTGAAGATACTTCTGCGCCTTGGCATAGTCTTTTTTGGCGGCAGCAGTAGCGGCCATATCCCTTAGCAGCAACGCCCGTGCATAGGGGTCTCGGGTCGATTTGAGCAGCGTCGCGGGATCGCTGGAGACCTGCTGTTCTGGCGGCGGCGCAATCTCCCGCACCTCACTTCGGTACTGTTCAGCCTGCGCAAGATTGCTTGCAAGCAGAAACGCTGCCTGCACTTTGAGCGTGGCCATCGCAACGACACGCAATATGCGAGCGTTACCAAGCAAGCGCATTCGATGAAACAAACTGCGCATCACCAGTTGTAGGCGCAGTCTTCGTAGTTCATCTCGACCCGCTGCTTGACCTCTGCCGCCTTTTTGGTCTGCGCATAAATCCAGTTGGAAATACTTTCAATTGCAGCTGCTTCGAACACACCTCGCGGCTGCGCATCGACAATCCGGACTTGCTGTACGCGCCCGCTTGGCATCACCGTGAAGATGGCTTCCACCCACCCATTAAGCTTCTTGTCGCAAGCCCATTGCGGCATCTGCGGCCGAGCAGTAGAAAGCGGAACCAGAGGCTTTCCGTCCCAGCCGCCGCCAGTTCCGCTTCCGCCGGTTCCCGCGCCATTGCCGGTTCCGCCACTACCGAAACCGGAAAAGCGGCCCGTACTGCCCAGGGATAGTCCGCTGGCACCCAAGGCGATTGGCACTGAGATATTCGACACTTCCACCGGTTCGATCGCGATACTGGGAATCTCCAGCGCGGGGAGATCCGGGCGGCCCAGTGCCGGTGGTGCACTCGGCGGTGGCGGCGGCGAATTTTCCAGAACTTTGATCGGA
>TARA_R110000850_G_scaffold222578_1_pt1 | contig 14020 bp, 26 predicted proteins | sample TARA_R110000850 | Tara Oceans TARA_R110000850 (sample SAMEA4397586) | marine metagenome | biome: Polar Biome; feature: [SRF] surface water layer (ENVO:00010504); material: water (ENVO:00002006), including particulate matter (ENVO:01000060) such as... | depth 5 m | reverse complement strand
CCGTAGGAAAGGCCGATACGCCGTGACTTCTCAATCACCTTGACGGGCGAGTTGTCGTTTACCCAGCGCTGCTGGTAGGGCAGTAGCACGCTTTGATCGATAGCTGCACTCACGACATACCCTCTAGGATCGCTGCCCGAAGTGCCGCAACGCCTGCATTGGAAAGCCCTTGGGCACGGCCTGCGGTTTCGGCCTTCTCAGCGGCTTCTTTAGCCACTTCCACCCGCAGCTCTTTGGCCCACTTTTTCTGGCTGAGTGAGACACGGCCAATATCCGCCAGAGCTTTGGTCACGCTGGAAAGGTGTTTAGCCGCAACGTCTGGTTCATGCTCGGCTTTACGCATCGCAATAGAGATACGCAGCAGTTGGTCTTGCACGATCCTGGCGGTGGCGTCGATAAGGTGACCGCTTTCGTCTTCACCTTCACTGGCCATGGCGCGGGCTAGCTCTGTGGTTTTACGCACATCGCCCATGGCTTCTTCAAACTCCTCTTGGAGATCCTGGCCATAGCGATGCACTGAGCTTTTGGAAACGTTATAACCGCGCTCGCTTAGCCACCCGGCTAACGCTTCATAACCCTGAAAGCCGCTGCTAACAAGCTTCTCGTTTAGCTCTTCGCGCACTTCCTGGGGCAAGTCGAAGACTTTATTGCGAGGCGGCATGATTAACCCCCTGGGCGCGGTTTGGCGACGCCGGGTACGTTGGCCAGGCCTTCAGCGCAGTCGGCACCGCGACCGGTCAGTGTGATCAGCCAGCCGATGCGGGGCTGCTGAACAATCACCAGGTCTTGTTCTTCTAGCCAGGCGAGATCGCCATGCAGCTTGTCGCGGCTGACGATATGGGCATACGCGCCTTTCAGCTCATCGTTGAGCGAATACTCGTTAGTCGTGAACTGGTTGCGGCGGGCCAGAATGCGCAGGATCGTCAAGCGACGGCCCTCTGTTTCAAAGTCGTGGTAATTCATTTGGTCCCCCGGTGGTTCATCAAGTAGTCATCCATTCGGTTAACCTGGTTCGCCATGGCTTTTTGGCCTGCACTGATCTCAGCTAACAACAAATTGGTTTTTGTCATCTGCTCTTGCAGCTTTTCTATATCTTCATGGTCAGGTAAGCGCTCCACTTGATGCTCCAGATTCACCATTCGTTTCTCGACGTCATCAATTCGCACGTTAGTGGTTGTGATCGCCTTACCAGTGGCACGTGTGCGGTTTATCCACCAGACGTAAATCGACACACCTGCCAGAATGAGTGCCTGCAGAATGTCAAAGAACAGCTTGGCGGCCGCCCAGTTGATTACCTCCATGACGTCCCCTTAGTCATTTTCTTCATCGTCTTCTGCGCTATTCGCGCATTGGTCGGCGTGTTCACGCACGCGGGCGAGCTTGAGCCAGCCGCGCGTTCCCCACTGGTGTAGGTCCGTGGCATACAGCGCAACATTGGCTTGGGTGTAATCGCCGCGCGGTCGACTGGGTTCGCTTTCTTTGCCTGTCATAGCCGCCGGTGTCGCGCACATAACAACGTTGATTTCAGGTGGCGGGGGTGGCGGCTCGGTTGGCGAACTGCCACATGCGGCCAGCACTGCCGAAACGCCGATGAACAATACGGTTCTCATGGCAGTGACTCCAGGGCGTTGCGAAGTACCGGAGCCACCGGGCCATCGTCTGATTCTGGAGCGTCTTCAATGCGCTGGCGCAGCGATTTGTAGCCCGCCGATTGCTCGATCAGCTCGGCCTGTAGCGCCCGCACGGCCTGTTCAGCTTCGCGGTAACGTTGACGGGTATCGCCTAGCTGTTCGGTGACACTCATGGCGCGCTGGTGCCAGTGGTCACGGCTGACGGTCAGCGTTTCGACTTCCGCCTTTGCAGCATCGCGCTCGGTGGTGAGTTGCTCACGGTCTGCCAGTACCCACCATGCCAAACCGCCCACAACTGCGATGCCCAGAACAGCTGCCCACACCCAGGTGGGGATCAGCTTGCCTAGCATGCTCAACATGGCGCACCCCCTTGCCAGCCCGCCCGCGCATATCGCGGCGTCAGGGTTAACAGGATGTGGCTGACGTAATGCCGGTTCTCGCGCTTGGCCCAGCCTGCGCGGTTGGTGTAGTGCTCGACGTGGCCGAACCAAACGCGGGCGTCGTCACCGGCGGCGGTAGCCAGGCGTCTGTCGCGATTTACCCAGCCCAGCCCGCCGTTGTAGGCGCTTAGTGCCATGGCCCAGCGTTGGCATTCGTCAGCGGCAGTGGCTAGCCGCTGCCAGTGCCATTTGTTGTAGCGAGCCTGAGCGCGCATCGCCCAGGTGGGCGAGTAAGGTGCAGCGCGGCCTAGGTCGGGGTAGATCTCGGCGATCCATGCCGATGTGCTGGGCATGAACTGGCTGAGCCCTTGCGCACCTACGGGGCTATTGACGTTGGAACGCCAGGCGCTTTCTTGATGGATCTGCGCGGCATGCACGGCCACACGGCCATTCATGCCCCATTCCTGCTGTACCACACGGGTCAGTTCGCGCTGATAGCCGTTCGCGGCACTGGGGATCTGGGCGTGGGCGGGCTGGCAGGATTCCAGTACTAGCAGTGTGGCCAGCACCAGGCTCATGGCGATCCAGATGCCGTTGGCGTTTAGATCGTTCATCATGACCGTTCCTCCTGGAGCGCCGATTCCGCACGCTCGACCACATCTTGCAGGCGCAGGTAGGCGGCCAAACGCTTAGGGCCAGCGGCCAGGGCGTCTATCTCGGCAACCAGGCGCTTGCCCTCTGCTAGTAGCTCAGCGGCGGTATCGGCGCCCATGTCAGACTCCCAAGCCAAGGGCGAGAATGGCTGCGGCGATGATGATGGCGCGGCGAAGCATGAGCAGCGCAATGGCACTCAAGCCATTGCCGTTGCTGCACTGAAAGTCGCCAGGGCGGGCATAGGGGAATATCGAGCGGTCGATCCAGTAGCCTAGGTAAGCACCCCAGCACAACTTTGTGAGTGACCAGAGCAGCACACCCAACTGGTGCGGGTATAAGAGAGCCACGCCAATAGTGGTAATGAGCGCGAGGATCAGCCAGGGGCCAATGCGGAGTTTATCGAGCAGGTTGTAGCGGGGTTGGGGAGTCACGGTCGGTAGCCTCAATGCAGGGTTAGCGGTAAGCGCAAGTGCAGTGAGGTTTAGGCTAGAGGGGATCGGCTAGGGAGCGGGAATCAAGCGGTTTAGTAGTTTATGCAGTGAAGGGACGGTGGAAAGTTTAGAAGCTGTCTCCGGGGGTTAACGTAGTCTCTATTTTTTTTAGCTCTGACTGAAAGAGGTCTTCGACAGTCTCAAACAGTGTTTTGATTAGCATGTATTCCCACTGGGAAAACATTACTTCGTGGACTGTTGACATAGTAGTTAGAGAGGGAAAACCAGCTAAAGATTCAACTCTGATTTCGAGATCTCGGATTTCAGCATCGGTGTGGGCAAAAACCATATGCCTTAAATTCATTAGGTCTTCATGCAAGCCGTACTGCTCTGCCGATAGTCTTTTATCTATGTCGATGCTTGGCCTTCGCAATGTATGCTCCGTTCTCTGGTTTCCAGAAAAGGGGCGGCAATATGCCATGACCATGGCACTTTGAAGTGACCTTCCCAGCATTCTTTTTTCAGGGTTATTACCTTCGTTCCATAGGCCGTTTTTTAAGATATAGCGGCAAATGTCTTTTGCTTCAGTAATGTCATACTCGGATAAAACGAGTCTTCTCAAGCGTTTTTGCTCTTGGGTCAGATTGGTTGTTTTCATCATCTCAATTTTCTTCTTGGGATATTGTAAAGTGCCGTTAAATATCGCATTGGTGGCGCCCCAGCGTCTTAAAACCTTCGCCGCTGGACACAGCAGCAACGTCGATGATCCGAATTAAGCGACTACCTTCACCTGTGGCGTTTACCCTTACAGTCTCACAGACGGACATCGCATAGCCATCGCGGTTGTTGCCGTTATCCAGTACGCCCACATAGATAGCGCCATCGTCGGTCACCAGGAAGTCTTTTGCAGTACTGCCAGCCATCACTTCAGCTTTGATCGCTTCCTCATTGATGGTGACGTTACTGGTTGCTTGACTCTCGCCGCAGCCAGCAAGCAGCGCGGCGCTGATAATCGTGATCCCTGCGAGTGTTCTCATGGTGTTCCCCTAACTAGATGCGAATTACCAATTGCATGCTTCTTTGAGTGGCTCAATGGCTTCTTCCAGGCCCGAAATTGGAAATTGAGTGGTAATAGGTGACTGGCTATAAGGGGTTGCACGAACAGTCAGCGTATTTTTACCAAACATGCTGCGAATGACAGGGATTGATTGACCGCCATTCCATAAGCCCAAAGAGCTATGATCCGTGGATTCATTCATACGCAAAGTGCGTGCCTGCTGATCATCAATGCGCAGGGTAACTTGGCCGTATTGATTTAAGTCAGCCATATGATGGCCCGCAAACTTAAAGATCATTGAGGTGGTATTCTCAACACATCGAAGCCAAAGCTCTGCATCTGCCTGTCGCCCTAGGCGGTCTGTAATGGGCTCTTTGGAAAAAACGCGCATATATACTGCGACGGAGTCGTCGATAGGGGAAGTAGCGTTGTTTACCATCCAGACAGACTCCTGGGCGACAACACTGCTAGGTCGGTACTCAGCGTCATAGCAGGCAAGTCTGCGTTCATCATTTGATATGTCGACACAGTCATCAGCAGCGTGCGCTTGCCCAATCAATAACGCGAATGCAGTAGCAATGTAAGTAGCCATTTTCTGCATAATGTTCCCCTTATTATTTATTAGTTCTAATTCTGTTGAGGATAGCTTAGCCGTTTGCACTGTTGCCGAAAAGATCAGATTGCATCCTTGCGCGGGCGAGTTTGCGCTGCTCGCCGAGGATGCTATAGATCTGCGCTTCGGTCAGGTCGTAGTCTTCGACCAGTTGCTTGATGTTGTCGCCGGTGTGGCGCTCCCATATTTCGCGGTCTCGCAGGGCGCGATCTAACTGGCGGCCCTGGGGTACGTAGAGGCTGCGGCCACCGGCAAACGAGCTTATAGCACGCACGGCGGCAAAAGCACGGCTACGGGCTACCTTGGGATCATCACCGGCGCGGACATGGGCGTTCTCGACCACGGTGAGCATATCGCTTAGCCCTTGTGGCCACTTCTTAAGGATCTCGGGGTCGAGGTAGTCCAGGGCATCGGCTGGGATTCCAAAGCCTAGATCTAGGTTGTCTACTTTATGCGAGGTCATCGGGGTACCGTCCTTGCCGCTTGGCGTCGATGATCAACGCCTGGAGCAGCTTGTGCAGTTGGTTATCATCGAGAAAGTCCACGCGATCAACCTTGAACATGTGCTTGGCCATTCCATCCGCGTAGGCCCAGGCGCGGCCCGCTTCCGCCAGCAACGCTTCGACTTTTTTCATTTCGGCTTGGCGTGTCGCCGGTGGATTAGGTGCCTTGCGGCCCGCTTTTTGGGTGGGCTTTGGCTGGAAGCCTAGGCGGCGAAACTCGTGCATCACACCGCCTACCGTTTTATTTGTGAGTTCTTTGGCACTGCTCACGCCCGCTTTGCGGGCGAGAATGGCGCGGTAGTCTTCATCGGTTAGGCCCAATTGGGCCTTTGCGATGTGGATCTGGGCTAGCTTGCCTTTGCTGATCATGACGCCACCTCATCCGCCTTGATATCAAGGTCAGGGAAGTGTTTCTTGAGGTGAGCCACCACCGCGCCTTCGGTACCAAAATCCGGTACAACTGCGATCACCCGAGGCGTGATCATGCGGTCGGCTTCTTTCTTGCCCCACCCACGCTTCAATGCCGCATAGTGCTTTTTTGGGTAGGCTGCCCGCTTCATTGGTCGCCAGAATTGCCCTTGGGCATGCACGGGTTTACCGTCTTCAGTTTTTGTCCATGCAAAATCCACGCAGCCGTCCACGTAGACGCGTACGAAGATCTTCTTCCCGTCATGCACCTTGATCAGCGACAGTTTGTGTCCATCCGCTAGTAGCTCTACGGAACCGTGCAAGTGCGCTAAGCGCTCTTTAATCTCTTTCCACTTATCCATTTCTCTCCCCTTGGCTGCTCATCAGTGCCGGGCCACCGCGCCCAGCAGACGCCTCGCTCTTCACAAGAGCGGGGCGTTTCGCTTAATGGATGGTGGTTTTGGTCGTGTCTCCGACTTCTTCTAGTGCCTCTTTAATGGCCAGCATTCCTAGCAGCGCTAACTGACCTGCCTGTTTAAGCTGTGGCGATTCAGGTTTTTCACCATTGAAACCTGCGTATACCGTGAAGCCGCCGGTGCCGTTAAGCTCAATCGTGATCATGGCTTTGGTACTGGCCTTGGTTAGCTCGCTCATATCACACCTCTGCAATGTTTAGGCTGATGGGCTGGTACCGCTCGGTGTCGCCGATGCGCTCGTAGATCCGCACGTAGCTTTTTGAGCCGGTGACCTGTACGGCGTCGGCAATGGCATCCATCGCTTTCAGCCAACGCGGGTCGTCAAAGTCGTGGCGGCGCAGGGCTAGCACCGCACCGGTGCGCAGGTTGCCTTGTCTGTCGGTGCGGAAGGCATCCTGAACGATGGTTTTCACCTCATGCCCAGCGCCAGACGTCCAATCCTTCAAGCACTCATCAATCAATCCCTTAGCGGCTTCCAGGCGTTCATCGAAGGTGATGTGATCAGCTACTTGGCGCTGGATTTTGTAGCGGCCATCGAAGCTCAACAGCGTGACGTTGCCTTTCTTGCCGCCCACGTTGACGCCGTACTGCTCAGCGGAGAGCTGCACAAAACTTTCGATATCGCCAAAGGCTTCCGCCTTGAACTGTTGCAGTTGGCGGTTCAGCTCAATGGCCTTGGTGACTAGCTCAATGGCAAGTTCATCGCGGGCTTGGTCAATCGGCTTGATGCTTTCTTCGGGAATCAGGCGACCTTTAGCGTCTACCCGATAGCCTTCTGGAATAGCTTGTGATGTGGTTGCTGGGGTGTTCATGGTTAGGCTCCTTTACGGGCTTGCTTGCGTTCAAAGTTGGCGGTGCCGCGATTCATTCCACGGTTGTGACGGTGGTGGCGCATCGGCTCAAAGGCGGCGCCGTTGCGCTGGCTCAATTGGCACACTTCACGCTCGGACTGAGCCACTTCATCGCGCCATTGCTCGATCAGGTCGCGCCAGTCCCAGCCTGTGGCTTGGGCTTCTATGTCGTCGTTGCCGCTCTGCTGCTCGGATATGGCGGCAAGGCCGGTGTCCCAGCGCTGGCAAAAGCGCAGCACGGCGGCTTGTTGGGCAGGTAGCAGTGGCTCTGGCTCCAGCGCCAGGCGCTCGAACTGGGCCGGGTTAATCAGATACTGGGCCAAAGTCACACCGTGGCGGGCGATCCTCAGGCGGATAAAACGGTCGGCGTAATACTCCAAGTGCTCATCGCTGTAGGTTCTCATTGCTGGCCTCCCGCGTTGGCTGCGCCTTTAAGCAAGTCACTGAGGCGCTTGGGTGCGTTGGCTTGCTCAACGGCTTTGGCGTTTTGCCGTTGGCCCTTTGGCGAGGCGGTAACCGTTGATTGGCGGTTGGCCATGCGGGCGTGTTCTGCCAGCACGTCATCGGTAGAACGTTCGCGCAATGCCGCTGCTGTGGGACGGTTTGCGGGCTGTTTGGCACCGCTGCGTGCCTGTTCTTCGCGCTGCTTTTCGACTTCACCCGCGTGGCGATCGGCGCACCTGGCAACCACTTCATAGAGGTAGCCATGGCCACTGAGTGGCAAACCGCTGGGTGGGCTTTCCAGCATTTGGTCGAGGGCCATTACCCACACCTTTAGCGGCGCTTCCCGCGTGGTGCCTTTGCGCTCAATCACGCCGCTGTTGATGGTCTCTTTCAGTTCACTCAGTAAACGGGCGCTTTTGGCACTGGCCAAGGCACGGCTGGCGGGCCGGAACATGCCGAGGTAGCGCACGATGCGGCTGCTCAACAGGGCGGGCATTTCTAGCGCAGCGGCTAGCGCCTGGTTGTGTTCGCCCTGGGTAACGAAAGCGGCCATGTCGCCGCTCATGCCGCACTCGGGGCAGGTGGCTTTAAGGGTCATTGGTTTTCTCCCTGCTGGCGGTCGGGGTTGTGCGGGCATGACTGACAGTGGCGCCACATGCGCATGGCCATGGGGTTGTGGGTAGGCGCTGGGCGAGCGCGGTAGTCGCGGCATTGCTCAACGCTGATGGTGAGTTGCTGCGCTGGGCATTGGAGGCCATCCAGGGCCAACAACACTTTCTTTTCGATGCTGTCTGTTGAAGGGCTTGGGTAGCGGTTGGCCAGTGCCAAAGAGACCGCGCTACGCGAGACTCCGATGCGCTCACCCGCCATCTTGCGATTGGTGGCACGCACTTCATCGGCGAGCAGCGAGATCCAGCGGGGCGGCTCTGCGCCCCAATTGGTAATGTCGACGGTACGGGTACGACGAATGCTCTTGTTTAAGGTCGCGTTCATGGCTCACCCCCTTCGGTTTTTGTGACGCGGCTGTAGACGACTTCGCCGGTGTTGGGGTCGTAGAGTTCTTTGGTGCGGCGGATCTGAGGCGCCATGGGGCCAGTCCAGTAACTGGGCACCAAGTGATAACGCCCAGGTACGCCTGGGGAAGATTCCACCATGGTTTGCAGGTACCCAGCCCTGGCGAGCATTTTGATGTACTCAACCGCCGTGGCTTTAGCGACCGGCACCTTTGGGGTGCTGGCCGCATCGGCCAGCTCTTGGCCGGTAAATGCACCAATGATCTTGAGCGTGCGCCACATCTGCTCGCGCCCTGGCGGTGGTGGCAGTGAACCATCACGACGAACGCGGGGCGCTTCCACTCCAACGTCACGCTTGAGCACATAAATAGCCGTGGTGGCGGGCAGCGCATCGGGATTGCTGCGCACCAGGAATCCGCCTGCAATCAGCGCCCGTAGGTAGTCGCTGATACGGCTCTCCGACAGGTCACGCTGTTTCTTTAGCGCAATGCGGATGCCCTGCATGGTGATAAGGCCGTCTTCAGCATGCTGGTGACGAATGGCGTCCCAAATGCGTTGTCGGGGCGTGGCATCACCTGCAAGGGTGGATAGCGTTTGTTTGCGCTTCGACATGCTTAGCCCCTCCGTGCCGGTGGCTGGCCGGTGTGGATCTCACGCTCGCCCCATTCCCGCAGGCCGACCATCGTCCAGCCGTTGGCGGTGGCCTCGCTGTGGATCTGGTAGAGGTTGACGGCGACGCGGCGCAGGCAGCCTTTAACGCGGTCGTTAACGGCTTCCAGCAGGTCGTCGTCGATTTCAATATCGGGGTAGCTCTTGTCAGCGAGGGCACGCACGTCATCAAGGCTTGCCGCCTGGGCGGGCACCCATTCCAGTACGCGGTTATGCAGGCGTTCCAAGCGGGCCATGCTGGCGGGCACTCGCTCTTCACCGATCAAAATCAAGGTGCCTTGGCTGGCGTTGTAGATGTCCGTTAAAACGTTGGCGGCAGCTTTGTCGATCACGTACTGAACGTCATCCACAATCAGCGGGCGGCCTGAGCGGGAGAGCTGCTCGGCAATCTGGTCGACCATCTCGCTGAGCGTTTTCATGGGGATGATGCCCATCTCGCGCAGCACGGCGACAACGAACGCTTTCTTCGTCCAGCTTTCCCGGCATTCCACGTAATAGGCGCGGTGTAGGTTGGCGGCATAGGCAGCCGCCAGGCTTTTGCCGTAGCCGCTGGGGCCGTACATGACCACCAAGCCAGGCAGTTCTGGCGGGCGGTTGGCGGCGCTTTCAACGGCAGCGGCGAGTAGGCCGACGTTTGTGAGTGGTACAATAGTATTGACGCTCATAGTGCTTCCTTATCGAAGGTTGGGGTGTCGTGGGCCGTGGTTCAGACGGCCCGTCGGGTGCGGGTGGGTTGCCGCCCATCTGCATCCATTTCTGCATCCATCACCTTGGCAATGGCTTTTAAATCACTGTGGTGCTGGTAACGGTCGTGCCATTCGCGGGCGGCTTCAGACACTTCCTCTTCTTGCTGAAGTTGGGCATCCAGCTTTTTCCAAAGCCGATAACGCTCCATCTTGTTTTGGGGTATCTGAAAGCGTGTGCCTTGATCCGCCAGTTGCTTGGCGTAGGCGCGGCCTGCGGCTGCCTGCTTTTCGTCTGAATAGCTGGCGGCGGGTGTAATAGCGCGGATTTCGACATCGGTGCCGGTGATGGTTTTCGCCTTCTGCGCCAGACGGTTGAGCTGGCCTTTTTCGCGTTTCTCGGCAGCGCGCTGGATCATGGTTGGTGGCATGGCGGGGGTGGCGTTGCCGTCAAGGATGGCGTCGCCCAGGTGTTCGCCTTCCAGGGTGTAGACGCCGACGCTGCCGGTGTCGCGGTAGTCCCAGGCGACGCGGATCTCTTCGCCGTGCAGGTCGCGTAGGCCATCCAGGAAGTAGAGGCCACCGTTGATGCGCACTTCGCCACGGTTGGTTTTGCGCACTTCCTGCGGGCGCATGAGAGAGGCGACTACATCGGAAGGTGCAGTCAGCGCTTCAAAGCCTTCGGCCTCAGCGCTTTTCCAAGCTTCCATGGGGCTTTGATTGCGAAGTCTTCCAGACTCCAAATCGCGAACTTTGGAAAGGCCTTTATGGGGTCTGTGGTTATAGACGTTTAACGCCTCGTTTAAAGAATCAAAGAACTCCTGAAACGTGGGTATTAGCGCGGGCTTTAACCCTTTTTTAATATCGCGTCGGCTTAACTTGTGCGCTTTGGTAGACGCCTCTTTATCCATGTCTGCGCCGATATAGCTGTCCATGGTTTTGGCCAGCTTTACTAAGGTGCTTTGGTGGGCGCGCTCAATGACGCCGCGTGCTTGCGAGTTATAAGGCAGCGAGTGGGTGATGGTGCCGCCCAGGCGGTCGACCACTTCATAAACAGTGGCGTTGTCAAAGCCGCTGCCGTTATCGACGTAAAACAGGTTGAACATGCCCACGCGGCTAACGGCATCGCGCAGCGCATCCAGCGTAGCCACGGTCGACTCGGCAAGGTTGAGGGCGAAGCCAACGATGCGGCGCGTCGCCCAGTCGATGATCAGCGTGACTTCAGGGCGGAAAGCCTGACCGGTCAGCGGGTTGATCACTTCGGCATCAAAGGTGTGGCCATCCGCGACCCACACATCGTTCGGCCATAGTTCTGCACTGGTGCGGCGCTTGAATGGCTGGAGCGCTTTAAGCTCATGGGCACCCATGCGGCCACGTTCCCGCGCTTCTGGTGATAGCTTGGCAAGCCACCGGCGTACCTGGTGTATAGAGGGGTGCGGTGGCGGCGTCTGTTCGACTAGCAATTGGTAAGCAGCTTCTACGCTCGGCTTCTGTGGCTTCTGGTAGCGCTTGAGGAAATCACCTGCCCAGGGCGGCATGCTCATATCCGCTTGGCGGCGCTTGGGCGCTAGGCCGCGTTCGCCGTGCTTGCGGAAGTCACTGATCCAGCGCTTTAGGGTGCGCTCGCTTAGATTGCGGGTTTCTGTTTTACGGTCGTTGGCCATCACGACGCGCTGCTTTAGGTAAGGCGTTAGATCGTCTTCTTTCGCGTGAGCAACTAGCGTTTCGATGGCGCGCTGCTGGCTGACCATCTTGCTCATGCGTTCGATCTCGCGAACGAAGGCCACGCGGGCGGTCATCACTTGGCGCTGGGCATCGGTCAACTGCTGCTGGCCTGGGCGCTGTTCTCCCGGCTGCGGCGCTACGGTGCTGGAAGGCGTAGGCGCGGCGTTATCCGTTTGTGCCAAAAGCAATGCGTTTTGGGTTTCGGTGGGTAGAACGGCGAAGGCGTATTCCACAGCCTTGCTGCCCAGGCGCTGCTGGCCTTCCCAGCGGTGACGCTTGGCATATTCACGCACGTTGCGTTCTGTGCCGGGGAGTCCTGGTAACCCGGCCAGTTCTTTGGCGGTGTACCAGTTCATTCTTCTTCTCCCATCAGCTTTTTCAGCTTGCGCAGATCCGCATTTACCCGCTCCTGAATGCGGGAAAGCTTCCCGTATTCGGCAGCAAGCGCCTCACGGCCATAGGCCACACGCCCGCCACGCAGGTGCACAATCCAGTCAGTAAAAACGTGGCTCTGGCAGACTTCTTCCAAAAGCGGAATGCGGTAGAAAGGGATGTTGTGGTCGCTGCGCGCTGGCGAACTCCAGGCGTCGAGCATGTGCTTGGAAACGTCATCCCCTGAATAGCGGCTCATCTGTGCGGCTACTTCATAGCGGTCAATGGGGCAATCCTTTAGCACGATGCCCACCAACTCGCTGACCTGGGCGGCATAGTTGCCGCTACCTGGTGTTGGCGTGACAGGCTCGGGAACAGCGAAGATGTCCAAAGTGAGTTCGTCTTTGACACGTCGCATGACTATGCTCCCTGCGCCATTTGACGATGCGCTCTAACGTTAGAGCCGCTATCATGCATACTTGATGTTGATGCGCTCTTTTCTGCTCGATTAGGGCGTTCACGGCACGGGGTTCCGTCATGGTTCCAGCGCTCTGGCCAAATAGCTTGTGGTGTAAAACCAAGCTTTTTGGCGATAGCGCGTTCCATGCGGGGATAAGGGGCGTACTTCACCAACTGCACCGCGTTGCCGGTGACACCAAGCTCGTCGCTTAACTTGCGCAAGCTGCAACCCTGGCTGCGGAGTTGGTATTTCAGCCACTCCCAACGCTGAGAAGGATTGATAGGAATTTCGTTGTTCATGGCGTCACCTCGGTGGCTTTTTTTGGGGTGTCTAACCTGTCTTTCCCCATAAACATAGCGCGGATAAAAGTGTATATCAAGCGGATAAATGAGCATCCGGTTCTTTTTATTGCGCAATTCGCTCTTTTTTTTGTCCAAGAGGTTGTAAAACAGTGGGTTACGAAGAAAAGGATGCTGACCAACTCAATGATATCGAGCATCCGATTCCTCCTGAGGGAATCGGATGCTTCCCTGCGCGGCTTAAAGACGCTTTAGGTAGTGAGAGTGCGCGCGTTTTTTCGCGCAGATGTGGTTTGTCTGAAGGTGCTATACGCAGTTATATGAGCGGCGACACTTATCCAACGCTGGATCGTCTCGCTCTAATTGCCAATGCGCTTGGTAAGGACATGCAATGGCTTGCATTTGGTGAGGAGAAGGCTGATTCAATAGATGTAAAGGGCATGGACGATTACGCCTTCGTGCCGCTTTATGACGCCCAGTGCAGTGCGGGTAATGGAGCTTGGAACGAGAATTGCCGCGTACTGACACACATTAGCTTTACGCGCTACTCACTGCGCAAGCAGGGGCTAACTCCGGATCACCTTTCAGCGATTCGTATTGATGGCGACTCGATGGAACCAGTGCTTCACAGCGGCGACACGGTGCTTATCGACCACACCAGGACGACGATTGAGGGCGAGGGTATCTATATCTTGCGGCTGGATGGACATCTGTACGCCAAGCGACTACAGCGTAACTTCGACGGTGTGAGCGTCATCAGCGCCAATAGCGCCTACGACAAGGTGACGGTGCCGCGTGACCGATTGCATGAGCTGGAGATCGTAGGGCGCGCCGTGTGGTCAGCTGGGTGGTTGTAAGGAGGTGGGTATGAAAGGCCAGATCGTTGCTTACAATGCTAAAAACGGCATGGGCGCTATACGTGTTGAGGACGATAGCATCAGTGTTGTTGAGTTTATTGCTGGGTGTGAAATTGAGAAAGACGATATTGTTCAAGGTGATCTTCGTCAAGATGGCTGCTTCGAGCTATACAACGTTACTCAAGGGCAACTGATGGTCGTATCCATTGAGGCCACTGACTGCTCGACTCAAGCGGCTAGGCATCTACTTCAGATTTAATAAGGTTGTGCCAAATAGATAGCAAAAAAGGCCACCCCACGTAGGAGCGGCCTCTTTTCCAATTTGCATGTATTTGGCACTGATCGTGTCTAATTCGCTGGCGCTGCATAATGTCGGTTCGTCCGTAACTCTATGAATCTATGGATCTAAATTTCGTCTACCATCCCAGCTTATCCCTATTTGTTGTTTATAGTCCCACATTAGGCCGTTGTGCCATATCTCCTGCTAACCCACA
>TARA_R110000850_G_scaffold18374_4_pt1 | contig 14023 bp, 10 predicted proteins | sample TARA_R110000850 | Tara Oceans TARA_R110000850 (sample SAMEA4397586) | marine metagenome | biome: Polar Biome; feature: [SRF] surface water layer (ENVO:00010504); material: water (ENVO:00002006), including particulate matter (ENVO:01000060) such as... | depth 5 m | reverse complement strand
GAATGTCAGGGCCACCTCCTGCACTTTTTGCGGCATTTCCCTGCCCGCAATGGCTTCATATGCATTAAATACAAGGTGTCCGCCATCCAATACCGGCAGCGGAAGAAGGTTGAAAAAGCCGACTCCTACTGAGATCGCGGCGCAAATGCTTGCCAGCATCCAGAACAGACGTTCGAGCTTCTGACCGGTCGTCGCCTGCTCCTGTTCCCAGACCTTGTTAACCACGCGGCGGGAAATATCTCCGATTCCCACAGGCCCCGTCATGGCGTGCATCGACATTTTTCCGGTAACGATTCGCGTAAGCATCGTCACCGTCCGATCGATCGTCGCGCCGGTTTCGAGAACGCCCTGCCCCAAGGCCTCTACCGGATTGTAGTAGATGTGTTCCCCATACGAGATCGGGGCGATACTCACGCCAATCGTGGCCTGGGGGACTTGCTGCCCGAAATCGTTTTCACGGACAATTTCATCAGGGGTCACTACCAGAGCTTTCTCGGAATCGCCGCGCTGAACAACGAAATCAATTGGTTCATTCGGGTTCAGGATGATCGCCATCAAGACTTCGGACGTATCGCTAACCGAATTGCCATTTACTGACATGATCACGTCGCCGGATTCCATTCCAGCTTCAGCAGCCGCTCCATCTGGTACTACTGCGGCAATGCCGACCTTCATGACCGGACGACCGTGAACGCCCAATATCAGAGCGAATATAAGGGTTGAAAGGATGAAGTTGGCAAATGGTCCTGCGAGGCTGACGAGCGAGCGTTGACCGACCCCAAGCTCTGGATATGCCCTGCCAATCGGCCCCTGCTCAATCTTGCCGACATCGCCCGCCATCTGGCTCTCACCCACAAATTTCACAAAGCCACCGAGCGGAATCCAGTTCACGCGCCAGCGCGTGCCGTGCTTGTCAGTGCGTTCAAAGATCGGCTTTCCAAATCCCACCGAGAAAGACTCCACGGCGGCGCCAAACCAGCGCCCCACGATGTAGTGGCCGTACTCATGGACGATAACCACGATGCCCATCATGAAAATCAGGCAAAATAGAAACAAGGGTCCCTGGCTGAGAAAATCACCCAAAACGTTATCCTCCCGTACGACGCTGGGTCTTCTCTAGTACATCGCGCGCCATTTCTCGACTGAAACGGTCCAGCAAGGCAATCTCCTCCAGAGTATCGCAGGCGATTCCGTGCATATTTCCCGAAAAATAGCGATTCAACGTCTCTTCCACGATCCAGCTTATGTCCAGAAACCCGCAATGGCCCGCAATAAATGCAGAAACAGCCGATTCATTAGCGCAATTTAATACGGTCGTTGCCTGAACACCGTGTGCATATGCCTGACGCGCCAGCCGAATGGCCGGGAAACGCGTTTCATCAACATTTCCAAAGTCCAGCCGGCCGAGAGTGGCGAGGTCGAGACGGTCCACGACGGTTGGAACCCTGTCCGGCCAGCCCAGCGCGTAGGATATCGGCGTTTTCATGTCTGGCGCACCAAGCTGCGCGATGACTGAGCCATCGGTAAAGTGCGCCATGCCGTGAATGATCGATTGAGGATGGACGATCACATCCAAGCGCTCCCCTTCGACATCGAAAAGAAATCCCGCCTCGATGAACTCAAGCGCTTTATTCATGAGGGTCGCACTGTCGATGGAGTTCTTGACGCCCATGCTCCAGTTCGGGTGGGCGGCCGCTTGCTTGGGGCTCGCCATGCGCATCTGATCCAGAGACGACGTGAGGAACGGCCCGCCGGATGCCGTGATTGTCAACTTTTCCAGAGAGCGACCATCGCCAAGACATTGAAAAATGGCTGAATGCTCAGAATCGACTGGCAGTATCGAGACGCCCCTGCGTCGCGCCTCGCTCAGAATGAGCTTGCCACCGCACACAATGCTTTCCTTGTTTGCGATCGCGACATCATTTCCCGCACGTATGGCAGATATCGTGGATTTGAGGCCAGCTGCCCCAACAATCGCCGCCAACATGCGCTCCACCGGGCGCGCTGCTGCTTCTGCGATCGCTGTTTCGCCTGCCGCCGCTTCGATATCAGTTCCAGCCAGCAGAGTTTTCAGGGTCGGCAGCTGGGACTCATCAGAAATCACCGCGATTTCAGCATTGAACGCGATAGCTTGCGCAGCGAGACCTTCTGCATCCGAGCCGGCCGCAAGCGCTACGATCTGAAATGTCTGCTCTGCATTGGCGTTGGCGTGACGGACGACATCCAACGCAGACTTTCCGATTGATCCCGTTGATCCCATGATGCTGATACGGCGGGTGGCCATCAGTACAGACCCAGTGCGGTCGAGAGTGACGGAAAGCTCCACAACAGAAGTGAACCAACGATTCCGACGGCGCCGAGGCCATCGACCCTGTCAAGAACACCCCCATGCCCGGGGAGCAGGTTGCTCGAGTCCTTCACCTTGAACCGGCGCTTGAGGCCACTTTCAAGAAGATCTCCGAGCTGTGCGGTAAATGACAGGCTGGCGCCCAAAAGCACCCACAAGATCAGACTGGAGTTCTGCAAATCCGCCGCAGCAATACCGCACACAGCCGTGAATAGGAGCGCGCCCGTTGCTCCGCTCCAAGTCTTGTTCGGACTTTCCTGAGGCAACAGGCGCGGCCCCCCCAAACCCCGCCCGACAAAATACGCCGCAGCGTCGGATGCCCAGACGAAGGACATGAAATACAATGCAACAGTGCGGCCATCCCAGGGTCCTTCGCGCAAGAACCAGAGACCAGCCGCCATGGCAGTAACATAGAACCAGCCAAGCATAGCAGCGGATCGTATCCGCAAACCGCCCGCATTGGATGCAAACGAAAGCGCCAACCCGAAACAACCCAGGAAGACGTGAAGCCAGGTCAAATCCATAGGAAGGCTGAGGCAGAATAGTGCGGCGGCAAAGCTCAGAAGCCAGCCGCGAGGATGCCCGCTCATTCCAGCCCATTCCCAAGCCATGATACCGCCGAAAAGCGCACAAGCAGCCGCCAACCACCATCCGCCTGACCATACGACGAACAAGCCGGCAGGAATAAGGAGTGCTGCCGTCAGCAAGCGGAGTCCAAGCTGGGAAAAGCGGCTCTCGGGCGGGGTCCAGTCGCCCATTATGCGCTCCCCTTCGAAACAGCGCCAAAGCGGCGCTCCCTTTCGCTATAGATCGCAACCGCCTTCTCCAGAAAGGAACGATCGAAGTCTGGCCATAACACGTCGAAGAACACGAGTTCGCTATAAGCGGCTTGCCACAACAGGAAGTTGCTCAAGCGGTATTCCCCACTCGTTCGGATGAGAAGATCTGGATCCGGCATATCGACCGTATCGAGATAGGAAGCGAAGATGTCTTCAGTCACATTCTCAGACGCCAACTTGCCGCTCTCGACATCCGCCGCCAGTCTTCGCGAAGCGCGCGCAATCTCCTCGCGCCCCCCATAATTGAACGCGATGTTCAAATAGAAATCAGCATTGTCCGCAGTTTCACGTTCCGCCCTTTCGACCAATCCAGCTATGTCATCCGGCAGACCCTGGCGCCTGCCGATAACCCTTATCTTCACGCCTTCCTTTTTGAGTCTTCCGAGATCTTTCTTAATGAAAGTTTTCAGGAGCCCAAACAGGGCGTTGACCTCGGATGCGGGCCGACGCCAATTCTCAGTCGAAAAGGAATAAACTGTCAGGTATCGAACACCAATCTGGCCAGCCGCCTCAACAGTGCGTCGAAGTGCTTCGACTCCTCGCTCATGCCCTGCAGCCCGTGGCAATCCACGAGCGTTCGCCCACCGACCATTCCCATCCATGATGATGGCAATGTGAGCGGGTACGCGAGATGCGCCCGCATGCGAGTCGGACGGCGCAGAGGCGTCGTCGGTCGACATCAGACCTGCATTATCTCCGCTTCTTTGGCTTTCAGCGCGTCGTCAACTTTGCTGACATAGAGATCGGTCAACTTCTGGACTTCATCAGACAGTGCACGGTGGCGATCTTCGCTGATATCACCATCCTTTTCCATCTTCTTGAGCGTGTCCATGCCATCCCGGCGAATATTGCGGACGGATACCCGTGCTGCTTCAGCATATTTGCCAGCAACTTTTTGGAGTTCAACACGGCGTTCTTCATTCAGCGGCGGGATCGGAATGCGCAAATTCTGGCCGTCCGTAACAGGGTTCAGGCCCAAGCCGGAATCCCGGATCGCCCGCTCCGTCGCACCAACGACAGTCTTGTCCCAAACATTGACCGACAACATGCGGTTGTCAGACACGGTGACCGACGCGACCTGGTTCAACGGCACAGTTGAACCATAGGCTGGCACCATAACCGCATCTAGCAGGTTCACCGAGGCCCGGCCCGTCCGCAGACCGCTGAATTCAGTGGAGAGAGACGCCAGGGCGCCTTCCATCCGGCGCTCAAGATCCTTCTTGTCATAGCTCATGACACTTACGCTCCATGATTGTTGATTGTTGTCGATGTACCCTTCCCATGAAGGACTTTGAGGAGAGACCCCTCTTCCTTAAGCGAGAAGACCACGATCGGGATGTTGTTGTCGCGCATAAGACTCACCGCAGAGGGGTCCATCACCCGCAAATCCTTGGCCAGCAATTCCTGATAGCCAACCTCGTCGTAGCGCGTCGCATTTGCGTCGATCTTGGGGTCTGCTGTGTAGACGCCGTCGACTTGCGTCCCCTTGAGCAGGGCATCGCAGTTCATTTCGATCGCCCGCAGCGCAGCCCCGGTATCTGTCGTGAAGAATGGGTTTCCAATGCCGGCCGCAAATATCACAACGCGGCCTTTTTCCATGTGTCGCTGGGCCCGGCGGCGAATATAGGGCTCGCAAATCGACTCCATTCGGATTGCCGATTGCACGCGCGTCGGGACGCCAATGCTCTCAAGCACGCTTTGCATGGCAAGAGCATTCATGATCGTGGCCAGCATGCCCATGGAATCGGCCTGTGCACGCTCCATGCCCTTGGCAGCGCCCGCGACGCCGCGAAAAATGTTTCCGCCGCCAATGACGAGGCAGACTTCCGCGCCAGTGTCCTGAGCTTGCTTGATTGCATGTGCGAATTTCTCGCACGTCGGAATATCAATTCCGAATTGTCCGGGGCCCATCAGCGCCTCTCCGGAGAGCTTCAACAACACCCGTTTGTATTTCAAGGGGCTGGAGTCGGACTCTTCGGTCTGCATGGGCGGTGTCTCCGGTATTATCGGCCTTATAGGCTCCTAAAAGATTCCCGGCCGCCTGTCATGGGCGACCGGGATGTTCAAAGCCCTTTGCGGGCCGAAAGGCAAGCGGGATCAGCTGCCTTTTGTCATGGATGCAACTTCGTCGGCGAAGTTGTCTTCTTCTTTCTCGATGCCCTCACCCAGCTTGAAGTGCACGAAGCCCTTCAGCGTTGCGCCCTGCTCCTCGAGGAATTTACCAACCGTCTGGTCAGGGTTCATCACGAATGGCTGCTCTACAAGAACAACTTCCTTGTAGAACTTCTGCATCCGGCCAACGATCATCTTCTCGATGACATTGTCAGGCTTGCCGCTTTCGCGAGCCTGCTCGGTAAGTACGCGCTTTTCAGCCTCAACAATCGCCGGATCCAGCTCATCAGTGGTGGCGGATGCAGGCGACGTTGCCGCGATATGCATCGCAACCTTGCGGCCGACTTCTTCCAGATCGCCAGAACCGTCGAGGGCGACAAGCACACCGACTTTGCCCATGCCGGCCGTTTCAGCATTGTGGATATAGGAAGCCACCTTGCCGTCCGCCGTCAGCTTCGCACTGCGACGCAGGGTCATGTTCTCGCCAACGGTCGCAATCAGGCGTTTGATCAGGTCATCCACAGAACCTTCGCCATCCGGCGCTGGAGCAGAAGATAGCCCCTCGACGGACCCGTCCGTTTCGAGTGCAGCTTTGGTGATTCCAGCCAGCGCCGCCTGGAATTTCTCGTTCCGGGCGACAAAGTCGGTTTCAGCGTTCAATTCCACAATTGCGCCGGTCTTGCCGTCGTCCGAGACTTGGACTGAAACGAGACCATCAGCGGCGGTGCGTCCAGATTTCTTGGCTGCTTTCGAGAGGCCTTTCGCGCGCAGCCAATCGGTGGCCGCGGCTTCATCGCCATTGTTTTCGACGAGCGCCTTTTTGGCATCCATCATGCCTGCGCCAGTCTTCTCGCGCAGTGCTTTAACAAGCGCAGCGGTAATCTCAGCCATTGCTGTATTCCTTCAGTTTGGTCTTCAGGTCAGACGCCTGTTCCTAGGCGCCTGTTGTATCTTCGGCGGTTTCGCCTTCTGCGGCCACAGCCACGTCAGCTTCAGCCATGGCGTCGATATCTTCTAGCTCACCAAGGTCAACACCAAGGCCAGCCGTCGACTCTGCCAGGCCGTCCAGTACGGCATCCGCGAACAGGTTGCAGTAAAGGGAAATGGCGCGCGCAGCATCGTCATTACCAGGAAAGCCATAGTCGGCGTCAGCCGGGTCACAATTTGTATCAAGCACGGCGACGACTGGAATTCCCAGCTTGCGAGCTTCCTGGACAGCAATCGCTTCCTTGTTCGTATCGATCACGATCATAGCAGCCGGCAGGCCGCCCATGTCTGCGATACCGCCAAGAGAGAGCTGAAGCTTGTCACGGCGACGCTCAAGGTCGAGCAATTCCTTCTTGGTGAGCCCTTGGCCGCTGTCACCGCTTTCAAACATCGCGTTCAGCTCTTTGAGCTGCTTGATGGAATTGGAAACAGTGGACCAGTTGGTCAGCGTGCCGCCGAGCCAGCGATGGTTCATGTAATACTGAGCGCAACGGCCAGCAGCTTCGGCAATCGGCTCCTGGGCCTGACGCTTGGTGCCCACGAACAGGACCCGACCACCTTTTGCGACCGTGTCGCGCACAAAGACCAGGGCCTGGTGCAGCGAAGGGACGGTCTGAGACAGGTCCATGATGTGGATTCCCGAACGATCACCGTAGATATACGGCTTCATGCGAGGATTCCAGCGGTGGGTTTGGTGACCGAAGTGAACGCCAGCTTCGAGCAGCTGACGCATGTTGAAGTCAGGTAGGGCCATAGATTTTCTCCATCCGGTTGGCCGTCACGAGTGGAACGTTGGACCCCTATGGCCCGTCGCACCGGATGCACCCGTGAACTGGTTTCTGATGTGGCGGCTTATACAGAAAATGCCGATGCCTGCAAGAGTTCTGGCGCGGCTTTTGTCAGGCAGCCTTGAGGGGCTCGACGCGCTCCACGCCGGGCGCTTCTTTCAGGGCCCGCTGTGCACTCAGGCCAATCGTGTAAGTTGCCGGCAGCTTCATGGTGACAACCCGGCCGTCTTCCAGTGGCATTTCGATCAGGAGTTCGCCCTGTTCAAGGTCCTGAAGCTTTGCAAGATGGCCAACCACTCCCGCCAGATCGCCAACATATGCGCCAACAGCGAGCCGAATCTTGAGCGCCCCCATCGCCTTCGACAATCTGGCTGCTTCAAGCTTCAGTACCCGTTCAGCGTTCAGTTTGATTTCTTCGGCGTTTCGTTTCACCCCAACGGTGATCGCCACCGCATTGCCGACCTGAAGCAGATCGTAATTTTGGGACAAGGTTTCCGGGAAAACCATCATCTCGACTTCGCCAGATGGGTCGGAAAGCGTCAGGAACGCAAACTTGCCGCCATTGCGCGCAGGTTTATCGCTACGCGCGCGGACGACGCCGATCATCTCGAGCGGCTTGCCGTCCGAGGCACGATCCTGCACCTCCATGGCCAGGGTCACGCGTTCGCGGTCCAATCCCTCAAGCACGTCATCCAGGGGATGGCCAGAGAAGTAGAACCCGATCGACTTGAACTCCTGATCCAGTTTCTGTTGACCATTCCAGGCCCTGGTTTTCGGCAGCACCGGCCTTAGTGCAGGTTCGGCCTCGGCAAACAGACCGCCCTGCCCGCCTTGTCGGTCCTGGGCTGCACTAACCGCCAAATTTGCCAGCAGCGGCGCTGACTCCAGCATTCTGGCGCGGTTCGGCTCCGTGCCATCGAATGCGCCGGCCTTGGAAAGCGATTCAAACGCTTTCTTGTTCACATGTTTCGGATCGACGCGTTCAGCGAAGTCGTAGAGATCCGCAAAGCGACCATCCTTGTCCCGTATCTCGACGACATGTTTCATGGCCTCAAGCCCGACGCCCTTCAGTGCGCCGAGCGCATATACGACCGCGCCATCACGCACATCGAAGTCTGCCGAAGAAGTGTTTACATCAGGAGCCAGAACCGGAATTTTCAGTCGCTTGGCTTCCTGGAAGAAGGCCGCGAGCTTGTCAGTGTTGCCGATATCAAGACTCATCGAAGCGGCGAGAAATTCGACAGGGAAATGCCGCTTCAGGTAGCCCGTATGGTAACCGATCAACGCATAGGCCGCCGCGTGAGATTTGTTGAAACCGTAGCCGGCGAACTTCTCCATCGTATCGAAGATGTCGTTGGCGAGCTTCTCTTCCATGCCCTTTTGCTCAGCCGCACCTTCGACAAAACGCTTCCGCTGGGCGATCATCTCCTCGACTTTCTTCTTACCCATGGCGCGACGCAGAAGGTCGGCTTCGCCGAGGGAGTAGCCAGCGATCTCTTGCGCCATCCGCATGACCTGCTCCTGATAAACAGGCACGCCATAGGTGGCCTCAAGGACAGGTTTCAGGTCCGGATGCTGATAGACAACGGAGGACGGGTCTTCCTTGCCCTGGACATAAACCGGAATGTTTTCCATCGGACCGGGGCGGTAGAGTGAGATGATGGCGATGACGTCCTCAAGATTGTGCGGACGCACCTTCTTGAGCGTATCCCGCATCCCGGCGCCTTCGAGCTGAAACACGCCCAGCGTCTCGCCGCTTGCCATGAGGTCGTATGTGGCCTGATCATCCAGGCTTTGCCATTCCGGCCCGACATCCCGGCCGTCCCGTCGGATCAGCTTGAGCGCCCGGTCGATCACGGTCAGGGTTTTCAGTCCGAGGAAGTCAAACTTCACCAGCCCCGCCATTTCAGCGTACTTCATGTTGAACTGGGTTGCCGGAAGATCCGCCCTCGGATCATTGTAGAGCGGCACGAGCTCGACCAGTGGCCGGTCGCCGATCACAACACCCGCTGCGTGCGTGCCCGCATTTCGGTACTTGCCTTCCAGCGACAGTGCGACTTCCAGCAGTTCCCCAACACGCTCGTCAGCGTCGATTTCATCCTGGAATTTTGGCTCGTCGTCGATTGCATCCTGCAGCTTGGGCGGATTGGCGGGATTGAAGGGGATCAGCTTGGCAAGCCGGTCGACCTGACCATATGGCATCTGCATAACACGGCCGACGTCGCGGACGACAGCCTTGGCCTGCAATGTACCGAATGTGATGATCATGGCGACGGAGTCGGCGCCATACTTGTCGCGCACATAGCGGATGACTTCTCCTCGACGTTCCTGACAGAAATCGATATCGAAATCCGGCATCGACACACGTTCGGGATTCAGGAAGCGTTCGAAGAGTAGATCAAAGCGGAGCGGATCAAGGTCTGTGATCAGGAGCACCCAAGCGACGAGCGAGCCCGCGCCGGACCCCCGCCCCGGCCCCACCGGAATATCATTGTCCTTGGCCCACTTGATAAAGTCGGAAACAATCAGGAAGTAGCCGGGAAACCCCATGCGCTCGATGATCATCAGTTCGTAGTCAAGCCGCTCAAAATAGGTATCCCGCTCGGCATACAGCTTGTCCGCCGCGCCAAGACGGTATTCCAACCCCTCCAGGGCTTGCTTGCGGAGTTCTTCTGATTCCGAACGTCCTTCATTCGAAAAGTTCGGCAGGATGGGCTGGTGCGTCTCTGCCTTTACCGCGCAGCGCTGGGCGATTTCAAACGTGTTCGCAATGGCTTCGGGAATGTCAGCGAACAATTCCCGCATTTCTTCAGCTGTTTTGAGATATTGGGATGCATCGACACGCTTGCGATCTTCCTGGCCCAGATACTGGCCATTCGAAATACACATCATTGCGTCGTGTGCCTTGGCGTCCGACGGCTTCATGAACCGGGCATCATGCGTCGCTACCAGCGGCAAGCCCAGTTCATAGGCGAGGTCAATCAACCCCTCTTCGCAAGCATACTCATCTTCGGAACCATGACGCGTGATCTCTACATAGCAGCGCTCCGGATAAGCTGAAGCAAGCGTGGAGAGTTCGGTCCGAGCGTCCGCGATACGAGCCTTCAAAAGATGGCGCGCGACTTCACCTTCCGCGCCGCCGGTCAGCAGGATCAACCCGTCTGTTTTGTCCAGCAACAACTCCCGTGAAAGCTTTGGCACACCGTCGGCTGCGTCCAAATAGGCCCGCGACGACAACAGCATCAAGCGCTTGTAGCCTATCTCGTTCTGCGCATAGAGCGACACCCGTGTCGGTTCGCTCTTTGGCATACCGTCTGTCACTTCGAAACAGCATGCCATGATGGGCTGGATACCTGCATCCGTCAGCGTCAGCGAGATTTCCAGTGCGCCATACAGATTGTTACGATCAGTAATCGCCACAGCAGGCATTCCCTGCTCGACACACCAAGCCTTCAGGCCCTTGGGCGTGATCATGCTTTCGAGCAAGGAATAGCTCGACCGGACGGCAAGATGAATGAAGGGCGACTCAGTCACGGGAAATCTCCTTTTCACAGGATACTGTGCCGCGCGCATCACCACCAGACCAGAGGCCGGGCGCGGCCTTCCACAACTTAGTCCGGCCGGTAATCCACCAGCTTGCCATCAGCCAAGGTCAGGACGCGATCCATGTGGCGGATCAGTGACAGATTGTGCGTTGCCACCAGCACAGCAGCGCCTTCATCGCGAACCATTTTTATCAGGGTCGCGAACACGCGCTCCGTCGTACCGGGGTCTAGGTTTCCGGTAGGCTCGTCGGCGATGACAAGACGCGGATCGTTTGCCAGGGCGCGGGCAATTGCGACGCGTTGCTGCTCCCCACCCGACATTTGCGCGGGTTGGTGATGGCCGCGCTCATCAAGCCCCATTTCACCCAACAAGTGTTCGGCCTTTTCGCGCGCAGCAGATTGTTTCGTGCCTGCGATCATCAGAGGCATCGCCACATTATCCGCTGCATTGAATTCCGGCAGCAAGTGATGGAACTGGTAGACGAAGCCGATCTTGGCCCGACGTATCGCCGTGCGGCCCTTGTCGTCCAGGGCGAGGCAATCAATGCCATCCAGCATGACCTTGCCAGATTCTGGCCGCTCCAGCAGGCCAGCAGTGTGCAACAGAGTGGATTTTCCGGAACCAGATGGACCGACTAGTCCGACCAACTCACCTGCATTCAGCTGTAGATTGGTTCCACTGAGAACGTGCAATTCTCCAGCGGCCGTCTTGTAGTACCGGTCAATATCGCGAAGTTCGAGAACGGGTTGGGCCATTATTCAAACCTCAACGCGCTGACCGGGTCCTGACGGGAAGCCCACCAAGCCGGAATGATCGAAACGAGCATAGACATGCCGAGCGCATATAGACCGGTCTGCAGGACTTCACCCCAATCGAGGATCGCAGGCAGGCCCTCGAGACCGTAAACTTCCGCGTCGAAAACTTCACCCGGCACAAACAGATTGATGAAAGCCTCCACAGCATCGATGTTGGTGACAACAAGAATGCCGATCGCCATACCAAGCAACGCACCCAAGGTGCCAAGTATGGTTCCAACGAGCAGGAAGACACGGAGCACACCGCCGCGTCCAAGACCAATCGTTCGCAGGATGGCGATATCGCGTGTCTTGTTCTTCACCAGCATAACAACGCCGACGATGATGTTCAGTGTGGCAATACCCATGATCACCATGACGAGCATACGCACCATGGTCCGCTCAACCTGCAATGCGTTGAGATAGCCCGCGCGCTGGCTTTTCCAGTCAAATACGTAAAGCGCATTGCCGGTAGCTGCCGCTATGGCCTCCATGGCCGCGGCTGTTTTGTTCGGATCATCCAGTCGGATATCCAGCATTTGGTAGCGATCCTTGGACTGAAACAGGATCTGCGCCTGCTCCATCGGCATAAAGATATAAAGCCGGTCGAGCTCAACGCTTCCCGTCTTGAAAACGTCCCCGACAGTGTAGGCCTTGCTGCGCGGCGTTGATCCGAGAGGTCCGGCATTGGTCTGCGATGTAATGATCTCTACCTTGTCGCCCGGCCGGACACCGAGGCCTTCCCGGCCAGCAGCCAGAAATGCCCCCATCATGACGACATTGCCGCCATTCTTGCCTTCGCCAAACCCGGATTCAATGGCCGCCGCCCCGCCATCCTTCAGGAAAGGCATAGTGGCGAGGTCTTCCTTGCGGATGGCCCGCACGGCCGCCCCCGTCTTGCGACCATTCGCCGTCACGAGCACATATTCTTCAATATACGGTGCGACACTGGACACACCATCAATCAGAGAGATCGTCTCCGCAATCTGTTCGGCTTCTTCCTCTGTATACGACGCAACAACGCCGTAGACATGTGGCTGACCGCCCAGCAAAGCATCCAGCAAGGTCGCCCTGAAACCGCTCATGATGGACATGGTGATGATCAGCGCAGCAACCGCAAAGAAGATGCCGACAAAGGAAATGATCGATATCAGGCTTGCACCGCCATGCTCCCGCTTGGCGCGCAAGTACCGCCAGGCGAGTGTGCGCTCCAGCTTCCCAAACGGCGCGGCGGCTGACGGAATATCACTCATTCGGGCCGCACCTTGCTGAGGGCATCCGCGAGCGGCATTTCTGATTTCTCACCCGTTTTGCGATTCTTGACTTCAACGACACCGTTCTTGATACCACGTGGTCCGATGACAATCTGCCATGGTAGACCAATCAGATCCATCCGCGCGAACTTGCCGCCAGCCCTGTCATCAGTCTCGTCATATAGCGTGTCTATTCCGGCAAGTTCGAGTGCCTGGTAGGCTTGCTCGCAAACCGTGTCACATTCCTCATCGCCGACCCGCATATTGATGATTCCGACCTGAAACGGCGCAACGCTTTCCGGCCAGACAATCCCATTCTCGTCATGACAGGCTTCGATAATGCCGCCGACCAGACGCGAAACGCCAATGCCATAGCTGCCCATCTCGACCGGCACCATTTGGCCGTCCGGTCCCTGGACAACTGCGTTCATGGGTTCGGAATACTTGGTGCCGAAATAGAAGATATGGCCGACTTCAATACCGCGCGCAGAGACCTTCCGGTCTTCCGGCAGTTCAGCGAAGGCGGCTTCGTCATGCATCTCTTCGGTCGCGGCATAGTATTGCGTCCGCTTTTCGACTTCCGCTGTCAGGTCAGACGTGAAGTCCAGGTCCAGACCCGGAGCAGGCATATCCAGCAGGGTCTTGTCGCAGAAGACGGCGCTTTCGCCCGTCTCAGCGAGGATGATGAATTCGTGGCTCAGTTCCCCCCCAATCGGGCCAGTATCTGCGCGCATGGGCACACCGGTCAGGCCGAGGCGCGAGAACGTGTTGAGATAGGCGCAGAACATACGGTTATAGGAGTGTCGCGCATCGTCTGCCGTCAGGTCGAAGGAATAGGCATCCTTCATCATGAACTCACGCCCGCGCATCACGCCGAAGCGCGGGCGGATCTCGTCCCGGAATTTCCATTGTTGGTGATAGAGGTTCAGCGGAAGCTGCTTGTAGCTCTTCACATATGAGCGGAACACATCGGTGACGAGTTCTTCATTCGTGGGGCCGTACAGCATATCGCGGTCATGGCGGTCGGTGATGCGCAGCATCTCCTTGCCATAGGCTTCATACCGACCGGACTCGCGCCAGAGGTCAGCTTGCTGCAGTGTTGGCATCAGCATTTCCACAGCGCCAGCGCGGTTCATCTCTTCGCGCACGATCTGTTCAATCTTCTTGAGGACGCGTAGGCCAAGCGGCAGCCATGTGTAGATGCCTGCTCCGTTCTGGCGAACCATGCCGGTGCGCAGCATCAGCTGATGCGAGGCGATGGCCGCATCTGACGGGGCTTCTTTGGATACGGGCAGGAAATACTTCGACAGACGCATGGAATCTCCGTGATCGCGCGGTAAACGAAGGCCACCTAGCC
>TARA_R110000850_G_scaffold259413_4_pt1 | contig 14048 bp, 10 predicted proteins | sample TARA_R110000850 | Tara Oceans TARA_R110000850 (sample SAMEA4397586) | marine metagenome | biome: Polar Biome; feature: [SRF] surface water layer (ENVO:00010504); material: water (ENVO:00002006), including particulate matter (ENVO:01000060) such as... | depth 5 m | reverse complement strand
CCTGGTACTTTTTGCTGCAGCATCGCAAAAACTACGAACAGGAGCAGGCAAAAACACTGGTTGCAATTGAGACAGAGTTGTCTTTACTGGCAGAAAACCTGCGTAGTACCCGACTGGTACGGGGTTTCGGAATGGAAACAGCAGAGCATGACCAGTTTCAAAAACATTTGCAGAAATATACGGAGAATATCGCGACGCTCAAGCGCGTTGAGGGGTGGGGACATCGGGTGGCGCGCGGGCTGGCAGTATTCTGTTCCTGCATGGTTCTGTTTCTTGTCGGGTATAAAGTGCTGGTGAGTCCAGACAGCCTGCCACTTTCGGCAGCTGTTTTGATGACAGGGATCTTTGCCTTTTTCTATCTGCCGGTAAATGGATTGTATCAACTGATAGAGATACGCGATGAAGCTAACATTGCAGCGAGTTCAATCTATCGTTACCTCAACCAGATACCCTCTGTGGGGCAGGCTGTCGGAGCAAAGTTTCTGGAACCTCTGTCTCAGGCACTGCAGTTTGAAAATGTCAGTTTTCAGTTAAATAGCAACAGCCCTCCATTACTCAAAGGATTCGACTTAAAAATTCCTGCAGGTACCAGTACGGCCCTGGTATCTCTGGAAAAACTGGCTCCACGTGCTGTGAGTTATCTGATACCGCGATTCATTGAACCTCAGTCGGGTCGTGTTCTGATGGATGGTGAAGATACTGCCTGGGTGACTCTGGAGTCTTTACGCGCGGAAGCGATCTATGTGAGTGGAAACGATCCCTGCCTGACAGGAACCGTCAAAGAGAATATCCAGTGCGGTGATGAGCGATACTCTCTGCAGGAAGTGATTGCTGCTTCCAAGGAAGCGCACGCGCATCAGTTCATCCAGAATCTATCTCAGGGGTATGAGACCGCGCTGGGACAGCATGGTGAAGAATTGACTGTGGGCGAATGTTTTCGTCTGGGGCTGGCCCGTGCATTATTGCGGAAGCCTGCTTTACTTATTATTGAAGAGCCTGAAGACGTACTGGATGAGGATACTAAAACGCTTCTCGAAGATGCGTATTCACGAATTTTTCAGAATCGTACCGTTCTGGTGATTCCTTCACGAATTACAACCCTGCGCCGCGTCAATCAGGTTGTACTGATTCACGAAGGCAAGGTGGAAGCGGTCGACAGTCAGCCGAATCTGTTGAAAAAATCTGCCCTGTATCGCCACTGGGAATACACACGTTTCAATCAGTTCAGGCATACTCAGGAAACTTCGAACGAACGTTGAATCAAAGAAACAGATATGGATATCCTTCATTCACCTGTAGTCGAACACGCGATACGTCTGGCTGCGGTGGCTCACAAGTCTCAAAAACGGAAGTCTTCCGGCATTCCCTATATCGCGCATCCCATGAGTGTCTGCCTGATCCTGATGAAGGCTGGTTTCGATGATGAATCGATTCTGGCGGCGGCTGTACTGCATGACGTTGTAGAAGACACGGAATTGTCAATCGAAGATCTGGAAACGCATTTTTCAGATGATGTTGTGCGGTATGTTCAGGAAATGACAGAAGAAAAAGAGACGGAAGAGGGGGAGAAACGGAGCTGGCCGGACCGTAAACGAACGCACATTGAAGTAATGCAGCAGGCAGCGCTGGGGACCAGAGCGATCGAGCTGGCGGATAAGCTCCACAATCTCGAAGCGATGCTGTTTGATCTGCAGACCGAAGACAGGCAGGCGTTCTGGGGGCATTTCGGAGCCAGCCCTGATGAAATCATACAGTATTATCATTCGATGATCGAAGCAGCAGGTCAGTCTGATTCTGAACTGAAGCCGCTGGTCGAGAACTGTAACAGTCGGCTGGAAGAATTGAAAAAGTACCTGCCTTCTACATGAGAAGGCTACTGGTACTTTTGGTGTTGCTTTAGTTTAATACAGAGGTCTCGACTGCGCTTCGACTGTGAGACATCAATGACCGGGCTGTGACAGCTGTGTGAAATAGAAAGCGAGTGCACCATGCAAGGCAAACAGGAGTACCCCGACTGGTTTCTGTGGTTGTGGGAGAAGTGGTATGTTTTGTTTCTGTTGCTCGGAGCGCTGACTCTGATTTTTATCGGCAGTGCCGTTTATCTGGATAATCGATTTTCACAGGTTCAGAACCAGCTGGAATATGTGCCACCACGCAGTTATCAGCCACCAGACCTGAAGAAGTATCAGGCTGACAAAACAGATCTGGAAAAACTGACACGCAGCCAGTCTCTGTATGTTCCCTGCTATTCCCACATCTATTATCACGGCGGCGCTCCTTTGCTGCTGGAAACGACATTGAGTATCCGAAACATAGACCGTGAACAGCCCGTATTTATCACAGCCATCAATTATCACGATACCGATGGCAAACTGGTGAAAACTTATCTTGATCAGCCAGTCAGGTTGACTCCCTTTCAGACACTCGAATTTCTGGTGGAAGAAAAGGACAGTACCGGGGGATCCGGCGCGAATTTCCTGGTGTCGTGGGCTGGTGATGAAGGTGTGAACCAGCCACAGGTGGAAACCGTGATGATTGGTACTTCCGGACCGCGTGCGATTGCCTTCAGTAGAAGTGCGACTGTGATTTCAACCAGCGAGAATTGATTTTTTCTGAGGTCCTTCTGCTACTGTGATTCAACCGATTGTTTTTCCAGAGCCGTGTTTGTGTAGGGCGTCAAATTCAGGTCTTTAGGAGCTACTGAAAGCTGCCAGACTTTACGGTCAGGAAAGTAGTCGATCAGTTTCTGGTTTTCTGCGCTAGTCAGGGAGAGCGCCCAGACTACTTCCGAATGATCGATGTCGGCTCGATTATAAACCCAGTCAAAATGGGGGTTATGGTCGGGTGAGTACTTAACAAAGATCAGGTCTTTTTGAGGCATTTTTTTTAGCTGTTCAATCAGATTGACGCGATTGGCTGCCAACCGATGTTTCATAAGCATTCGTGGGTCTGATACATATTCAGATATCTGGGAAATCAGTGTGGCGAAATAAATTATCCCCAGCCCAAACAGAAACACACGTCCCTGGCTATGGTTTTTCCAGTGCGCTGCGCGCCAGTGGCGTGCACATTGAATCAAAACGTAAAATACAAGAGGTATTATCGGTGCGAGGTAGTGTAGCTGAAAAAAAGTTGTACAGAACAAATGGGTCAGTAAAACAACCAGTAATATCGAGAGTGCAATTTGTGTCCAGGTGGATTTGATTGCCCAGGGGAGAGTCAGTAGCAGGGCCGATAAGGGGAAGAAAATCATCTGAAAAATGAAGGTCTGACTTTTTCCAGAAACAGATTCAAAATACCCCTTAGGATCCTGTTGTTTCTGAAATTCGTTGAATGACCAGCCTGTGTGATATTTTTTGAAGTGGGATAATTCATTTTTTACCTCACGGGGAGTGCTCCAGACAAACAGAGGAGTTTGTGAGTAAGTTTCTTCATGGACCTGATAGGCGAACTGAGAAACACTTCCTGTGACAATCCAGTTATAATAAGCAAGTGCGCCTCCGATACAGATTGCGATCAGGCCAAATGGCAAAATGATTGACTGAAAAATAACCCGTTTGGAATAATCTTGTTGTGTGACTATCCAGAAAAATAAAGTGATCAGTGACAAGCATGCCGTAACAAATCCTTCAAATGGTCGACTGATAGCCAGAATGAATATCCCTGTTCCCAGAACGAATGTCATTCGTAGTTCTGGAGTATTAATCAAGCGCCGCACTGAGCCAAATAAGAGTGCCGCTCCCAGAATGGCGACTCCGCCCCCGAAGTAGTTTTGCCCCCAGATCAGGATCAGGGGATGAAATGATGACATCAGCCCACCAGCAAGAGCCCACCTGGGGGGGACCCAGGCCTGCAGCATCCAGCAGACTGCAGCGCAGGCGAGGCTGATACTCAACCAGACTCCAAATAAAGGGTTTCCCGTCAAAACCTGACCCAGCGCCAGAAACAGACCTTGACCGGGTGGGTACTTGGATGCATAGGTCGGCTGCTGAATGATATGAAAGGATTGAAAATGTTTCCAAAACGGATGAGGCGGATTGGTCAGCCTGCCATGTGAAAAGGTATCTGCAGCCAGCAGGTAACTGAATTCATCATGAATGCGAGGGACTGGTTTCTGGTAGTAAGAGCTTGCAGAAGAAACTAAAAAAGAGAGGAAAAAAACGGTGAAGATTGAGATTCGAGGTCGGCTGAAAAACTGAATGACAATGCGAAAACGATTCAATACATTAAACCGAATCCATCGACACGGCAAACAGAGCACCAGGAGAATCAGTCCGGCAAGAAGCAGCCCGTTTTTCAGTAGCAGAGCAAATGTCATCAGTTACAGACCAGATTCAGTTGAAAAAAAGTAATCAATGGTTGGAGAGTAAAGGCCGCTCAGACTCTCAAGGGGGGATTTGAAAGGTACTATAGAGCTGGTAGAGGATTATGATCGGGAGTGAATTTTGTTGACCATCCCCCCTAGGTTGTTTTATTATGCATAGGTTACCAGGTCGGAATCAAGTTTTTTATCAGCATATAAATTTTCTGAACAGTCGCTTGAATCAGTGACTTGCATCAGAACCTTACAAGAGTAAATGGGCTGCAAGTTATGGAGTCAAAATGGCTTACGATTGTCATTCCTGCATTGAATGAAGAAGATGCCATTGGTGGAACAATCAGGCGATGTCTAGATGCCCGTGAAGAGATTTCGCATCAGGCTGAACTCGATGGTATTGAGATTATTGTCGTGAGTGATGGTTCAACAGATCAGACTGCTGAGATTGCACAGAGTTTTGAAGATATTACCGTCATTGTGTTTGAAAAAAACCGGGGTTATGGGGCCGCGATCAAAGAAGGATGGAGGCGCGGTCGTGGCGATTATGTCGGTTTTCTGGATGCTGACGGGACCTGTGATCCCCGTTTCTTTGCCGCTCTCTGCGAGACGGCCATTGTTGAAAACGCGGACGTAACGCTGGGCTCCCGCCTGGGAGCTGATTCACAAATGCCAGTGATCCGCAGAGCCGGGAATCGTGGGTTTGCGTTTTTACTGGGCCTGCTCTGTGGTCGAAAAGTGACAGATACTGCCAGCGGAATGCGAGTTGTTCGTCGGAATGCACTCAAACACCTGTATCCATTACCTGATGGTCTGCACTTTACACCTGCCATGAGTGCCCGGGCATTGATGAATCATTTGCGAATTATCGAAATCCCCATGAAGTATGAAGAACGTATTGGCGAAAGTAAGCTGAGTGCGCTGAGAGATGGGATTCAGTTTCTTAAAGCCATTGGGGAAGGAGTCCTCTGTTACCGACCAGAAAAAATATTTTTGTCAGGATTCATTATCTGCATGCTGATGATTCTGATTCTGGCAGCTTATCCGACTGAATTTTACTTTCAGAATCATCGGCTGGAAGAGTGGATGATCTACCGATTTGTGGTCTGTCAGTTTCTCGGATCAATTGGAATGGCGTTGCTGTTGGCTTCAGCGCTATCTACTCGAATGGCTTGTATGAGCTCAAGGCGCGAAGATTCTGTTGGTTTCTGGTCTTCAAACATATCCAGCCTGTTTACAGGAAAACCTCTGGTTGTCATTGCAGGATTTCTTACCTTCCTTGGTCTCGGTTTTTTGTGGCCGGGGATAGTTGAATTTATTTCGACTGGAAAAATAACATTGCACTGGTCCCGAGTCATTGCCGGTGCCTTCACATTATTTTCTGTTCTACAGATATCGATCTTTGTGGTATTGATGAAAGTAGTGGAAATCTGGAGTTATGAGCAAACTTCTCTCGAAAAGAAGAGCTATGAATTGAAACGAGTTGAAAGAATTAATATCGGTGAATTGAGTCTGGAAAATGACCTGCATGTTATTGAACCAGATTCCCGGGTAATGAAGTGATTTAGCAGGCTGTTACCATGAAGTAAATTGCAGTGCAATTTAAACTTTCAAGTTTACATTTCGGGACTGGTACCGGAACAGTCCACCCCCAATCGCTTTGAATCTGATTTTCAGGCAGATAAGAGAACTATGCAGACGCAACAGAACCTAAACACCTCGCAGATTGAGTACTGGCATCCCGGCAGTGAATGTTGCGATGAAATCTGGGAAGCCGCTTACCGGCGTTTTGAGACTCCCCAACAGGAACTCAACAAATTTCTGAAGAGACTGCACTACATGGGGGTAGCCCAGTGGGAGAAAAACCTGAAAGTTGTTGAACTGTTTTGCGGTCAGGGAACAGGATTGAATGCTCTGGAGAAGTTGGGATTTCATTCGCTGGCAGGAGTCGACTTGTCTCCCTGTTTATTGCAACAGTACCAGGGAACGGCTCAACTATATGTTGCTGATTGCAGGGATTTGAAATTTGAAGACAGCAGTCGCGATGTGTTGATCGTGCAGGGAGGGCTGCATCATCTATCCGTACTTCCAGATGATCTGAAAAAAACCTTGCAGGAGATGCATCGTGTTCTTCGTCCAGGCGGCCGCGTTGTCATTGTAGAGCCCTGGCAGACTCCTTTTTTGAAATTCGTGCACACAGTCAGTGAAATCCGTCTCTTCAGAAAACTCTGGTCTAAACTGGATGCGTTTGCCATCATGACTGAGCAGGAAAGAACCACCTATGAACGATGGTTAAGTCAGCCTGTCGAAATACTCAGCCTGTTGAACAACATATTTCAGCAAGAGCAACAGATAATTGGCTATGGCAAGCTGATGTATGTCGGACGCAAGTTGTGATCCAGACAGCCTCGCAGACTTCGATTTCTACTGGTATATTGTAGTTTCGATTTTAATCACACTACGAGCATCTTCCGAAACGACATATCAGAGGGAATAGAAATGCTGCGACTCGCTTTGATCCTGGCTGTGCTGTTGAACCTGGTTACAACAGAGCTCTCTGCTGCGAAACCAAATATCATTGTGATCATGGCGGATGACCTGGGGTATGGTGATGTTTCCTGTTATGGTGCCACCGCGTTTTCAACGCCTCACATCGATCGTCTCGCGGCTGAGGGTCTGCGGTTTACCAGTGGTTACTGTTCTGCTTCGACCTGTACTCCCACACGCTACTCCTTTCTCACGGGAACCTATGCTTTTCGTGGGGAACGGACAGGGATCGCGCCTCCCAATGCGCCTGCCATTATTAAGCCGGGAACGGAAACGGTCGCATCCATTCTCAAACGTGCTGGTTATACAACTGCCGTGATTGGTAAATGGCACCTGGGACTGGGGAATGCCAATGGTCCTGACTGGAATGGTCAATTGAAACCGGGGCCACTGGAAATCGGTTTTGATAACTGCTTTTTGTTGCCGACGACCAATGATCGGGTGCCTCAGGTCTATGTCAAAGATCATCGAGTACTCAACCTTGATCCTGCTGATCCCTTATGGGTGGGGAGCAAAAAACCGAACTCCGATCATCCGACCGGGCTGTCGCATCGAGAGTCTCTGAAGATGGACTGGTCGCACGGGCATAATTCGACCATTCATAACGGCATCAGTCGTATAGGTTATTATACTGGAGGTCATGCGGCCCGTTTTCGCGACGAAGATCTCGCTGACAAATGGGTTGAGAAATCAGTCGAGTTTATTGAACAGAACCAGGACCACCCATTCTTTCTGTTTTTTGCATCGCACGACATTCATGTTCCACGGATGCCTCATGAACGTTTCCAGGGAAAGACGCGACTTGGTTTCCGCGGCGATTCCATCATACAGCTTGACTGGTGCGTGGGGGAATTAATAAAAACGCTGGATCGATTGCAGCTGTCCGAAAACACGCTGGTTGTGTTCTGTTCCGATAATGGACCGGTTCTCGATGATGGATATAAAGATGGAGCGATCGAAAAGATCGGCACTCATCGCGCAGCGGGACCTTATTCCGGTGGCAAGTACAGCGTCTATGAAGGGGGGACACGAACGCCGTTCATTACCCGCTGGAAGGGCCACATTAAACCGGGCGTGAGCGATCAGATGGTCTGCACGATTGATTTACCTGCGAGTCTGGCTGCATTGGCGGACCAGAAAATTTCCTCCGAGAGTTGTCGGGATAGTTTTAATATTCTTGAGGCCCTGTTGGGTAAAGCAGACTCCCCGGGGCGAACAGAACTCGTGCAGCAGAATAACGGAAACAACGGAACCTTTGCGTTACGAGCTGGAGACTGGAAACTGCATCGTTATGACAAAAAGACCGCGAGAAATGTGGTGGTGGAACAGGAACTGGAGAACACGATCGTCCCTCGGTTCCAACTGTTCGATCTGGAAAAGGATCCTGCAGAAAAGACAGATGTTGCCGCTGAATTTCCAGAAGTGACAGAGCGACTGCAACGTCGTCTGGACGAGATCATAAAGCAGGGGGGCAGTCGGCCTGGAATTCAGCCTGTGGATCAGAAGAACTGATAAAAATCATTGATTTTGAAGTAAGTCTGATTGCTTAAGGATTAGAATACATGAATTTCGTAAAACCAATGATCCGATTTTATGTCCTTCTTATGATCTTCCTGGTTCCTGTTATGGCATTACCTTCAGCGGCAATCAGCGAGACGAAGGCGGCTCAACAGAAAGTTTCCGAACCTGTTTTTTTGTGGGATGGAATTCCCCCTCAGTTTCAGAATGAGGCTCCTCCGGAGACGACAAATGAAAGAGGCGCGATTTCGAATGTGACCAAACCTGCGATCAGTCTGTTTCTTCCGCCTGAAGGTACTGGTACGGGAATGGCCCTCATGGTTTGCGCAGGAGGGGGGTATGGATCACTGGACTGGAAAACGCATGTGATCTATGCCGCGGAGGTCTTTAATCCCATGGGAGTCGCTGTGATCGGGCTCAAGTATCGTACCCGGCCTCCATTTCGCGGTTCGAATGAGCAGATTCAGGCGTTGACGCTGCTGGATGCCAAACGTGCCGTTCGACTGGTGAGGCATCGTGCGAAACAGTGGGGCCTGGATCCACATCAAATCGGGATCGCCGGTTACTCGGCGGGAGGAAATCTGGCAATGAACCTGGCTGCGAATTTTGACAGTGGTGATCCCAAATCAGCCGACCCGATAGAGCGCGAAAGCAGTCGTCCCGATTTTTCAATCGGTCTGGCGACCTGGCATTGGCGTCAGAAGAAATCGCCGTTTACCTTTCGCAAAGACAGCCCACCTGTATTTCTGGTACATGCAACGAACGATGGGATCAAAGGGGGCGCACCGATTGAACTTCCCAAAGAAATCACTGCTGATCTGCAGAAACTGGGAGTGCCGGTGAAAATGGCAATCTTCGATGTAGGGGCACATGGAGTGGGCAATCTGATTCCGCAACGCGTCAAACGGGGATTTCCTCCCGCGAAATGGCCTGAATTATTCTTAGACTGGTATCAGAGTCTGAACTGAACCCGCATCGCTATGGGATGGCTTCAGGTATCATCTATTTCTCGGTTGCAAGCAGCTTATTTGAACAGAGGTTGCTTCATCTGAGAATTCAGTTCATTCCAGCGTGTTTGCAGTTCGATTCGCTTCTCAGTCTGCTCAGTTGCAAGATCTTTCGTTTCGCTCTGATCACTGGTGAGATGGTAAAGCTCCCAGACTGGTTTCTCGCGTGTTCCCCGCATCTGGACGATTTTCCAGTCACCGCTGCGGAGTGCGGCTTTGCGTCCCTGTCTCCAGAAAAAATCTGTGTCTGGTAACTCCGTTTTCTGGTTCAACAGGAAGGGGAGTAAGTCGCGGCCATCCAGATTTTGAGGGCGAGGTGCACCAGCAAGTGCTGCGAAAGTCGGGAACAGATCCAGACTGCTGACTGGGACATCAATGGTCTGTTTTGGTGCGAGTGTGCCGGTCCAGCGCATCAGAAACGGGATTCGCAAGCCCCCTTCGTACATGCTTCCCTTTTCACCGCGCAGCGGGAGATTACTGGATGTCAGCTCGCGAGTGGGACCACCATTATCACTGAAGAAGATGATGAGCGTTTTCTCATCCAGGCCGGACTCATGTAGCTGCTTGAGAATTATACCTACGCTCTGGTCCATGGAAGAGAGCATGGCAGCAAAGATGCGGCGATGGATATCTTCAATCTGAGCGAACTGCTGCATGTCTTCCTTTTTTCCCTGCAGCGGGCTATGGACGGCATTATAAGCCAGATACAGGAAAAAAGGTTTATCCTGGTGGCGGTTGATAAAACTGACTGCTTCACGCGTGAATGCATCGGTCAGATATTCTGTTTCATTCACAGGTTGTCCGCCTCGAATGATGGGATTATTGGCGTCGTAGTCAGGTTCGTCGTATCCCATGTGGGTCGAATAAATCAGGTTCTCACTGAGCCAGCGTCCTTTCTTAGCTCCGGGAAGCGCTTTACGGCGGAGCATGGTTGTCACTCCCTGATAAGGAGGAGGGACAAAATAGTGACCTTCATGCATGAACCCAAAAAATTCGTCAAAGCCATGTCGAAACGGATGATAGTCGGCTGCACCTCCAAGATGCCATTTCCCGATCAGCCCGGTGGTGTAGCCCTGATCGTGGAGTCGTTCTGCGATGGTCTGTTCTTCTGGGGGGAGACCAGTTCCCGGATCTTCATTGCGGGCACCGATGGGGTTGAACTCATAGCCAAATCGAGTGGGGATTCTTCCTGTTAAAAAACCTGCACGCGACGGGCTGCAGTTCGGAGCAGTTACATAGGCCTGTGTGAAACGAATTCCGTTACTGGCGAGGGAATCGATATGAGGAGTCGGAATCTGTGAGTTTCCCTGGCAGCCGAGTTCGCCATAGCCGAGGTCGTCGGCCAGTAACACAATGATATTTGGTTGTTCGGCTGCTGATAAAGAGTTCAAAAAGAAGGTGAGGCTACAGAACAGGGCGAGCACTGAGAGTATTTTCATCTTCGTTTCCACATTGATCGAACAAAAAAACTGAGGGCTTACTTCTCGTTATTAATTGTAATAAGGAGTTAGAACCTTTCCCATCAATTTCAGTTGATTCGAGTGGAAACGATTGATGGTAAAGGAGAGTGTTCCAGTCTGAGACTGGAGCGGACCGGCAGGAGTGCTTATACTGATTTTAATTGAGCGAAGTTCTGTGAACACAATCTGAAATGAATCAATCTTTACTGGAAATGAAACATGCCTTTACTGGGAGCACATCAGTCGATCGCTGGTGGATACTATAAAGCCGTCGATACGGCAGCTGAATTTGAAATGGACTGTGTGCAAATCTTTACCAAGAATAATAATCAATGGCGTGCCAAGCCGCTGACTGACAAGGATGTCAAGCTGTTTCGCGACCATCTGGAGTCGACCGGGGTAGGGCGACCGTGTTCTCATATGAGTTACCTGATCAATCTGGCGAGTCCCAAAGAAGAACTCTGGAATAAATCGATTGATGCCGTTGTCGTGGAACTACAGCGTGCCGAGGCGCTGGGGCTGGAAGGTGCAGTGATGCATCCGGGCAGTTTTGTGACGTCGAGTGAGGAAGAGGGGCTCGATCGGATCGTGGCTGCCATTGATCGGATTCATCAGGCGACAGAAGGATTTCAAACGCAAATCTGGCTGGAAACGACAGCCGGCCAGGGATCCAATCTGGGGTTTCGCTTTGAACAACTGGCCTACCTGCTGAATCAGGTTCAAGATGGCGGGCGACTGGGGATTTGTGTGGATACCTGTCATATCTTTGCTGCCGGATATCCGCTGATCAAGAAGTCGGAATATAAGGCGACCATGTCTGAACTGGACCAGGTCATTGGCTTTGATCGCATCTGTGCCTTCCATTTGAATGACAGTAAGTGCGAATTTGGTAGTCGCAAGGACCGCCACGAGAATATAGGTCGTGGCTGCCTGGGGCTGGAACCGTTCCGTCATCTGTTGAATGACCCCGTATTTCAGGACCGTCCCATGTATCTGGAAACCCCTAAGGATGAAGAAGATGGGGTGCCTCTGGATCAGATCAACATGCAGACACTGCGTTCGCTGTGCAAAGGCTGAACGATTTCTGAAAAGACTGGTAAAATCCAAAATACCCTCTCATGCGATTAAAATCGCCCAGTCGATATAGGGTAACAGGCAATTAGTCGAGCGCTGTTGCGCGCTCGATGAATCAGCTTCCCTGAACCTCAACTCCCCATTGAGGTTACTACCCGCGACCCAGGCAGAAGATCGGCCCCCGTCCAGATCTCTGCGAGCAGATGACAGGATTTGTCGTTGTGAAGATCGGCCTACTAAAACGAAATCTGCCAACGGTATATTTATCTCTGGTTCTCCTGAGCTGCCTCAGCGCAGGTTGCCTGAGTCAATCTGCAGAGATGATTTCACAGAAAAAAGAGAAACCAGCCGGACCGCTGGTCGCATCAAAAACCAGCAGCAGCTTTAATTATTTTGCTCAAAAAGCAGATAAATCGAAAGAAGAAGTACCAGCCAAGGTTAAAATCAGTGGTACATACCCAGTCGATGAGTTCGAAGATTCCTCCCAAATAGAACTGGCATCCCAGACGACCTCTACAGTACAGACGTCGCAGGATGAACCAAAATCAGCACCACAGCGTTTGCAGGAACCAGTCAAAAAACCTGCCATCGAAGTTTCTGAAAGCTGGCGATCAAAGTCTTTGATTGCATCGGCGAAGCGTTATCCTGCTCAAATCGCTAAAAAATTTGATCAGAATACGGAACGCGTCAGGCAGGCGTCCAGTTCGATCTCCCAGGGAATCACTACGGGAATACAACATATTTCAAATAAGTCTCCTGTGGAAACTGCAGCAGTGAATGATCTGGCCTCGGGGGCATCCGTCGCAGCGAAGGTCGAGGAAAAACCAGATCTCACGGATTCGCTCGCGAGTGCAAAAGAAGTCGACCGACTTCTGGCTGAGGCAAATCAACAGAATGTAAGAGCAGAACTGACAGAATTAGCAAAAGATCTGCATCAGGATCTGGATCAGACCGCACCTGCTTTTGAAGATGTAAATCAGGAAATGCGTAGATTTCAGATTAATTCGATTATGGACCGAGCCCGACGTGAACTGACTCAGAAAAACTATGAATATGCAGAATTTCTTGCAGCGCAGGCATTAGAATCGAGTTACCGGGGACATGTTGCCTTTGGTCTGGAAGAAGAATCTCCCCAAATGCTACTGGAGAAGATCAAAAAGCAAATCAGCTTGGAAACCCCGACTGAAGTGCAACGAGTGCAGCATGCAGAACCGGATGCAAAACCGAATCGAGGTCAGCAGGTTCCCAATTTCCAGTTTACTCCGTCGCGTGTGCATCCCTTGAAACGTCGTGCAGTGGAGCAGCCAGATACAGGGAAAATTCAACCAAAAGGGAAGACGGGAGGCAGCGATGAATTGCCCTTGATTGTTCCCCGAAATCTGGGGACCCAGCCTCAGAAGGTCCAGATCCAACCGCGTCAATCTGCAGTCAAACAGAAACCCTCTCACTCTGGAGGCATTTCGCTGGAACCACCTTCTTTTGATTCTCAACCAGAAGAAGACAACCGGGTGCCACGCGTAGAAAACCCACGCGTAGAAAACATTGAGAAGAAATCAACGGATCCAGTTTCCTCAGCTCCTGCTTTGAAGCTGGAACTGGAAGAATTGCCCGATGAGCCACCTGCTAAAATCAGATTGAGTAGTCCCGAAGCAGGGCCTGAGCAACCAGTTACAGACCAGAAGAAGTCAGCGGGGCCAGGGCCGCAATTGATGCTGCCCAAGCTGCCTGGAGTGCCTGGAGATTTAACTTCACAAGTCAAACCGGGGCGGGATACATCTGCTGCACCTGTCAATTTCAGTTCGAAAATTCAGGGAGCCCGATCGGAAAAGACATTTGATAATCTCCAGGATCAACGTTCTGACAGTGAGCGCGCACAGTCGCAATCCAGCCTGACGTTAGATGAAATCGAGTGGGATCTGGAAGAACGAAAGACGACGGATCGCGCAGCGGAATGGTGGGGTATGCCCACTCTGTTAATGATTGCCGGAGGGGCGATCATTTTACTGCTGCTGTCTATTATTGTGGTCCTGCTCAAACGGGGAACCAGTTCCAGTTGAGCGGTGCTTCAGGTCCCCTGCAAATAAATAGCAGCAGGCTCTGAGGCTGCCTGTGCTCGAATCGCCGAGA
>TARA_R110000850_G_scaffold63034_9_pt1 | contig 14083 bp, 8 predicted proteins | sample TARA_R110000850 | Tara Oceans TARA_R110000850 (sample SAMEA4397586) | marine metagenome | biome: Polar Biome; feature: [SRF] surface water layer (ENVO:00010504); material: water (ENVO:00002006), including particulate matter (ENVO:01000060) such as... | depth 5 m | reverse complement strand
CTCGGGGAGTGGTAGTTCATAGTTTCAAGACTCCTTCCACCTTGGAGCTACAGCATGATTACTTGTGGAGGCACGTTGTGGCCTTACCGCAACGTGGAAAATACGGGGTTTTTAATCGCACGCATTATGAGAACGTATTGGTCACGCGAGTTCATCCTGGTTATATTTTGGGTGAAAATATTCCTGGGATCAATTCAGTGGATGATATCACAGTAGATTTTTGGGAGAAGCGATTCGATCAGATTAATAACTTTGAAAAGCAGATCAGCGATAATGGGACCATTATTTTCAAATTCTTTCTACATCTAAGTAAAGAGGAGCAAAGACAGCGATTGCTTCGTCGGTTGAATAAAGCGAAGCATAATTGGAAATTTTCACCTGGTGACTTAAAGGAGCGGGATCGATGGGATGATTATCAGAAGTGCTATGAAGAAGCGATTAACAAAACTTCTAAAGATCACGCACCTTGGTATATTATTCCGTCAGATAATAAGGAAACAGCTCGTGTTTTGGTTGCGAAAATCATCTATGAGCAAATGAAAAAGATGGAAGATATCCAGGAGCCAGAGCTGGATGAGGCTATCAAGCAGAATATTGAAATGTATAAGGATATCCTATTTAAAGAAGGGCAGTAGATCAAAAATTGTATTTTAAACCTATATATATGCGTAAAAAAAATTAAAGTTGTTTTTGATATGTTCTGAATTTTAGTAGCTTCATATACTTTTAAATGATTGATTTTTAACAAGTTGAACTTTTGCTACTATGAAAAATATCCTAGGATTATTTTGCCTCGTAATTATTTCTTTCGGGTGTGCCAATCCTGACCAATCAAAAACGACAACTGATTTACCTCCCGATAAGGAGGCATATAATGTTGAATTGTATTTTGATGAATCCTCAGGTTTCGTGCCTCTGAAAAATAATCCTAACTGCAAAAACAGCCTAGACGACAAAGCATGTCAAATTGCTGCAAATGAGCTTAGAAATAGCATTATTGAAAAAATCAGGAAAATAGATTCAACTATTGTGGTAGATACAATGCATGTCAGAGTTTATCTAGATGTATCAGTTTATTTGGATAGTTTAAGTAAAGGTCAATTTAGAAAGCTAGAAGATGCAGCTTCAGCGAATAATTATGTGATTTCTCAACCATTTGAAATCCAAGCTAGACGACCAATCATGCAAACTGATTATATACAGCAAGCAAGGCGTCCAATAATGCAGGAACAATTTAGGTATGATTCACTATCCAAAACTAGTATGATGGTCAAAGAAATTGGTGGTGGTCAACCCGGCTCTTCAAATCCAACTCATCGTGTTTGGATAGTTGACAGTGGAATTGATTCCACACATCAAGATCTGAATTTTGGACAAAGTGAGGCTGCTCTTTCGTTTGATTTTTCTATAGGTAATAGCAAAAATCCTTTTGAGGATGGTTACGGGCATGGAACATTTTTAGCTGGAGCGATAGGAGGATTAGCCTCTTCAAAACCGATTTTCGCTGAGGGATATGGTATAAATGGAGTTTTTCCTCTTGCAAAAATGGTTTCGATAAAGATTTTTAATGAAGCAGGTATGACGAACAGTGGAAAAGTTACATCTGCCTTGTCCTATATATTTAACTCTGCAAAGTCAGGAGATGTGGTGAATTTAAGCTGGGGACTGAATATCTCCTCTGGAGATTGTGAAGCAAATCAGTATAAGAAGATCTATGAATGGATTGATAAGCTAGCAATCAAAGGAGTATATGTTGTAATGTCTGCAGGAAATGAAGAACAGGAATCATTGACCAATTTCCCTGGATGTATTGATTTAGCATCCCAGCCAGCTTCTGTTAAATCCAAGATTTTCACCATCGGATCTGTAGAAGTTCCTATTTCTGGATCCTATTATTACTCTTTCTTCTCAAATTACGGGAGACCTTCAATTGATTATTTGACTCCTGGAGAGGATATTTTTACTACAGCCCCAGGTGGCAAATACGTGCTAGTGTCTGGAACTTCTTTGTCCGCAGCAATATTCTCAGGGATTCTTTATCATAATTCCGGCGTAGGTACTCTTGCAATAATCAAAAGAGGCGCCGTCCCTGGAGGTACTAATCCTGATTATCCAGTTGCGAAAGTTGGGAATTAACATACTGAAGAATAATAAGTAATAGCTGATTTTAAACCTCAATCTTTAAATCAGCTATTACTTTTCTTGACCTAGATCGTTGGATTGTAGTTCTTGATTTAGCTCGTACAGTTTAGTATCTATTTGGTTTAGTACTTTCTTCAATGCAGGATCCTTTAGATAGTCTTTAAAAATAGGGTTTGTTCTGATTTGAAATTCATCTCTATAGCCACTGGTAAAAGCTTGATTTAGGTATTGGCCTAGCAGTGTTTTGTTGTTTCTTATTGCCTCCAATTGAGCTAGATCAAACCATATATTCGAATCATTTTTAATGGATTCCACAGAAGTTTCCCGAGCATTTAGTGCGATGTCAGTCAGTAACTTTGCTTGGGATTTGTCACCCTTTTGTAAATAGGCATGAGCTAAGAAAATTGGAGTGGAATCATAAATGTCATCAACAGTATTGGGGTTAAGTTGTATGACTTTTTCAAATAGCTCAATTGACCGATCCATATCTCCAGCCATAAAGGCAATGTATCCGGCTGAGGAATAATTGTAAACTGAGTTAGTAGTATTATTCTTTAAGATTACATCAATCATCTTTAAAGCCTTTGTTTTCTCACCTTGGTCAAGGTAGACATAAGCAAGTTGTTCGGCCGTTAAAGCATCAAATGTGATTGAGTTTGATTTTTCAAGCCATTCGATTGCAGCCTCATGGTGACCTAAGATTCTATAAATCCAACCTGTGATTTGAGTAGGGATGTAATTGGAAGGATTTAAGGAAGCCGATTTAATCTGGAGATCTAATGCACGAATTAGGTCTCCCTTGGTCATGTAAACTGTTGCCAAATTCCCAATGGAACCACTATGGTTAGGGTTGAGTACCAAGGCCTTTTCCAAAGCCATCTGTGCTAAATCAATATTACCTTGATAATAATATACAGATCCTGCAGATTTATAAGCCTCTTCGAGATAAGGGTCAATATTCAAGGCATGGCCATTGGCATTCAGGCTGGAATCCAGCCAAGTTTCTTCTTCACCATAATAGACAAGTCTGGCGTAGGAGTCAGCAAGTCCTGTATAGGCCAAGGCATAATTTGGATCAAACTCAAGTGCGGATTTAAAATACCTAATAGACTCTAAAGTTTCACTTTTGTTGCTTCTGCCATAACTTTCCTTTGCTTTGAGATAGAGTTCATACGCTTCAAAACTGTTAGTTTGTTCTTTAGAAATCTGCTCTTTTTCTTTTGAGCTGAGATTGATATTTAGGACTGTGGCTATTGTGGAAGCAATCTCGGTTTGGACTTTGAAAATGTCCTTCACTTCTCTATTGAAGGTTTCAGTCCAGAGGTTTTTATTTTCTATAGGATCTATCAGCTGGACATTTATTCGGATTTTATCTCCAATCCATTCTATTGAACCTTTGAGGATAGTACTCACATCCAACATTCTAGCAATAGAATCCAAAGGGATTTCTGAGTCTTGATATTTGGAAACGGCATCCTTGTCAATCACCTTAATACCTTCAATTTTAGAAAGGTGTGATATAACATCCTCCGTGAGCCCATCTGCAAAAAATATCAGATCAGGATTGGAAATGGTGTTAGTGAATGGCAATACGGCGACCGATTTATCCTTTTCCCAAGTGTAATCATTCCATAGTAAGGAAAAGATCAAAAAAATGGACAAGAGAACGGCTACGCCTAATCCAACCCAAAACTTCCAAGGTTCTTTTTCCTGAGATTTTATAGTACTGATCATCTCCTTGCGTTTGGGTACCGCAAGTGGCGCAATGCTTAGTGCATAAATCTCTAATTCTTTAGCTACATTTTTAAGGCGAAAAGCACCTAAACTCACATGTGTTAATTTTGAGATTTGAGGGAGTTGCTCTAATACTTTGGATGAAAAAAGAACACACGATGGCACACCTATGCTTTGAACCCGTGACGCTACATTAACTGCGTCACCAAAAACATCTCCATGGTCTAAAATGACTCCTCCGCAGTGTAGACCTATTCGAAGTTTAAGTTCTCCTGTTGTGATCCATTCCTGTTGGATCTCAAGACTTGCTTTCAAGGCTTCTTCAGCTGTCTCAAACGTAGCCAGAATTCCATCACCAAGTTCTTTGATTACTAATCCGTGGTATTTGCTCAGAACACGTGTGTGAAGTTCCAGATTTTGCTTCATCAGCTCAAAAGCATACTCTTCATCTTGGCCCATCAGTAGGGTATATCCTACTATGTCAGAAAAATAGACGATCGATTGCTTTCGATTTAGCTCCTGATTCATGAAAAATTGTAAATGAGGATAAGAACTCTACATTAACTCAAGTAAGTATAGCAATTAATCTAATCATTTTTCAGGAGCTTAGAAAATCGCTATTGTAAAGATCGATGCTGATTTACAATTAGTTGATTAATTTTATCTTAACTCAAGATAGCTCTTAATCGTTTCTTCATTTTCATTGATTGAAAATCACCTCATCTATAAATACCCAACCTTTGCTACCAGCATTTGAGTGCCATTTTGGAAGATGCGGAAGAGGGGTTAGTGTTATTTTTAGCTTGTCATAGTTTGTGTTTTCTAACTCTAGAGTTAGAAGTTCTGATCTTGCTGCAGCAGCTTTCGGAGACACAGCAGGGGAATTGCTCGCCAGCGGCTTCCATTTTCCATTTTCCAATCCTTGAACGCTCACCTTTGAAGGAGGGAAAATATGCGCTCCTTCATTGTAAAGAAGGCTCAGAGATATTTCTTTAGCCTTGGTCAAGTCTTTAAAGTCAACTTCCAACACCATCGGTTCATCCTGAAAACCCAACCATTTTTGACCCTTATTTGACGCGTCAGCCTTTTGCAAATCAAAAAGAGTCGCAGGCCCGGAAGCCTTATACTTTGAATTTGGCTCGTAAACCAAAGAGAATTCAGAAGGCTTGATCCCAGAATGGATGTAAACAGATTCAGTTGGTTTAGAACCTTTCCAATCCTTTGCAAATGCTTTTGCTATGACCTTTCCGGTATTCGTAACAAATATTGGTTTGGTATAAATCGTACTGGAAATGCTATCTGGCTCGGTCCCATCCAGTGTATAGCGGATCTCAGCTGTTTTAATTGGGTGTGAGAGCTTTATCTCTAGACTATCTTGGTAGATCGTTTCCGATTGGGAAATGATTGGACTATTCAAATCATAAATTATTCCCTTACCATCAAAGCCAAAGTCTATTTCAGTTTCTGGAAGTGCCTTTTTAATGGTTTCCTGATCTTGACTACTCATTTCTGTTTCCCATAAATAAAGCTTTTTCAAAGACTTCATTTTAGCGAGATTTTGTATAGATGATTGATCAACTATGTTGCCGGAAATGGCCAGGGTTTCAAGTGTATTGAGTTCAGAAACTACCTTAAGTTGTTCAGCATCCAAGTCAGTGAAGTTCAGTTGAAGCTCTTCCAGATGTTTGAAGTCCTTCAAAAACTTGAGATCAACACCATCCAAAGGCATCTTGTTTAGACTAAATCGAACGATTTGGTCACTGACTATATTTAGGTCCGAAAGTGATTTAGGTGGAAAAGCGGAGATACCAAAATAGGAGACATCCAAAGCTGGAGACTCTGGGAAAAGAGCCTGAACAGATCTGTATGAAGTGTTTAATTCCTGAATATCGTCTTTGTCAGCAGCGTCGAAGGAATAGATTTTATTTCCTTCAAACTTCACAGAAGCCAATTGATAGAGTTCATTTTTAGTAGGAAGCGTAACCAGCTTTTGTTCAAAACTAGCTCCAGAGGCAACCCATTCACTTAAGATCAGAAACTCTTCTTCAGTCAGTTGAGTCTTGTTCTTAGGAGGCATATGTTTCTTGTCATCCTCAGGAAGATTGATTCGCTGGATTAACATGGATTTTTCGAAATCACCGGCAAGTACAAAAGGTCCTGATTTTCCGCCTTTTTGCAAGCCTTTGATTTGATCCATTCTTAGCTCTCCTTTTATTTTTCCTTCTTTATGGCAACTGATGCATTTTGCTTGTAAAATCGGCTGAACTACATCTCCAAAAATTTCCGCCTCGGCTAAGGGAATTACTTCAATTTCATTTGACTGTATGGGAGCCAGAAGAAAATCTTCCCCATGTGTCAATCCTGCTCCCCAATGACCTGTAGCAATAATTGCAATGGCGAGAGCCACACTGGAAAGGCGAATGAAATTTGCTTTAATAGATCTGAAAAAATAAAGCAACACACAGCCTCCGAAAACTACCAGTCCTCCCCATTTGTGCCAAGTAAGTATCTCTCCGGTATATTCTTCCTGAGCCAAAATCAGCCCTGCCAACACAGTGATTCCTGCAAAATTACAGCCTGCGAGAAAGCTGATTTCTCCTATTTCTCTGATCTCAGGTTTTTTGTCAATTCCTGGAATCCAGAAAAAGAGCAAGCCCATTAGGAGCAATACAATAGGGAAGTGCAAAAGTATAGGATGGCTTCTGCCGACAACCTGTAGCCAGTCGGGTAACACCAGAGAATTTCCCGCAAGGGTAATGATGAGTGTGAGACCTATCCAGACAAAAAGGGTGCTTTCCAGAATAGATCTGATCGAAGAAATCTTGAGCATATTGATTCTAAGCAATTAAGTCTTTTACTACTTTGCCAGAGACATCCGTCAGGCGATATCTTCTTCCTAGGTGTTTGTATGTCATTCGCTCGTGATCAATTCCCATAAGGTGAAGGACGGTAGCTTGGAAATCATGAACGTGCACAGGGTTTTCGGTGATGTTGTAGCCAAATTCATCCGTCTCTCCATAGACCATTCCAGACTTCACTCCGCCACCTGCCATCCATATAGAGAATGCGCGAGGATGGTGATCACGACCATAGTTATCCACCAAGATTTTTCCTTGGCAATAATTCGTTCTTCCAAATTCACCTCCCCAGATGACCAATGTTTCATCCAGTAAACCTCTTTGCTTTAAATCTGTAATCAAAGCCGCTGAGGCCTGATCCACATCTTCTGCCTGAAGTCTCATTTCATTCGGCAAATTGCCATGCTGATCCCAGCCTTGGTGGTAGAGTTGCACGAATCGAACACCACTTTCTGATAGCTTTCTAGCCAAAAGACAATTGGCAGCATAGGTGCCTGGAACTAGGCAGTCTGGCCCGTAAAGTTTGATGATACTCTCTGGCTCCTTTGAAATATCCGTCATTTCCGGAACAGCTGTTTGCATACGATAAGCCATTTCGTATTGCTTTACTTTCGCGGAAATCTCAGGATCATTGAATTGCTGCATGCTTAAATTATTCATCTCAGCAATCTGATCTATCATTTTCCTTCTTTCGGCCCGACTCATTGATTCTGGATCTTTGAGATAAAGGACTGGGTCTTCAGAATTGGAGAACTGAACCCCTTGGTGAGTGGCGTCTAAGAAGCCATTACTCCAAAGCTTTGAATAAACCCCTTGTCCGTTTCCACGTCCACGACTAAGTAAAACAGAAAATGCAGGAAGATTACTATTCTCAGATCCTAATCCGTAGCTCAACCAAGAACCCATACTTGGACGGTTTCCTACTTGAGCACCTGTCTGGAAAAAAGTAAGTGCTGGATCATGATTGATTGCATCAGTATGCATGGATTTCACAATACAGATATCATCAACGATTCCGGCTGTATGTGGAAAAACCTCTGATATCCAAGCTCTTGATTCTCCGTATTGATCAAATTTGTAGTGAGAACCTACCAAAGGAAAGGAGGATTGACCGGCGGTCATTCCAGTGAGTCGCTGAGTTCCACGAATAGATTCAGGAAGTTCTTCTCCCATTCTCTTATTCAAAAGAGGCTTATAGTCAAATGATTCCAATTGACTTGGAGCACCATTTTGAAATAGATAAATAACTCTTTTCGCCTTTGGAGCAAAATGAGGAAGTGCCTTCATCATAGCTTCTTCGGCCTCAGCTTTTCCAGAAAAAAGGTCAGGAACCAATAGAGATCCCAGTGCTAGACTTCCAACCCCAAGGCTAAGTCTGGAAAGGAATTTCCTTCGATTGTGATTGAGTCCTTCTTCTAATATTTCCTTTTCCATATCAACTCTTGGTAATGGTTTCTTCCAGATTATAAATACTCACGATCACTTGCATAAGCGCTGCGGTTTCTGGATTGATATTTTTTTCTTCCAGTGGATAATCACCTACACTTAAAGTAGGGAGCACCTGGTCTGGATTTTCACTAAATCTCTCTAATTGATCTTCGTAGTACGAAAGTAGAATTGACTTTTCCTTACTGCTCAAATCTCTGCAGACGATGCGTTTGAAAGAGGTGGAAATAGCATTTTCTCCATTCTTGTATTCGTCCCACATTTTGCCAGCCAGTACACGGGATGCTTCCAATATCATTGGATCATTCATCATCACCAGTGCTTGCAGTGGTGTATTTGTTCTGCTTCTTCCTATTTCACATCGATCACGATTACTGGAATCAAATATGATCGCCTTAGGCGGTGGGACAGTAAGTTTAATGAAATTGTATAGCCCTCTGCGATAGAGTTTATCACCCTTGTCCTGAATATATGTTGCCAAAACTCCTCTTCCAGAGGTAGCAGCTTCCCAAATTCCTTCTGGCATATATGGCTTAAGACTTGGGCCTCCCAGTGTTCTTACTAAAAGTCCACTGCTAGCAAGTACCAAGTCCTGAATGTTTTCAGCAGGTAAACGAAGTCGGGGTGCTCTAGCCAAATATAAATTTGCAGGATCTGTATTGAGATGCTTATCGGTGATTACCGCTGACTGCTTGTAGGTAGCCGAACTTAGGATTTGCTTCATCAGGCGCTTGATGTCCCAACCATTTTCCATGAAGTCTACTGCCAACCAGTCCAATAACTCAGGATGGGTAGGAAGATCTCCCTGCATACCAAAATCACCAGCAGACTTGACTATGCCTTGACCGAAAATCTCTTGCCACATCAGGTTTACAAATACTCTAGCTGTCAGGGGATTTTCTCTTGCTGTGATCCATTTTGCCAAGCCCAGACGATTCTTTTCAAGGTCTTCCGGGAATTCCATAATGGAACTAGGAGTGGAGGGCTCCACCTCCGTAGTAGGCGCATCATACACACCCCGATCGAGAATGTAAGTTGGTCGCTGCTCATCCAGTTCTCCCATCACAGAGATGCTTAATTTGGATGTGTCAGCGTAATTAATAAAGCTGAGGATGCCTGATAAATCTTCCTCATCTACCCATAAAATTGGTGTTTTAGCAGGTTTGGATTGAGAAACGTCTCCCTGATATCCCTTTTCAGGAGTATTATTGAAAAAGGCAAACATCTGATAATACTCTTTCTGCGAAAATGGGTCGTACTTATGATCATGACACTGGGCACACTCTATTGTGATTCCCAAAAGCCCTTTACTTACTGTATTCGTTTTGTCAAGCACATATTCGATTCGGTATTCCTCGTCGATTACGCCTCCTTCTTCTGTGTATTTGTGATTTCTATTGAAGGCTGTAGCCAAAATCTGTTCTTTGCTTGCATCAGGCAAAAGGTCTCCCGCAAGTTGCCATGTGACAAATTGGTCATAAGACATATTTTCGTTGAATGCATGAATCACCCAATCCCGATAAGGCCACTGAGTTCGGATATTATCGTCCTGATAGCCATAGCTATCTGAATATCTGGAAATATCCATCCAGAGAATCGCCATTTTCTCTCCAAAACCTGGATCATCTAATAAGCCATCCAATAAATCTTCATAGGAAAGTTTACCAGTGAAATCTCCAAATCTATCCAAAACTTCGGGACTTGGGGGGAGTCCTGTTAGATCTAGACTTGCCCGCTTGATCAGTTCATTAGGCTTAGCTTCAGGATTAGGTTGAAGGCCTTTTTCCTTCATTTTCTTTAATGCAAAGCGATCAATTTCGTTGGTAGTCCAATCCGTTTTTTCAGGAAGGGGGGATTTTTCTGCAGGTACGAAAGCCCAGTGTGGTTCATATTTAGCACCTTGCTCGATCCACTTTTTGATCAGCTGGATTTCAGTATTGGATAAGGCAAGATTAGATTCTGGAGGAGGCATGAGCTCTCCTGGGTCTTCGGAAGTGATTCTATGGTAGACTGTTGATTCTTCTAAGTTCCCAGGCTTAATCACAAAATGATTTGGATCTTCTTTCAGCGCAGCATAAGCACCAGCTTCGGTGTCCAGACGTAGGTCAGATTCGCGTTTGTTAGCGTCTGGGCCATGACAAGCGAAGCATTTGTCAGAAAGAATAGGGCGAATATGAAAGTTATAGCTGACTTGTTCAATTTCCGAAACTTGTACTTCATTGGGCTGCTTTGGGTTACAACTGAAAATTGCCAATCCAAAGCTAGAGAAAGCTAGAAGTCTAAATATATTGGGATACGCCATTTTTGGGTCAAATCGATAGTTAAATCACTCTCAAACTAGTGATAATTTGGACAAAAGCTGTCCTGATAGTAGAATTATTCTTTTTCTTTTTTGACAAAAGGAAAAAAACTTAAGTTAAAATATTAATAAACAGATAAATGTTTTGTGATATTTAAAGAAAAATGTTTTTAGAAATCATATTGAAATACCTTTATCTATAAACAGAAAAAGCTGCCCATTTGGACAGCTTTTCTATATTCAGTTATTTAATTATCCCTTTATAACAGAGAAGTCAAAGTCTTCCAAGAATTTCGTGGTGAAGTTTCCTGCTTTGAACTGCTCATTTTCTAATAGCGCGATGTGGAAAGGAATGGTGGTTTTGATGCCATCAATTACAAATTCCTCAAGAGCTCGTTTCATTCTCACAATTACCTCTTCTCTTGATTGACCACTGACAATCAGCTTAGCAATCATCGAGTCGTAATTAGGAGGAATCACATAGCCTGCATATACATGCGAATCAATTCTCACACCACGTCCACCAGGTACATGAAGGTTTTGAATCTTTCCAGGACTTGGTCTGAAACCATGAGTAGGATCTTCTGCGTTGATTCTACATTCCATAGCATATAGCTTAGGATAGTAATTTCTTCCAGAAATAGTCTCGCCTGCAGCCACTTTGATTTGTTCTTTGATCAAGTCAAAATCAGTAACCTCTTCAGTAATCGGATGCTCTACTTGAATACGAGTATTCATTTCCATAAAGAAGAAATTGCGATGCTTGTCCACAAGGAATTCTACTGTACCAGCACCTTCGTATCCGATGGCTTCTGCTCCTTTGATAGCAGCTTTACCCATTTCTTCGCGAAGTTCATCCGTGATGAATGGGGAAGGAGTTTCTTCAATCAGTTTCTGATGTCTTCTCTGAATTGAACAATCTCTTTCCGAAAGATGACAAGCTTTTCCTGTTCTATCTCCGATGATCTGAATCTCTATATGTCTAGGTTCCTCTACATATTTCTCAAGGTACAAGCCATCGTTGCCAAAGGCTGCTCCTGATTCCATTCTTGCATCATCCCAAGCTTTTTTGAACCCTGCTTCTTCACGGACAATCCTCATTCCTCGACCACCACCACCGGCAGTTGCTTTTAGAATGATAGGATAACCCATTTCAGACGCAAGTTTGACACCTTGTTCCATGGATTCCAGAATTCCTTCAGAACCCGGTATAGTAGGTACTCCTGCAGCTCTCATGGTTGCTTTGGCAGTAGCCTTGTCACCCATTTGATTGATCATCTCAGCGCTTGCACCGATGAATTTAATTCCATATTCTTCACAGATTTTAGAAAATTCTGCATTCTCAGAAAGGAAACCATATCCTGGGTGAATAGCATCTGCATTGGTTATTTCTGCAGCTGCAATGATTCTAGGGATGTTTAGATAGGAGTCGCGGCTTGGTGCCGGTCCTATACAGACAGCTTCGTCAGCAAATCTGACATGTAAGCTATCCTTATCCGCAGTGGAGTAAACTGCCACTGTCTCTATCCCCATTTCTTTACAGGTACGGATGATTCTTAAGGCAATTTCGCCTCTGTTGGCGATTAGTATTTTTTTAAACACAGCTATTTATTTTTTGGTGAAAAAATTAACCCGCTGGATCTACAAGGAATAATGGCTGATCGTATTCTACAGGAGTAGAATTGCTAACCAAGATTTTGACGATTTTACCGGAAATTTCAGATTCGATCTCATTGAAAAGCTTCATAGCTTCAATGATACAAACTGTTTGTCCAGTTTTGATGGAGTCTCCAACAGCTACAAACGGATCAGCATCCGGGCTTGATGTCATATAAAATGTACCGATCATTGGGGATTTGATCTCTACCAAATTAGATGGAGTAGCTTCAGCAGCAGGTGCTGGAGTAGGAGCAGCAATAGCCGCCGGTGCAGGTGCCGCCGCCATTTCTACCATTCTTGGTGCATTGGATTCTGCATATTTCTTAATAGAAAGTTCAAACTCGTCAGTCTTGATTTTAACTTCCGCCAAACCAGAATTGGAGATGTAATCGATCAACTCCTGAATCTCTTTTGCTTTCATAGGTCTATTATTTAGAGGTGCCCAAAGGCAGTTTTTTAAATGGGTTTTAAAACAATAAAGCTGTGTAATTTAATGAAATCACACAGCTTAACTAAGTTATTTTACTCTTTCTGAGTAGGAACCATCACGGGTATCCACCTTGATTAGGATGTCTTGCTCTACGAATAAAGGCACCATTACAGTAGCTCCAGTTTCTACGGTAGCCGCTTTCAATGCGTTTGTAGCTGTGTCACCTTTGATGCCAGGTTCGGTATAAGTAATCATCAATTCCACGAAAGGAGGAAGTTCTACTGCGAGAGGAGTTTCCGTTTCGTCGTGAATCAAAATGTCCACTAACTGTCCGTCTTTCAATAGATTATATCTTTCGATAAGTTTTTCCTGTATAGAAATCTGTTCAAAAGTGGTAGTGTCCATGAAGTTGTAACCCATGTCATCGGCATATAAAAACTGATGAGGTCTTTTCTCCACTCTTGCAGTTTCTACTTTTTCTCCTGCGTTGAAAGTTTTGTCAAGCGTCTTCCCTGAAGTGATACCCTTCATTTTGGTTCTGACAAATGCAGGTCCTTTTCCAGGTTTGACATGCTGAAACTCAACAATGGAGTAGATGTCATTATTCATGACCAAACAAAGTCCGTTTTTAAAATCTGCAGTACTAGCCATAATATTATTGTCGTATTATTTTCTTATAAACTTATTTTGGGTCGTAGCCCCACTTAAGGTATATAGATCCCCAAGTGAATCCTCCTCCAAATGCAGCAAGAATTAGATTGTCACCCTTTCTCAATTGACTTTCATAGTCCCAAAGACAAAGCGGGATTGTTGCAGCTGTAGTGTTGCCGTACTTTTCGATGTTCATCATCACTTTATCAGAGCTGATTCCCATACGATTGGCAGTAGCATTGATAATTCGGAGATTAGCTTGATGAGGGACTAACCAAGCGATATCATCTCCTGTCAATCCATTTTTCTCCATTATCTCTGCACTTACGTCAGCCATATTGGTCACTGCAAATTTGAAGACAGTAGAGCCTTCCTGATATGCAAAGTGTTCGCCAGCATCCAACGTTTCCTGAGAAGCTGGTTTGCGACTTCCTCCTGCTTTCATTTGAAGATATGGAGCTCCAGATCCATCAGATTTGAGAATTGAATCTACGATACCTAGGTCTTCGGTGGTAGGCTCTAGCATCACTGCACCTGCGCCATCACCAAATAGGATACAGGTAGCTCTGTCTGTGTAATCGACGATAGAAGACATTTTATCTGCTCCGACTACAATTACTTTCTTATGTGTTCCACTTTGGATAAACTGGTTGCCAATTTGAAGTGCATATAAAAATCCTGAACATGCGGCGCCAATATCAAAGCTATAGCTGTTTTTTGCACCTACTAGATCTGCGATAATATTTCCTGTAGCGGGAAAAGGCATGTCAGGAGTTACCGTTGCACAGATGATCAAATCAACATCAAGTGGGTCTGTTCCTGTTTTTTCCAGAAGACCCTTGACGGCTTCGGCACCCATTACTG
>TARA_R110000850_G_scaffold18580_5_pt1 | contig 14087 bp, 15 predicted proteins | sample TARA_R110000850 | Tara Oceans TARA_R110000850 (sample SAMEA4397586) | marine metagenome | biome: Polar Biome; feature: [SRF] surface water layer (ENVO:00010504); material: water (ENVO:00002006), including particulate matter (ENVO:01000060) such as... | depth 5 m | reverse complement strand
TATTTTAGTTAACGAAAAAATGGAAACTAATATTTCCAATATTTATGCAGCTGGTGACGTAGCAAACACACCACCTTTTGTTTATACAGCAGCAAAAGAAGGTAGTACAGCAGTAAATAATGCTTTTTCATTAGCGAAAAACAGTGTAGATTATACATCGTTACCATGGGTAGTTTTTACTGATCCACAAATTGCAGGAGCAGGAATGGATGAAGTAGAAGCAGAAAAAGCAGGCTTACCTTTTGAAGTTTCTAAATTAGATTTAGTTCATGTACCAAGAGCATTAGCTGCACAAGACACTCGAGGTTTTATAAAGTTAATTCGCAATACGGAAACAGATAAATTAATTGGTGCAAGAGTAATAGCACCAGAAGGTGGTGAACTCATCCAACAATTAAGTATGGCTATTAAGTTTGGTATCACAGTAAAAGATTTGGCTGAAAGTTTTTATCCCTATTTAACGCTTAGTGAAGGAATTAAATTAGCAGCTATTACTTTTGGAAAAGATATTTCTAAATTGAGTTGTTGTGCAAGTTAATTTTTATTATGAAATTTTTTGTGAATACAAAAAACAAAACAAGTAATTTAAGTTTTGTAAATAAATGTAAAGGTAATTTGAGAAAACCACTATATTTTAATATTTATAAGAAAGAGAAAGCCTAGTTCAAAATTAACTAGGCTTTCATTTGTTTAACCCAAAGGTCACCACAACTAGGGCTAAACTTATTTTCTGTGCTTCTTTTTTTGTAGACTTTTAAGCAGTAAAGAAATAGTAAAACTGACAATTGCTCCAACGGATGCCAAAACAATAGTTTTTGCAATATCTTCAGAATTTATATTGGGTACTATACTTAAAAATGTGCCACCAGCAGTTCCCATTAAAGTACTACTATTATTTGCTTCCATCTTTGTCATCCTGAGCTTGTCGAAGGACGCTGTCATCAGTTGTAGTAAGCTGACTAGTTGCTGTCAAAACTCCTCCAGCAACTGCCATATAACCTCCAATAGTTGTAACTAATACTGGCAAGGCAATAGGAGCAGCTAAAATCGTTCCACCAACAGCAGCCAAAACCAAACCAACATTTCGAAGCACTTTAAAAAACTTTGGAGTAGGAGCTGTAGCTCTATTTACAATTTTTTTCATAATTTATATTTTTTCATTCCCATGAAAATAGGAATCTATTCAACAATCAATTCAACACTTTCTTTATTGTCCAAAGCTTGATAAACTAACGTTTTTAGCTTTTCAAATGCTTTTCGAGATAGTAATCCTAAACCTGGACCAGAAAGTTTTGTTACGGGAGCAATACAACCATTCAATTCTTTCAAAGCATTATTAGCAGGATGAAATAAAATAAAACTTCTATTTTTTACATCAATAACTTCTAAATGCCATTTGAATTTCTGACTATATCGCTTTCTAATAAAATATTTCCCTACCGGAATGCAGGAAACTCTCTTTTCATTATTCTTCCAAGGTAATTCAATCGTATAACAAATAAATTTACCTTCACATTCGAGTTTTCCGTTTGTTCCGTCAGGGAAATAAGTTCTAGTTAATAATAATTCCATAAGCTTTAAGACTTTCGACTTTTAACTTTCGACTAATTATTAAACACCACCATCAACTTTAGCAAGTGATAACGGATTAAACGCACCATTTTTCAAAGGATACATTTGCCCATTAATTTCTTGATAAAATTCAACTCCAACTGCCAAAAACAATGGTTTTGTACTTGCTGGAGTAACTGCATTTACTTGGTTAATTGCAGTAGTAACTGTATTATCCCAAGGTAAAATCGCAGTTTCAGAACTAGAAACTACAAAAGTTTCAGTTTCAAAATCAACTTCTGCACCTCCAGAAATAATTTTAAAGTGAGTAGTTCCACTTGGAGCTGCAATCATATTTGCAGGAATAAATGGTAACAAATCAACTTTAATTTCTCCAGCTACACGGTCAATTGAAGCCACAAACGGAGCAAACAAAGAAGTTCCAAGCTTACCGCGAATATTGAATTCAAAACCAAATAACAATTCAGCTTCTCCATCAATAACGTTTCTCAAACCTCTATCACTTACCAAATCCGCTTGAATAACTTTCACCATTCTTTGCGTCAAACGACTCACCATTCTACCATCAGCAGAGTTCAATAGTAATGGTCTAAAAGCTGTTCTTAAAAGCTTTCCAGCTTTTCCTGCTCTTCCAAACTCCGAACCATTCTCACGTGTTCTTTGAAACGCAGGATCACTAGCAATTCTGCTTGCATCAATTCCACCTTTCTCACGAGCTAAATGTCCGTCTTGGGTTTTGTAAAAAGTAATATCTCCGATAGTACCTTTTAATTTAATTATGCCTTTCTGTCTAGCCATAACTTAAAAATTTAATTAAACAATCATTTAAAATCTCCTTCATTCTATCAACAGGTTGCAACCACTTTCCGAATGATTTAAACAAAGTTTACATAACATTTAGCTAAAGAAAAAGACATGAGTGTACCATATGTCCAAAAACGACACAAGTGTCTTAATTAAACATAAAAAGACAATAAATACGTTTAATAAAAAAGGATTAAATTGCAGGAGGATTTCTGCAAGTCAAAAGTAAGTCAAAGCCTAATCAAAGGTATAGATAAAGTATGAAAATTGAAAAACAGAGGGTATGCATCTATCCAAAGGACATACAACGCATAACAGGTAAAAGTTATCGTCAAAGTACTAGATTGATGCAAAAGGTAAAAAAAGAACTTAACAAGCTCGAAAATGAGTTTCTAACAATTGAAGAGTTCTGTACATATGCTGGCATAAAATATGAACAAGTAACTCACTTGATTTTTGGTTAATTTTCTTGAAAATATTTCAACATTATTAACTTAAAAATAGAGTCATTATATACTTAAATAACTAGTTCAAATTTTAGTCTTGATGCTTTAATATTCAAACTATTATTCTTATATTTGACTACTTTGAATTTAGATTAATTGTTTCCCAATATTGAGGAGTCAGTCAAGGAGTCACTTAGAAAATATACTTTGCGAAGTATTGATTTTATTGGTTATTTTTATTAGTAACAAGACCCTCTTTCTCCGCGGAGTTTATCTCAAAATGAACTAAAACCCTTTAAATTCAACATTTAAAGGGTTTTTTCTTTTATCAAAAATCCTTATTTATCCAAATTTACACAAATATTAGGTGCACTATTAGGTGCACCAATTATAGTGTAAAATAGGTGCACCTATTTTTTATGAATCCCTATTAAACCAGCGGTTCAGAATTTGAACATCTTTTTTTGTATTGACAATTAGTGTAAATTAATTATCAATTTAAAGGTTACCAAAAATGAAAGCAAAAATTAATGTACTTTTCTACCTAAGAAAGTCTAAAGTCAATGCCCAAGGGAAAATGCCGGTATTTTACCGTATTACTATTAATGGACAAAGGTTCGATACAAGTACCGGACATTATGTAGAAGAAGACAAACGGTCTACTGAAATAAGCAGAATCAAAGGCAATTCAAAAGAAGCTCGTTCAATAAATAGTCAACTCGAATTAATTAAAGAGACTGTTTACGAAACAGAAAAAAGGATTTACATGAAAGAACTTGATATTACTTATGAATCATTTAAAAATGAATATCAAGGAAAAAAAGAAAAACAACGCTTCCTAATCCCAATCTTCCAGGACCACAACAACAAAATAAAAGCGTTATTACGGAAACAATATGCACCCGGAACATTGGAACGCTATGAAACATCATTGCGACATACAGAAGAGTTTCTAATGTGGAAATATAATCTCAAAGACATTGATATTACCAAGATAGATCATGCCTTTGTAACAGATTACGAATTCTTTTTGCGAACAGTTCGAAAATGTGCCAATAACACAGCAGTTAAATACATCAAAAACTTCAATATAATTATTAAGATATGTTTGGCCAATGAATGGCTTGACAAAAATCCTTTTGTAAACTACAAATCCAAAGTAAGAGAAGTTGAAAGAGTTTATTTATCTGAAGATGAAATCCAAAGTATTATTGAAAAAGAATTCAAAACTGAAAGACTATCTCTAGTTCGCGATATCTTCCTTTTTAGCTGCTTTACTGGTTTGGCTTACATAGGTCAAAAACTTAACAAAGTCGCACATAAGCTTTGGAATTGATGGTGAGAAATGGATATTTACACACAGACAGAAAACAGAAAGTGCTTCTAAAATTCCAATCTTACCAGTTACTCAAATGATAATCGATAAGTATGAGTGCCATCCACAAAGTAATAATCAAGAAAAATTACTACCAATCTTGTCCGATATACTTTTGCAATGACTGTGACACTTACAAATGGTGTTCCAATAGAAAGTGTTAGTAAAATGCTTGGACATAAAAGTTTGAGGAGAACACAATGTTACGCAAAAGTTTTAAATAGAAAAGTAAGTGAAGATATGAAAATACTAAATGATAAATTTATTTTAGTCAAGCCTAATTTAGTAAAAAAAATAAATTAAAACTTTTTAGTTCTTTACTTGCAGAACTAAAAAAACTTATTATCTTTGCACCATAATAAAACTAAAAAGTATGATACAATTAACAGAAAAACAGAAAGAGCTTATTGAAAGTTTCGGTGTGCTTCAAGAGCAAATGGGTTTAACTCCTGCTGCTGCAAGAGTTAATTCGTTATTAACAATTGCAGATGAAAACGAAATCACTTTTGATGAGATTAGAGAAACTTTAAATTTAAGTAAAAGTGCTACTAGTAATGCCTTAAATGTATTACTAACTATGGAAAATATTGGTTACAAAACCAAGTCAGGTGATAGAAAGCGTTATTTTTTTTCAAAATTAGATCAATGGAAAGGTAAGTTTAAAAAAGACATCATTGGACTTAATGGTTACAACGAATTATTAAAAGAAATACTTAAAAATAGAACTCCTAAAACAAAAGAATACAATGATAAATTAAACGAGTTGACAGAATTTATGGAATACTTCATCACAGAATCAGTAAAAATAATTGATAATTGGAGTAAAAAATAATTCTTTTTTTTGCTTTTATTGGTTCTTTTGTTTCTGAACTAATTAATAAATACATAACTAACTAAATATGAAAAAACTAATATTGCTTTTGTCCTTAATAATTACAACAGGAAGTTTTGCGCAACAAAACGTGAATGCACTTACTATAAGAGAAGCTGTTGAATATGCTTTAGAGAATAATCTTAATTTGAGTAAAACAGAGATTGATAAAAAAATTGTTCAAGCTCAAATTGCTGAAATAAAAGGAAAAGGTTTACCACAAATCAACTTAAACGGAAGATTTACAGATAACTTTTCTTTAGTAGAACAACAATTACCTGCTGAAATTGTGGGTGGAACACCAGGAACAACTGTTGGTGTCCAATTTGGAAATCGTTATCAAGTTACAAGTGGTTTTGATGTTCAACAAGAATTAATAAACTTTAAATTATTCAATTCTTTAAAAAGTGTAAAAGCTTTAGAAGAATTAAATACGCTACAAACGTTACAATCAAAGGAAGATTTAATTATCAATGTAGTGCAAGTATATACTCAAATTCAAATCGCTGAAAGGCAAATAGAGCTTTTAGATGAAAATAATACAAGAACTAGTAATTTGATAAGCCTTTCGGAATTAAAACTAAAAGAAGGTATCATGAAAAAGTTAGATGTCAATCAATTAAAGGTGAACCAATCTAATTTGAGTACGGATATTGAAAATGCTATTTATTCTAAAAATGAAAGCATAAGAGTTTTAAAAATCCTTTTAAATTTTCCAGCAAACGAAACATTAGTTTTAACTGAAAAATTAGAGGATGCTAATAAAATTATGATTCAAGACAATCTAACGTTGGAAACAAATCTTGAGTTGATGCAAACGAATCAACAAATTGAATTGTCTAAAATTGATGAAAAATTAGTTAAAGCTGAATTCTATCCGAAACTGAATGCTTTCTTTACTTACAATTATCAAGGTAATACCAATGAATTCAAGTTTTCTGGACCCAATTATGCAGATCAATTTAATGGAACTTGGGGTTTAGCGGCTTCTATTCCAATATTTGATGGTTTTCAAAAAAGAAAAAGAGTTTTACAAAAAGAACTAGCTACTGAAAAGTTAGAAACCGATAAAAAAACATTGGAACTGAATATCCAAAAAGAATATCAAGATGCAAAAGAACAAATTGCAGTAAGCGAAATTCAAGTTAAAAATCAAAAAGAAAATATGAGTTTGGCAAACGAAAACTACGACGGAATTAAATTGTCGTTTACAGAAGGAATTGCAGCAATCACGGAACTTTTAGATTCAGAATTTGCTCTTCGACAAGCACAATCCAATTACTTAAATGCTCAATTGCAACTACGTGTTTCAGAATTACAATTAATCAAAGCAAGTGGTCAACTTTCAAAACTAATAACTCAAAACTAATAATCATTAAGATGAAAACAAAAAATATAATAATAGCAGTAGTTACCCTTTTTATCGCATTTGTAGGATACAAATTATACAGCAATAAAAAAGAAATGAATGAGAAATCAAGTCAAGTAGAAGAAGCTTATGCTGTCCCAGTTCAAGTTGCCAAAGTTCAAAAAAAATCATTATCAAATGCTTTAATTGCAACAGGTGAATTTGAAGGTTTTGAAGAAGTTTTTTTAGTTGCCGAATCACAAGGAAGTATTACAGCATTAAATTTTAAAGAAGGTGATTTGATAAAAAGAGGTCAAGTCTTTGCAAGAATTGATGCTTCTTCTTTAAACGCTCAATTATCTACAGCAAAATTCAATTATGCTAAAGCTCAAAAAGATGTAGAACGTTATGAAAGATTAGAAAAAGCTGGTGCAGTAAGTAAAGCTCAAGTTGAAGAATTGAAATTACAATTAGAAAACTCACGTTCGTCTATTGCTCAAATTAATCAACAATTAGGTTTTTCTACTGTAAAATCAACCATTTCTGGTGTAGTAAATGAAGTAATGATAGAATCATCAAGTTTTGTACAAGCAGGAAATAAAATTGCTGAAATAGTGCAAATCGATAAAATGAAAATCATCATAAATATTTCAGAAGATGATTTAATCAATATTAAAAACGATCAAAAAGTAACGATTAAAACAGATGTTTATCCTTTGGTTGATTTTGCTGGAACGGTTTCAAACATAAGTGTAAAAGCAGATGAAGCAGGAAAATTTAAAGTAACTATTGTTGTTCCAAATAATAAAAAAGAACAATTGCGTGCAGGAATGTTTGGAGAAGTTCACTTTGATACTTTAAAAAATAACATACAAGATGCATTAACAATTCCGAGAGAGGCTATTGTAAATAGTTTACAAGATCCTAAAGTTTATGTAGTAGAAAACAATAAAGCGATTTTGAAAAGCATCAAAATTGGTAAAGTAATCAACAATAATGTAATCGTTTTAGAAGGTTTAAAAATCAATGAATTAGTTATTGACAAAGGAATCATCAATCTAAAAAACAATACACTAGTTAAAATAACTAATTCTAAATAATCAACAGATGTCTATAACAGAATTATCAGTAAAAAGACCAACATTAGCAGTCGTAGTGTTCACCATAATCACACTTTTAGGAGTCATTAGTTATAACACGTTAGGTTATGAATTATTACCTAAAATAACATCACCACAATTATCTATAAGTACAACTTATCCTGGTGCATCACCAAGTGAAGTAGAAAATTCAGTAACCACAAACATTGAGGATGCTGTAAGTGCTATTGAAGGTGTGAAAAGTATTACTTCAACTTCACAAGAGGGAATTTCGATTGTAAATGTAGAATTGACATACAATGCAGATGTGGATAAAGCCTTGCAAGATGCACAACGTAAGGTAAATAATATTATAGGTCAATTACCTGACCAAGCTGATCAACCAACAGTGGATCAATTCTCTTTTGACGATTTACCAATAATGCGTTTAGGAGTTTCTTCTGAAATGAATGCGAATGACTTTAACAATTTAGTAGATAATGACATTAAAGAAACTTTATCACGAATTGAAGGAGTCGCAAGAGTTCAAGTTATTGGTGGAAACGAACGTGAAATTCGTGTAAATATTGATAGAGATAAACTGAAAACGTATGGTTTAAGTATTCTTCAAGTTACGCAAGCTATTTCGGCTGCAAATTTGGATTTTCCAACGGGAAGTATTAAAGATGCAAAACAACAAGTAACGGTTAGATTATCAGGGAAATTTAAAGATGTAAATGATATAAAAGGCTTAACAATTAATACAGGAAACGGTTCAAGTGTTCGTATTAAAGATATTGCTGAAGTTTATGATACTACTAAAGATGTAACCACTATTTCTCGTATTGACGGAATAAGTTCTATTGGTTTAACCATTTCAAAACAAAGTGATGGAAATACAGTTCAAGTAGCAGAAGATATTAGAAAAGAAATCAAAAAAATTGAAGCAGAATATGCTGATAAGAATTTAAAAATTGCAGTAGCACAAGATAGTTCAGTTTTTACACTTGATGCAGCTGATGCAGTAATTTTCGATTTAATGCTGGCAGTAGGATTAGTGGCTATTATTATGTTATTCTTTTTACGTAGTTGGAAAGATTCAATTATTGTAATGGTTTCTATTCCAGTTTCAATTGTTGCAACATTTATTGCCATGAGTCAATTAGGATATACACTAAACTTAATGACTTTACTAGGGTTATCATTAGTAGTTGGAATTCTGGTCGATGATAGTATTGTGGTTTTGGAAATTATCCACGCAGAAATGGAAAAAGGAAAATCCAGAATGCAAGCAGCTATGGAAAGTTGGAGTAAAATTGGACTTTCAGTAATGTCTATTACATTAGTACTTATTGCCGTATTCTTACCAATTACGTTCGTAACCGGATTAATTGCCGATTTATTAAAACAATTTGCAGTAGTTGTAGCATTTGCAACAGCCATTTCATTAGTAGTTTCATTTACCTTAACACCTTTATTATCTTCTCGTTTTTCTGAAGTAATTGAGTTGGATGAAAAGAAAATATTGCACAAACCTTTAATTATTTTTGAAAACTTTTTAACTGGAGTAAATAATGTATATAAAGGAATTTTAAAATGGACACTTTCTCGCAAACGAATTACTGCAATTTCATTATTGGTATTAGTTATTGCATCCTTATCCTTATTAGCCTTTGGGTTTATAGGAAGTGAATTTGTAAAAAATGGAGATAATGGTGAATTCATTGTCGAATTAGAATTGCCAAAAGAATCAACTATTGAAGAAACTAATTTAGCTGCACTTAAAGTAGAAACTATTCTACTACAAGATAAAATTGTTTCCTCTGTATTTTCTACTGTTGGAACAGGAACTGGTGGTGGTGGAAACTCATCAAATTTAGCACAGTTAAATGCAAAAATGATTAGTCCAGACGAACGTACTATTTCTTCTGAACAATTTGCCAGAGATATCAAAAATAAATTATCTAAAAGCATTACTGGTGTAAAATTCAAAACAGCAGCTGTAGGAATGGTTGGTGGAAGTACAGCAGGTCCAATTCAAGTTTTATTGACTGGAAGTGATATTGATGTATTAATGAAAACGGCTGAAGAGGTAAAACAAACCATTGAAAGCGTAAACAGTACGCGTGAAGTAGAATTATCTGTAAAAGGTGGTAATCCAGAAGTAGCTATTACAGTGGACAGAGATAAAATGGCCGCCCTTAATTTAACAATGAGTACTGTTGGAAATACGATGCAAAATGCATTTGCAGGAAATACACAATATAAATTTCGTGATGGTGAAAATGAATATGATATCAATGTAAAATTGGATCAATTCGACCGTCAGAACATCAATGATATCAAGAAAGTTACTTTTTTAAATACAACAGGAGAATTAATCGAATTGCAACAGTTTGCAGCAGTCGAACAATCAACTGGACCATCTAAGTTACAAAGAGATAACAAACGTAGTAGTGTTAGTATTGGTGCACAAGTTGTAGGTCGTCCTGTAGGAACAGTATCTACAGAAGTACAAGCAGCCATTGAAAAAATGAAATTACCTGAAGGTGTTAGTTTTGAAATGGGTGGAGATTTAGAAAGTCAAACAGAAGCGTTTGCAAGTTTAGGTTTAGCACTTTTAATGTCGATAATACTAGTGTATTTAATTATGGTGGCTTTATACGAATCGTATGCATATCCATTAGTAGTTATGATATCTGTTCCTACTGCAATGATTGGAGCTTTTTTAATACTTGCCTTATTTCAAGAAAGTCTAGGTGTATTTACATTTTTAGGATTGATTATGTTAGTTGGACTGGTCATAAAGAATGCCATTTTAATAGTCGATGCAGCCAACCAATATAAAAAAGAAGGTATGAACAGTGTGGAAGCAATTATGAATGCAGGACTATCAAGATTACGTCCTATTCTTATGACAACTCTTGCTATGGTAATTGCAATGATTCCTATTGCTTTCGCTTCTGGAGCTGGAGCTGAATGGAAAAACGGATTAGCAATGGTATTAATTGGTGGTTTATCAAGTTCATTAATTTTCACCGTAATTATTGTGCCAGTTATGTATATCGTAATCGACATCTGGAAAGGTGATATTACTAAAAACGAAGTTAAAAAAACACTTGAAAATAACATTAAAACAACAACACATGTTTAAACTAGAAAAAATTCCGAACAAAAACATTTATAAATTCACTATTGATGAAGTTATTAATGAAGAAAATATTCATGAATTCTTAAAAATTTTAGAAGAGGAAACAAAAGAACATCAAAAAATAAGAGTACTAGGAATAATTAAGAAAATTCCAAGTCTAGAAAATTTTGCCACTTTAAAAGCAACTTTAAAAATGAAGGTAGAAGCACTAAAAAACATTGGTAAATATGCTCTTCTTACTGATAAAGATTGGATACGAAATATGATTCCTGTAGCAGATTATGTTACTCCTAAAATTGAAATTAAAGCTTTTGAATTAGAGGATGAAGATGATGCAATTAGTTGGTTAGAAGCAGATTTTACTAAAACCGTGGAAGCAGATGATTATCTTACTAAAATGGATGTACAACATATTCCAGATACAAACATCTACACATTTACTTTTGACAATGATATTGATGAAGCAGGAATGCTGGCTCTGAAAGAAATTTTCGATCACAAAAGCAAAGACCAAAAAATAAGATTATTGGTTACCTTAAATAAGTTTCCTGATTTTGAAAGTTTTAAAAGCTTTTACGAAGCCCTAAAAGTAGATTTTCGCTCTTTAGGAAACGTTGGCAAATATGCAATTGTATCTAACAAATCATGGTTGCATAACTGGGTAAAATTTGCCGATTTTATCGTTCCTGGAATGAAAATGTCGCATTTTTCAAATGAAGAAAAAAATCAAGCTATTGAGTGGTTAAAAGAATAATTTACACTTAAAATTGATAGTAATTTATAGTAACATTAACACTAAATACAAATACATTAAATTAAAAAAATGATTGAGTTTTTCCAACAAAATACAACCGCAATTTATTGGTTCCTTGGCGTAATTATTCCAAGTATTATTCTCTATATTTCAATAGATAAAGGTTACAAAAAAATAATTGAAAAGGCAAAATTAAAAGGATTTGAAGATTTTTCTTTTATCAAACTAATTGCACGAATTTTAAAAGTATTTATTATTCTTTTCGTGATGTTATTCATCACTTTTTATTTAGTAGATAAAAAACATTATGGCTTTTTGACAGACAATATAAAAACCATCACCTATCTATCAATTGTAGCCATTTTTACTATAGTTTTTGGAACACTTTCTAATACCTTATTTAACAGAACTATTAAACTGAAGAATAATAAAAAAGAAAACCCAACTTCATACAAATTTTTAAAATACGTAACTACATCAACAATTTATATTCTTGGAATAGTTTTAGCAGCTCTTGCTTTTCCTGCATTGAAAGGTTTAGCACAAACAGCTGTTGGTGGAGCAGGAATTTTAGCAGTGATTATTGGTGTGGCTTCTCAAGAAGCTTTGGCTAACCTAATTGGTGGTTTTTTTATCATTGTTTTCAAACCGTTTCAAGTACATGATATTATTAAGGTAACTGATACGATGATTGGTGAAGTAATGGATATTACACTACGTCATACCATTATAAAAAATTACCAAAATAAGATGATTGTAATTCCTAACGCAATTATTAATAAGGAAAAAGTAATCAATTACAATTTAGGGGATAAAAAATGTTGCCAATGGATTGAGGTAGGAATTTCTTATGATTCTGATATTGATTTAGCCAAAGAAATTATGCGTTCTGAAGCGGAAGCACATCCAAACCTAATTGAGTTTAGAACCATGTTGCAAATTAAAAACAAAGACCCAAAAGTAGTGGTTCGTGTTGTTTCTTTAGATGATTCTTCAGTTACTTTACGAGCTTGGGCTTGGGCAAAAGATTATCAACATGCTTTCAATATGAAATGTGACTTATATGAAAGCATCAAAAAACGATTTGATAAAGAAGGTATCGAAATTCCTTTTCCACACAGAACACTTGTATTCAAAGACAATAACCCTAACAACTTACTAAATGACTAAATTCATAACAACGATTACTTTACTTTTTATTTCAATAGCAATAAACGCACAAGTAAACGACTCCATATTTAAAGAAAAAGCAGAAAAAGAACTAAAAGCTGAATTTCCAAGCTTCAGAATGGTAAACCTAGAATACACGCAAACTGGAAAAAGTGATTTCAGCTCTCAGTTATTTGATGAAGATTTTCAAACTGGAACTTTAAAAAACATCAAAACGGTAAATCTTGGAATAAATTTACCCGTTTATAAAAAGAAAAAGCTAACAGTAACAACATCTTTAAACTATAAATTTAACGAATTTGAATTTTCAGATTTACAAAATATAGCTACGATTCCAAGCTTTCAGCAAAATAACTTAATTACGTTTCATAATTTTTCAACGGCATTAAGTGCTACTTATTTTTCAACCTTATTCAAAAAACCAATTATTTACAATACAAGTATTATTGCCGATGGAAATCAAGAAGGTTTTGAAAGAATTAAAGGATTAGTTGGTTTTTCATTCATCTTAAAAAGAACAGATAGAGTAACCATGACTTTAGGAGCAATTGCTTTTGTAGATCCAACGGCTCAAATTCCGTTTTTTCCAACATTTACCTATAATTATAAGTTTAAAAATTCTGTTTGGGATTTTGATTTTATCATGCCGCAACGAATTCTTTTTAGAAGACCAATTGGCAATAAAGGTCGAATTTCTATTGGAAGTATGTTAAACAGTAATGGTTTTTATGTGAATATTGATAATCCAAATTTTCCTGCTGTAGCTGAATACAGTCAATTAGAAATCAATAGTGGTCTAATCTACGAACATCAATTGTCTAAAAACTTTATTGCAACATTTAAAGGTGGAATTTCAAGTTTTGTAAGTTCACGTTTAACTGAAAAAGCACAACCTAATAGTGATTACTTCTATAAAAACGAACAAACAGCCAAAGGATATTTTAATGTTGGAATTTCATTTAACCCAACTCCCAAAAAGAAATAAAAAAACACCTTTAAAAATATTTTTAACACAATTTAGTTTTATACAAATTAACCTAAAATTTTATAATAATTTTCAAAAATCATATAATTAGCTAATAGTATTTTTATTGCAATTTTGCATGAATCAAATGTTTAATATTTAATCAAATTTTTATGAAAAATACTAGTTCATACCCAAAACAAAATGCAATAGTAAAGTTAACTTTAACACTTGAAGAATTCATTCAGAAATATATAAATTCAGCAAGCTAAAAAGGTTATTTTTGTAGTATTAATTCTGTTCATTTTCTTCTTCATAATCAGAAAGCGGATGATTATTCATTTTTAATCCAACAGTTTTTATAGTCTTTACAATTATATTCTAAAGCATTAATAAAAAAAACTAATGTATGATAGAACAAAATAAATTATTAGATGAAGATTGCTGCGCAACAGAACAAAAAATAAATAAAGCTGTAGAACAATATTCTGAAGATGATGGTCATGATCATAATCATGACCATTTAAACGAATCGAAATCAACATTCCAATTG
>TARA_R110000850_G_scaffold113968_2_pt1 | contig 14091 bp, 9 predicted proteins | sample TARA_R110000850 | Tara Oceans TARA_R110000850 (sample SAMEA4397586) | marine metagenome | biome: Polar Biome; feature: [SRF] surface water layer (ENVO:00010504); material: water (ENVO:00002006), including particulate matter (ENVO:01000060) such as... | depth 5 m | reverse complement strand
TATGGAAGTGGTGCCTTACTTGCCGCTGGACGGCGATACCCTGCGCGATATCGTGAAGGCCAAGCTGGATACTTTGGCAATACGCATCCGTGAGCGCCATCGCCATGCCGAGGTAGTGCTTGATGCCAGCCTGGCAGAAGCAATTTGCAAGCGTGCAACGCGGAGTGAAAACGGCGCACGTATGCTGGAGTCAGTGATTGACGGTGAGCTGCTGCCACCGCTTTCTCGTGCACTGCTAGAGCGCATGGCACGACGCGAGCAGGTGAGCCGGGTAGCGTTGGGTGTAAACCCTGAACAGGGCACCTTCACCGCGGAGGTCGCGTGACACCATGACGCTTCAAGCCCTCAACACCTTCGCCGAAAACGGCTCGTGCTCAGCTTCGCCGCTAGCCGCCATGCCTATCGCATTGACGCTGGTGGAGAGCGTTAGTCCAGAAGCGTTACGCAAACGGGCGGCCCAGTTGCTGTGCAAAGGATTAGGCCTTGATTGCTCTGAGTGCCTTTATATAGAGGGGAATGGACGTTGGCTTGGGCGCGATGGTGAAGCGGTACAGTTTGATTGCAGCGATTTTAGCCACCCTTATGCTCACGTTATCCGCAACGGTAAAGCGCTCACTTTAAGCGTTGGCGATGCCCGAACGCGCTTGGATCATGCTGGCTTTCAAGACCAAGTTGCCCACTTTGGGTCGGCAAAGCGGCTTCAGGTAAGGCCGCTGCGCGCCAAAGATGGCGAGCAAGAGTGGCTGGGCGTGCTGTTAATGGTGGGTGAAGCAAGTGCTTTTAACGTCCTTGATAACGATCTTGGTATGGCAGCGTTTGAGGAGCTGTTATGTCGGTTGTGGGCGAGTTTGTCCCGGGAGCAAGGAGAGCGTCACCGTTCTCGGGAGTTGCGTAACTCTTTAGTAAAACTTAATGACGGCGCTCGTCGACAAGCGTTAGCCGACCAATTATCGGAAGAGCTGCTGGGACAATCTTCTGCTATGCAAGCATTGCGGCGCCAAGTGGTGCGGGCAGCTGAAACCAATTTGGCGGTGTTGCTACAGGGAGATACTGGTACGGGAAAAGATCGGGTGGCACGCGCTATCCACCAACTGTCCGCCCGTGCGAAAGGCCCCTTTATGGCCATTAACTGCGCCGCTATCCCCGAAGCCTTGCTCGAATCAGAGCTATTTGGCCATGCAAAGGGAGCCTTTTCAGGCGCAGACCAGGCTCAAGAAGGCCTCATCAGTCAAGCCGATGGCGGTACGCTGTTCCTTGACGAGATTGGTGATATGCCGTTGGCGCTGCAGGCGAAATTATTGCGGGTGCTTGAAAGTGGACGCTACCGGCCACTCGGGGCTAGCGAAGAGCGCTGTGCCGATTTACGACTGGTAGCCGCTACCCATCAGCCGCTTCGTGAACATATTCGCGCTCAACAATTCCGGGCTGACCTTTACTACCGTCTTGGCCAATTTCCTCTCACTTTGCCCCCTCTTGCTGATCGGCGCGATGACATTGCCCAATTGGCGCAATCGTTCATTGCCGATTTTTGCGCACGTGAAGGGCGTGACGATATGGGGATTACCCCGGCAGCACTCCGCTTACTCAAACAACGGGACTACCCCGGCAACGTTCGGGAGTTGAAAAACCTGATTGATTACGCCTGTGCCATGACGCCGCAGGGCGCGGATATTGATCCCTATGTACTACCCGGAGAGCAAGAGGTTGGAGTGCAAACAGCAGCGGCTCAGGCCTCTGGTTCAGGGTTCTCTTTGCCAAACGATATCGACGACTTACGCCAAGCGCTTCGCGATGTTGAAACCACCATCATCCGCCAGCGGTTAATGCACTTTGGTGGTAATCGAGCCCAAGCCGCTGCAAGCCTTGGCTTACCTAAGCGAACGCTGGCACATAAATGCCAACTGCTAGAACTGGATACCAAATGAAAGTGACGTTACTAATCCGTCAGTGGTCAAGCTGGGGGCTGCTTATCATCGCTGTTTTGGGGGGCTCGAAAGCGCTTGCGGACGAGCAGCAGACAATGCTTGAAAACGCCCTGGCATGTACTGATGAGACCTCGAGGCTAGAGCGCCTTAACTGCTATGACAGCGTGTTTAAGAGTGCCAGGTCATCGACCAGTGATAGCGAGTTGCCAGATTTATGGTACGCCATAGAGCGCCAAGAAAGTGGTCGCAGTGGGGATGATCTCGGCCTAATCGTACAACGCACCGCAGAGAATGTGTTGATGAGTGTGCCCGCCCTGGGGACCACTCCGCCACGGCCTATTATGGTCATGGCCTGCGAAAAGCAGATTACGCGTTTTCAACTGCACTTGCCCGAGCCCATTAACAATGCCCGCGTTGACCTACAGCTAGGGGCGAATGGCACCACTATCCAACAGCAGTGGCGAGTCCGTGATGGTGGTCATGTCATCAATGGAGGCCGGGGATTACCCGCCATTGAAACACTTAGACAGCTGCTGAGTGCCGATGAGGTCACTATTAATAGTGATATATCGAATCTAGATGGACTGCGTTTTGATATTGCAGGTCTCCGCCAACTCATTCAGCCGCTACGCCAAGCGTGCCGTTGGTAAAGGAGAACGCCATGCGCATTACCGCTGAAGTTCATCTTGACCCTTTGTTGGCACCGCTAGCCGGTAACGAACAAGGCCAGCCGGTAGGTGAGCCCCTTGAGGAGTCGAGCGATTACTTGGCACTCGATGCTGAAATGATGAAAGTCGGCTCGCTGCAGCACGCCAGCGTCGCCTGGGAAACTGCTGAAACGCTGGCTATTAACATGCTTAGTCAGCGTGGCAAAGACTTGAAAGTGCTAGGACATTTGCTGCACTGCCTACAGCACGATGGCAATGGGGTGCGTTTTGCTCTCTCCCTGCGCTTATTGAATCGCGTGCTTGAGCAGCCCTGGTGGGAACACGCTTACCCCTTTAATGGCCCGCGCGGTGCCAAGCTTCGACCACGTCTGTTTCAGCAATTTACTCAGCGCAGTGTAAAGCTCTCCGCCGGGCTTGATTTTCATAACGCTGACGATGAGTTCGAGGCCTGTCAGGCCGCACTCGCTGAGCTACAGGCGCGAGTAGAGCAAGACGCGTTACCCGGCGAAGCGCTGAGTGAACTACAGCGTCAACTAGTGGCACAGCGTCCAACTCCTTCACCCTCTTCAGGGAGTGGTAATGCCGCTACCCAAGAGGGTGAGAATAAAGCCGCAACGGATAGTCGTGACGCTCCTCCAATAGCCTCGACGCATGCTTCAGCTCAGGCGCCTGCAAAAGTGCCAGAGCTTCGCTTGGAAGCTGGCAATGAACGCTCTAATCGTCAGGCACTGCTGAAAATGGCCGATTTTTTGAGTGAGCAATCCCCAGGTGAACCGCTCGCTTATCGCCTTCGCCGCTATGCCGTCTGGAGCGCAATACAAGCGCTGCCAGCGGCTAAAGCTGAGGGTAAAACAGAGTTAGCGCCAGTCTCGGCAGACCGGATTGCCGATTATCGAGAAGCACTGGCTCGCGGCGGTGACAACGCACTCTGGCAGCGGATCGAAAATAGCCTCGCGGTCAGCCCTTACTGGATGGAAGGACACCGGCTTAGTGCTGGGCTTGCCAAACAGCTCGGCCACCCGCGCTGTGCAGAGGCTATTCGCGATGAAGCACAACGGTTCGTGGAGCGACTCCCCGGTATCGACGCCCTGACATTCAACAACGGAGCAGGGTTTGTCGACGATGAAACCCAGCGTTGGCTATATAGCAGCGCATCAGGGAGCAGCGGGGGAAGTAGTAATGGTAGTGATGCATGGCAGAAGGGTCTCGAAGAGGCTCGCGACGCAGTAGAAAGTGGCGATATTGGCGCGGCATTAAAAGTGCTCGATCAAGGGCTGAGCGCTGCTCGCTCCCCCCGGGAGAATGCCTACTGGCGATTGGCAAGTGCCGATCTATTGCAGGAAGCCGGGCTGGAAAGCCTTGCTCAGCAGCACTATCACACCTTGCACCAGAGCGTGACGGAGCTGGCGCTAGAGCAGTGGGAACCTGCACTGGTATCACGCCTTAAAGCAGCGGTTAAAGAGACGCACTCATAATGTTCATCATTAAAGGGACGAGGGACAAAGACTAATGTGGTCAACATTAAAATCAACGCTAAGCCGCTGGGTACCCGGCATGTCGCGGGCACAATCGGCTAAAAATCGGGCCAATGCGCACGGCAATAAAGCCAAAGGGCTATTGCGACTCTCAACGCTGCTATGGGCAGTACTATTGATTGCGTTACTGGTCGCGATCTGGTGGCTAGGCCCCGGCTGGGAAGTCGGTGGTGTTATGCCTCTTGCCCCTTTAACCAATCGGCTGTTGGCCACCTTGGTGGTGGTCACCGTGATCGCCGTGGTGTGGGGTGTTCGTTTAGCACGCCGTTTACGGGCGCTGGATGACGAGCGACAGCAAGTAGATGCGCGCCAACAAGATCCGATTATGGCGCAAGTCGAGCGGCAAGAAAGCTCTCTTAACAGCGTGTTAAACGAAATTACCGAGAGCCTGGGAGGTGGTCATAGCAGCCGCTACCGACTCCCCTGGTACTTGGTAATGGGGGTCGAAAATGCGGGTAAAACCAGCCTGATCAATCGCTCAGGGCAAAATTTCGCGCTTACTCACGTTATGAAAGCATCCGGCCAAAGCAGCAAGCAAGGACAGCTCGGCTTTGACTGGTGGATTGGCGATAAAGCCGTCTTGATTGACCCAGATGGAGAATTGCTGACTCAAGGTGCCATGGAGGGAGGCGAACCACAGGCACTGCAGAGCAGATTGTGGGATCACTTTGTTGATTGGTTAGAGCGCAATCGCGCCCAGCGACCGCTGGATGGCGTGGTACTGGTACTGGATCTTGCCCGGTTGAGTCATGCTCAAGTCGCGGTGCGCAAAGGCTATGCTGCGTTACTACGAAGTCGCCTGCGAGAGCTAATGGAGCGTCACGGCACCCGGCTGCCGGTGTACGTCACATTTAGCAAAATGGATCTACTGCACGGCTTTGATGACTTCTTTCGTCACTACTCCCGCGATGCACGCCGCGCGCCGCTTGGGTTTACCTTTACCCCGGCCTCCATGGAAACGCCAGGCAAGTGGGAATCAGAGTTTGAAGCCGATTACGACGCTATGCTGGCGCGCTTGAATCAACTGTTACCGACAATGCTTGCGGAATGTCGTGACCGCGAAGAGCGCGAGTCAGTGTTCCGTTTTGTACGTCAATTGGCAGGATTGCGTGATGTGCTGTTCGGTTTCCTGACAGAGGCATTATCGAGCGACCGTTTTTCGACTGCCGCTATGGTTCGCGGCACTTATTTTACTTCCGTCTATCAGCAAGGTGTTCCCGAAGACCCCTTTGTCGATGCCGCTGCACGCCGTTATGGAATGGATGACGGCGTTCAGCCAGCCCATCGCGCTACGCGCAGTGCGCTCTACTTTACCGAGGAGCTGTTCGAGAAAGTCATTTACCCGGAAGCGGGGCTGGCTGGGGATAATGCCAAGGTGACTCAACGGCGACGCCGTGCGCGCACGATTAGTCTCGTTGCTTGCTTGATTATGGGGTTAGGTCTAGTGGGTGGCTGGACACATTTTTATCAAAAAAACAGTGTCTCTCTTGCCGCCGTGGAGGAGCGTGCAGAAACATTTTTAGCCACGCAGCCCGAAGCATTTCAAAGCGATGACCCCAGTGGATATGAGTTTTTAGCGCCGTTAGATAGGCTACGGTACGCACTTGAAACGTTCTCTGAGTACCGCACGCACACGCCTTACTTAGCAGATATGGGGTTATATCAAGGACATGTTATTGGTGCTCAGATTGAGCGGGCTTATCTTGCCATGCTTGAACATCAATTCCTGCCCGCCTTGATGATTGGCATCATGGATGACATGAACCGCGCCGAAGAGGGAAGTAACGCAAAACTGGCGCTGTTGCGCGTGCTACGCATGATGTCGGATGCCAGCGGCCGTCAACCGGAGCGGGTTGAGCGCTTTATGGCTCAGCGGTGGCAAGGCTATTTTCCTCAACAGGGTGAGGTGCAAGAGCGTCTTTTAACCCATCTGGACTATGCCTTGGAGCATAGTGATTTAGAAGGTCATATCGCTGAAGGACAACAGCTACCCGCCCAAGCGATGGCACCTCTGCGTGGGAGTCTAACGGCTGCTCAGGAAGAGCTTTCGCGGCAACCGATTGATGAACGGGTTTACGCCTCTCTAAAGGCTGCTGGTAGTCGCCAAGGGGAACCGCTTGATCTACGCCGTAGCGTGGGGACGCTCTTCGATACAGTATTCATGGCGCGTAATGATAATCCTGAGTATGTGCGTTTGCCGCATATGGTCACTCGAGATGGCTTCGAGAACTACTTTTTACAAGAGCTGGAGCGTGCAACAGATTTGGCATTGATTGATGTGTGGGTGCTTGGGCAGCGCGATAACATCAACTTTAGTGATGCCGATAAACAGCAGCTGCAAACGGCACTGCGTGAGCATTATGTCAGTGATTATCATGTCAGTTGGCGTGATGCCCTGCGCGATACTCAACTGGTTCCTCTGCCGGATATCCATCAGGCCATCGTAGTGGCGGACGCCTTAGTTGGGTCGCAGCGTCCGCTTGATCGGCTATTAGCAGCGGTGGAGCGCAATACCAGCCTCTATCCAGAACTACCGGGAGATGATGAGCAAGCCCGAGAAGCCCTTCGTCAATCTCAGCGTTACCAGCTTGCGCTCGCTATTGAGCAGCCTTTTACACCTATCAATCAACTCAGCCAGGAGCGTAACGACAATCCCTCATCGCTAGAAGAGATCAAAACGGCGGTAACGGAATTACGCGACTACTTGCTTGAAATAGAAGAGTCGAGCGATGCCGGTCGTGCTGCTTTTATCAATGTGCGGGATCGGCTCTCGCTACGCGGTAACGACCCGATAAATAACTTACAGCGGATTGCAGACAACACGCCCCAGCCAGTTGGTGACATGCTGCATAACTTGGCCGATCAGAGCTGGCAATTGATGATGGCGAGTGCAACGCGCCACTTGGAGCACCTCTGGCTCGACGATGTCGTAGCGCCATATCAAGAGCGTCTAGCCGGACGTTATCCACTTGCTCCCGGCGCCAGCCGTGAAGTGGCGCTTAGCGACTTCGAAGACTTTTTTGCCCCTGATGGAACATTAGATGCCTTTTATGAAGAGAGCTTAAAACCCTTTATAGAAGGCGCCCCGGAGTACTTAGTGGATGCCGAGGGTAATTCACTACTTCGCGATAGCCTGCACACGGCCGTTCAGCAGGCCGAACAGATACGGCGCGCCTACTTTAGCCGCGACGGCGCTTTGGATGTGGAGTTTGCCCTTGAGCCCGTTAGCTTAAGTCCTGACAAGCGGCGCAGTGTGATCAGCGTGGATGGCCAACTAATCGAGTATGCCCACAGCGCCAGCCAGCGTGTGTCGATGATTTGGCCGAACACACTGCGTGGCGGTACAGAAAGCCGCGTCACCATGGTGCCCAGTGAGGTTAATCGCTCTCCCCGTAGCGTGAGCCAAGACGGCGCCTGGGCGTGGTTTAGGTTATTGGAACAGGCCGATATCACCAGTATTAGTGAGCGTGAATTGGAACTGCGCTTCAATGTTGACGGCGGCACGATGCGATACCGTCTATTTGCCAATGGCGCACCGAACCCCTTTACGCGACCACTGGCATCGGGGTTTCAGTTGCCTTCCGCCCTCTACGCGGAGCGAGGTAACAATGCTGACCAAACTTAAGCGGATGTTTACTTCAGACTCACCCCAGCCCACTGCGCGCCAGAAGCGTCAGGGGAGAAAACGCTCCCCTCCATTAGAGGAAGCGCGCGGCGAGGATATCGATAGTTTTATTGAAGCCGTTTACCAAGCCGATGCAAAAGGGCACTCGCCCTGGGTACTACGCGACAGCAGCGTACTTGAAACCCTGCGGCGCGCGCTGGAGTTCACTGTTCATCGTGGCTTGTGGCTGCAACGAGAAGAGGGCCAAGTAGCGCATTGGCAGGGGCGCTTGCTCGCCCTTCGTCATGGCGAAGGGCCGCCGCTCGGCATGGTGCTCGCCTGTCGGCCAGATGATGAAGCCGCTTGGCAACTGCGTTTTTTCTATATCGGTCAGGAGTGGAAAGGCAGCGGCCATGGTACACGGCTACTGATGGCGGTTCGCCGCAGCTTAAGTGGTGTCCCGTTGCAAACACGCCTGCCATTGGCCTGCTACTCGGCCATCGATAGCCTCGAAGCCGCTGGCTTTACCCGCCAGTACGTAGACGCTTTTGAGGTCGTCAGCTATGAAGCACCAGCAAAGTGGGATGAATAGGTGCGACGAGTAAGCGGAACCGCAATAAAGGAGTATTAACAATGGGCCAGAAGTTTGTACTCGTGGGTGATCTGGGCACCGACCACGATGGCTTTCCAGCCACGCCCGTTACCGCAGGCAGCGGCACCGTGATGATGGATGGAAAACCGGTCGCCCGGGTGGGTGACCCCTTGGCGCCGCATGATAAGCCCAACCACTCAACGCACCCCCGTGCCATCGCGCAGGGATCAGGCTCTATTTTAATCGACGGCAAACCAGCCGCACTCACGGGCCACGCAGTGGATTGCGGCGGGGTGGTGATTGGTTCTGGTTCAGGAGAGGGTGGCGACATAGTTGGGGCTGGCGGAGTTTCTGCAATGGCATTTGCTGCTTCTATGGCATCTACTGCAAGCTCTCCTATATCTGAGTCGGTTAACAGAGAGGCCTCTATACCTGCTAGTTCGTCGGCTTTGAGTGAAGCGGGCAAAGAGTGGCTTAAAGATGTTGAGCAACTGCGCTTGGTGCCTTACGACGATCAAACTGGTGAAGGAATAAACCAATGGGTGCCCGGAGCAACGATTGGCTATGGGCACCTTATTTCACAACAAGAATGGCCTATCTATCAAAATGGCATTACGGCTGAGCAGGCGGATCAAGTTTTTGAGGATGACTTAACACCGTTCGTAAATACAGTAAATCGCGTTATTAATGTACCCCTTGAGCCCCACCAATTAGATGCTGCTGTTATGCTCGCTTATAACATCGGTGTTGGCGGCTTTAGCTCATCCTCAGCAGTTAAGCTGGTAAATGATCCCCAAACTGAGACACCATACTCATCTCTGGAAGACGCATGGAAGGCTTGGAATAAATCCCAAGGCCAAGTCAATCAAGGTCTAATCAATCGGCGCTCAGCAGAGTGGGAAATGTTTTCAAAGGGGGTATACGAAAGATGGTGAATATATTGAAGACCATTATATCTTTCTTTGTACTTATTCCCTTATCAAGCATTTATGCAGATGAAATAGAAAAAGATGCATCACTTGAGGCTCTTTATGGCGAATATTTTGTGGCTAATGTTGAACGCTACCGTGGTGGGCTAACGAGTAGTGAGGAAGCTTTAAAACAGGTCGATACAAAAGTAACGCTAAAAGAAAGCGATTTTTCATTCTGGGACGGAACGAATTATGAAAATCCTGTTTATGATATTGAAGACCACCCAGTCTCAAGAGGTGAGGGTAATGTCCCTAGCTCAGATGAAAGGTTTGGGAGTTTCTATGGCTATGGTCATGAAAGAGACAATATCAGAACGATAAATGTGTATAGCAAGGAATCCAGTGAGTCTCCTTACATGTTTGAAGTGGTGGAGGATGAGCTCTGGATGTTTTTAGACGGCTGGTTTTACAGGCTTGAAAGAGCCTCCTCTGAGGGTGGCCCACTTTCTTTTAATAAGAAGACTGACGCCTGCTCAAATAACGAAATCAGAGGATGATATTATGAACGGCCTACAATTTACCCTAACGCTACCCGGCGTAGACGAGATCGCCGTGATCGACTTCACCCATCGTGAAGCGCTCTCTCAGCCCTTTAAGCTGGCCCTCAATGTCGCCAGTAAAGATGGCAACCTGGATGCAGTCGAGCTACTAGATCGCGAAGCGTCACTGACCATCTGGCAAGATGGCGAACCCCTGCGACGGGTGCATGGCATTATCAGTGAGTTTGGCCGGGGCGACCGAGGCCACCGCCGCACGTTTTATTCCCTAGTACTGCGACCCGCCCTGTGGCGGCTGTCGCTTCGCCAGAACTCGCGGATCTTCCAAAAAGTCGACCCGCTCACCATCATTAATACCCTGTGCGACGAGCGGGGTATTACCGATGTAAGTTTTGCCGTCACCCGCGAACCGGAGCAGCGTGAGTACTGTGTACAGTACCGCGAGACCGACCTCGCCTTTATTGAGCGTTTAGCCGCCGAAGAAGGCCTGTTCTACTTCCATGAATTTGAAGCGCGTGACGGCGGCGCCCATCGGCTGATCTTAGCCGACGACCCGCAAGTGCTGGTAAGCGTTGGCGAACGCTCCTACCAAAACCGGGCAGGAGGCACCGCCCCCATGCGCCATGTGCGCAAACTCAGCCACACCGCTAGAGTCGCCGCCACTTCCACCACGCTGAAGGATTACAGCTTTAAAAATCCAGCCTATGCGCAGTTGCATGAACATCTAGGCCGCGATGTAGAAGCGCATGGTCAGAACGCTGACTACGAACACTACGACTACCCCGGCCGCTATAAGCAAGATGCTTCCGGTAAGCCGTTTACGCGCATTCGTTTGGAACAACTACGCCGTGAAGCGCTCACCGCCAACGCCGAAAGCGACCTGCCCGAACTCGCCCCCGGCCTGCGCTTTACCCTCACCGACCACGACACCGACAGCCTCAACCGCGATTGGCAAGCCATTGAAGTCCATCACGTGGGTGAGCAGCCCCAAGCGCTAGAAGAGGATGGCGTGACGCAAGGCGACTCGGCCGGAATGACCCGCTACCACAACCTGGTCACGTTGATCCCCGGGGATACCCCATGGCGCACCACGCCCAACCCGAAACCCCGCGTTGATGGCCCCCAGGTCGCCTTTGTGGTCGGCCCCGAAGGCGAAGAGATTCACTGCGACGAGCACGGCCGGGTCAAGGTGCAGTTTCCCTGGGATCGCTATGCCGAACCCAACGACACGGCCAGCTGCTGGGTGCGCGTTGCTCAAGGCTGGGCAGGCGGCGGCTACGGCAGTATCGCCATTCCGCGTATTGGCCACGAAGTAATTATCTCGTTTTTAGAGGGTGACCCAGATCAGCCGCTGGTTACCGGGCGTACCTATCACGCGGTGAATACGGCGCCTTACCCGCTCCCCGAAAACAAAACCCGCACCGTCATCCGTACTCAAAGCCACAAGGCCGAGGGCTTTAACGAACTGCGTTTTGAGGATGAAGCGGGCGAAGAGCAGATTTGGCTCCATGCCCAGAAAGATCTGGAGCTGTTAACGCTTAATGACCGCACCGAAGAGATCCGTAACGATAGCCACCTCAGGGTGCACAACGACCGCATCAGCGAGATCGACAACAACGATCACCATACAGTACATAACAACCGCCACACCCAAGTAGATGGCGACGACCACCTGACGATCGACGGCACCCGTCACGAGAAAATTGGCCAGGCCCAGCTGCTGGAAGCCGGGCAGGAGATTCATCACAAAGCGGGCATGAAAGTAGTGATTGAAGCCGGTGCCGAAATCACCCTAAAAGCAGGTGGCAGCTTTCTGAAAATCGACCCCAGCGGCGTCACCATTGTTGGCCCGCAGGTCAAGATCAACTCCGGCGGCAGCCCCGGCAATGGCAGCGGGCAGGCCGCGCAGGGGCCGCGGTTGCCAGGTCAAGCAACTGCAGAAACACATGAAGCTGTTCCACACGTGACGCATGAAGCGTTACTTGAAGCCACGGCAGTAGAGGCCAGTATCGTACAGCTATGCCAAAAGCAAACTGACGGCAGTTGCCCTTTGGCCGACTGCCCATGCCGTGCTGAGGCTGGCTGATGCGTTATGCATTGAATCTGCCTAAACAAAGCAATAGGCGTTACTGGTTAGTCGATACGGCTAGTCTTCCTGAAGGTGAGGTATTGCGTCGCCTCTATGCCCTTGCGGAGCAACCCGACTTTCGCTGGCTTTATGATGGCACGCCCTATCAAGCGGTGCGGGATAGCGGGCCCGTGCTATTGGATATCACGCACGATGATGGCGTCTGGCAGCAGTGCGGTTTTGAGTGGGCAGGGGTGGCCGCGTCAGTTGTCATCGATACACCGGAATCGCTGGATGCTTTGCAGGAACGTTTGGCAAGCATTCTGACCATCCATACGCCTGGAAACGGAGTAGGACTGCTGCGTTTTCATGAGCCTGCCCTTTTGCATTTACTGCTAGGCGAAGAGCTGCTTTCACCCGCCAATCGCCTGGCACTCATGGGGGATGGCGCTTGTTGGCATTGGCCTCTATGCCAACATCACGAAGATGTCCTTCATGAGCGTTATGAAGCAGTTAACAGCACAAGGGTAGCGCCGAGCGAGGCATTAAAACTGGATCACGTCACGCTACAGCGACTCGCGGGCTTGAGGCAATTCTCACGGCTGATGCCGTTAATCGGAGATGCCGTGCACCGTTTTGAACTTCTGCAAAGAGAAGAGGACATTACTTTTCTCTGGCGTGAGCTGGAACACTATTGGCACGCTACCTGTAAAGCCAGCCTGAAGCGTAAGCAAGCGGTTGAAAACGTAGAAAGTATGCTGACACGTAGCGGCACGCTTGAACAGTTCGTCGAAGAGTTGAGCGCGTATACGAATACCCCTCTCTCTAATGCGATGACACGATAAAGGACATAGGAATGCCACAGAACCACGCATGCAGCCCCAAGGCAATCTATCTGGAAATCACTGGCCATCATGAAGATAACGACCAGAATGAATACTGGCTTTATCAGGGTGACGATGCCGTTGAACTCCTGGCTGAAGGAGATGCGTCGGAGGGGCGTTTTGGGCCCATCGTCGAGTCGCAGAAAGAGTTTTTTGAGGAAGAGCTGACGGACTATCGCTTGGTACAAAAGATAGGCGATATTGAAGTGCCGCTACTGCAGGTGGAAGAGGTCACGCAATGTGGTCTTATTCCCAAGCAGCGGGCGTTCCAGCATAACCTGATGGTGTCGACCGTACCCATGCTGTACCTCGATCATCAGGAGCTAGCGGCGGGGCCATGCCGCGGCGGTTTTATCTATGTGTTTCTCAACGGGCGTCTGATTCGTGAACTAGTGGTATCGGGTAAACCGAGCCAAGCGCCTCGCTTTATCGATAGTGATATCGCCACTTATCGGCAGCAGGGAGATGAGGTACCTGCCGTTCGGGAGTTTACCGGCCCAGCGCTGTCCCACCTGCATTTGCCTCTCAAGCTCGATGGCGGGGCTGCCGATGTACGCCTTGCCTTCTCGGATCACCCATGGCCCTGGGCGCACATCCAGCAGCTAGAAGCCAACCCAAGCCTGATTGAGAAACGCTGCCAGCCACTCGCCCTCAATGAATCGTCGGTGAGTGCCATGCTGCAGGGCGACATGCGCAACATGTACACCCACAGCTTGGAAACCAACCGTGACGAGTGCGCTGGCAAGGCCGCCCTGGACTGGCTGCCGTCCATGCGCCCACGCGATGTGATGTACGAGCAAGCCTGGGGCAGCGCACGGGATTATCTGGAAGACACCTCTGCCGAGGGCTGGAACACGCTCGTCGAACAGCTACGCGCCGAGCGTGAGTTCTTCGAGTCCGATGATCAGCAGGCAACACCACCAGAAAGCGATATTCAGACGCGTCAGCGATATTTTTCACCAGCGCTGCGTAGCTGCCTGGTGCAGCAATGGAACAATGCCTGCCGTGCGGATGATGAGCGTGCAGATGATGCCTCGCTTGCCATGCTTCCTGCGCCGAAGGGAACCAACGATTGCCTGGCGGCGCTTCGTGACCAGCAGCTCTGCGCTGTTTTCTTGCGCGACCCAAAACAGGCGATTGACCACCTGATCGAGGATATCCAGGCGGGCCAGGAACTGCTTTGGGTACTCTCTGAAGGCATGAAATATCATCCTCACGGCAAGTCGGCTGAACTGATCCAGGCCAACTGTTTCATGCCGTACGGCCCGGGTGGTGAAGAAAACCCGCTCTACCTCGACACCTGGTATGACACGCGTCTCGAACGCTCCCGGGAGAGCCTGTTCGCCC
>TARA_R110000850_G_scaffold80265_8_pt1 | contig 14321 bp, 7 predicted proteins | sample TARA_R110000850 | Tara Oceans TARA_R110000850 (sample SAMEA4397586) | marine metagenome | biome: Polar Biome; feature: [SRF] surface water layer (ENVO:00010504); material: water (ENVO:00002006), including particulate matter (ENVO:01000060) such as... | depth 5 m | reverse complement strand
CACCCCCGGGCGTATGTCAGAGTTTGTCGGGGCGCAACTGGTAGACTTATCGAAACTTGAATTTCTGGTGGTGGATGAAGCCGACCGAACCTTGGATATGGGGTTTTCTGATGATGTGAGCCGCATCGCCAAGGCTTGCCCGGAGTCGCGTCAAACACTGCTGTACTCCGCGACCCTAAAAGCCAAAGGGTTAGGGCAGTTGTTACTGGCGTTAACAAACTCCGAAACCTTGCGTCGGATTGATATTAATCAGCTAACCACTAATCGGGCACTCGAGAAAATACTGGCCGATGACTGGCCTCACAAGTGCCAGCTGTTAGCGGCGCTGTGTCAGCAGCGTGAGTTTCGCCGTGCGGTTATTTTTAGCAACACCCGCGAGCGGGTAAACGAGATTGTCAGTGCACTGGACAGTGCCGGCGTGCGCTCATTGGCTCTGCACGGTGAGGTTGAGGCAAAAATTCGCAAACAGGTGATGGCGCGTTTTAGCTCTGGCCAGTGCAATATTTTGGTGGCGACCGACTTGGCCGCCAGAGGGCTGGATGTGGACGGTGTCGAGCTGATTATCAATGCTGACTTACCCTACAACGTGCCTAGCTTTGTTCACCGCGCCGGCCGCACTGCGCGGGCCGACGCCAGTGGTACAGTGGTATCACTGGTTACCGCACAGGGCTGGAACTTAATGGCCGATATCGAGCGGCACTTGAACCAGGCGGCAAAGTTTGTACAAATCGATGGCTTAGTTGCGCGTTACCGGGGCCCGAAAAAAATTAAAAGCTCCGGTAAGGCCGCCGGAAAAAAACCGACCAAAGCCCGGGTAAAAGACAGCAAAAAAAGTGCCGAAGGCGGGAAAGATAAAAAGCGCCGGCGCGATCAAAAAAATGTTGGTAAACGGCGCCAGGCCGCGGCCCCTTTACAGCCTGAGGGCGGCGTTAAATCGTGGAAGACTCAGACCAATAAAAAAGAGACCTAGGCATGTTTAATTGGTTTCGCCAGTGGCGAGCAGAGCGTGTGGTTCGCGCTAACCCCATCGATGAGCGCGATTGGCAGCAAGTGCTGGAGCAGTTGCCGCTACTTAAAGGCTTGACTGCCGATGAGCTGACGCGTTTGCGCCGGCTGGCCATTTTGTTTATGCACGAGAAGGACTTTGTCGGTATTCAGGGCGTGGTGCTGACGGGCAACATGGCTTTGCTTATTGCCTTGCAAGCGTGCCTACCTATTTTAAACTTAGGTATCGAATGGTATCGCGGCTGGCAGTCTATTCTTGTTTATCCGGCGGGCTTTAAAACCCAGCGCACGCAAATGGATGCCAGTGGCGTGGCGCACGAGGCAGAGCACCATCTGGCCGGTGAGGCCTGGAATCAAGGTGGGGTTGTGTTGGCGTGGAATGAAACCGCCAAAGCGGGCGTGATCGATGGACACAATTTAGTGATTCACGAGTTTGTGCATAAACTCGATATGCTTAACGGCGCTGCGGATGGGTTTCCGCCCTTGCGTGCCGGTATGTCGGTAGACGATTGGACGGCGAGCTTTGGCCGCGCCTATGACGACTTATGCGAAAAGGTGGCTCGGGGGGAGCACACCAATATCGACCGCTATGGTGCGACTAACCCAGCTGAGTTTGTGGCAGTCACCAGTGAGGTGTTTTTCGAGTTGCCGGCACTTTTGCGCGATACCTATCCTCTTGTGTATCGCAATTACGTTGCGTTTTATGGCCAGGACCCCGCTCAGCGCTTATAAAGCGTGCGCCAATCACGCCTATATGTAGGGCGTATGACAAACTCACGAAGTGTTTGTGACATCTTTTGGTGCAAGTGTTTTGGTCGGCTAAAAAATTCTAAAAAGCCGTTGACCCCTTTTATAATTTGGGCATAAGATGGTTTTGAGGGCATATGTTGTGGTTTGAGTGACTTGCAAGCACAAGTCAAGGCTGTAACCCCTGTATCGCTCGGATCTCAAATACATCCAACCACAGGAGTGATTTCTTCGCGCAATCTTCTTTGCATTACCAGGTAAGGCTCATCGTCAGCGGTGGCAAGCCGTTACACGTTTACGCGATGCGCCAGTGTTTACTTTGAATTGACAAGGATAATACTCATGGCGAAAAGATCTCAGGTACGACGCAATCCCCATCAATACGACGACATGGATGACGGTGGTTTTAAAGCTAGCAAGAGCCGTTCAAAGTCATCCCGAAAACACCGCCGAGACGACGGCAACATCGTCGAAATGAAAGGCCGCTCACAGCAACTCGAAACCGCTTACAGTCCGCAACGCTCCTCGCAACCGCTTATCGCTCAAACCCCCTCGCAACAACGCTACATCGACGCTATCAAAACCCACAGCTTAACGTTTGGTACTGGCCCGGCCGGCACCGGTAAAAGTTATTGTGCCGGCGCGCTGGCGGCCGAAGCATTAGAGTCCGGTCGTATTGAACGTATCATTCTGACCCGGCCCGCCGTTGAGGCTGGCGAGCAACTAGGCTTTTTACCCGGTGCATTGGATGAGAAGTTTTCGGTCTACATTGATGCGTTTCGCGATATTTTAAACGAGCGCCTCGGCGCGGGCACGGTCGATTACTGCTTGCGCCACGGCAGAATTGTCGCCGCTCCTCTGGCGTTTATGCGCGGTAAAACGTTTAACAATCGCACGTTTGTCGTGCTGGATGAGGCGCAAAACACCTCGCCCGCACAGATGAAGATGTTTTTGACGCGCATTGGCGAAGATTGCAAAGTGGTGATTAATGGCGATATTGAGCAGAGCGATATTCGTGGCTGCAATGGTTTGGCAGATGCGATAGATAAGCTCAATGGTGTAAATAATGTCTACGTGCATCGGTTTGAGCGCGAAGACATTGTTCGCAGCGGCCTGGTCCGGGACATCATTGACCGCTATGAGCTGAGTTAATTAACGTTGTTTAACGGGCGTCCGCGTTCGGCGTGGGCGTCCCATTACTTAAGTATGTTGGTTTATAGCCCCTTGTTGTCCTGCCGAACGTATTTCTGTGCATCTAAACCCTCATTTACCCCGTAGAGACTGATTGCCAGCATGGTAAGGGAGGAAAGTTGCATTTTTGGTGCGCTGCACCAAAATGGTTATATACATCAGGTTGTTTAACAGCCACTTCTTATAAGCAATGAGTCGGTTTATCTTGAACGTTATTCCAATATTGAAGTAAGATCACTCCCAATATGTGGAAATATGTGACAGCGTTCTCGTTTTTCCGGCTGCGAGCTTTGTGAGTCGCTAAGAGAGCGTTTTTTTCACAAACGGTTACTAGAATGTCTTTTCTGTTTTGGCGGATAACCCCACAGATTGATAGCGCATCCAATTGTCGCTGCTCTATGTAATCGTTACGTCGATTAAATATCATCATTAAGTCGTAAGAATAGAAATTTTCATTGAGGGATTTTCAATGCAGCTCGCCTTACGTAAATCAGGAATGTTTACACGCTTCTTGACGAGTTTTTTGTTAGCCAGCGCAGGCACTGCCGCAATCGCGCAACCCGATAGTCAATCCCAAGTTCAAACCACAGCCCGTACCGACGTTACTGACGGCATGATTGTCGAGGTTAATGTCTCAAGCCGCGATGTCGTGCTAAAGGCGCTGGAGTACAACCCGGAGATTCAGGCCGCGTGGAATACTTACAAAGCGGCTGAGCACAATGTTGGCACAGCTCGCGGTCAGTATCTTCCTTCTATTGACCTGACGGCCAGTACAGGCAAGCAGCGCCGCGATTACGACGGTCGTGACGATTACGATATTAACAGCGCTGAAATCTCCCTTACCCAGATGTTGTTTGACGGTTTTCGTATCAGTGGAGAAGTAAGCCGGCTCGACAGCGCGCGTCAGGTCCGTTATTTGGAGCTACTCGATACGGTCGATAACCTCTCGCTCGAAGCGTTTGAGGTGGCTGAGAACTTGGTGCGCTATCGCAAGCTATTAAAGCTGGCGCGCACTAACTACCAAGAGCATCTGAGTGTGCAGCAGCAAATTGGTGATCGCGTTGATCAGGGGGTAGGCCGTCGCGCCGACCTCGATCAGGTGGATGGTCGGGTGGCCTTGGCTGAGTCTAATTTGCTGACGGAAGCGGCAAATTTGCACGATGTGACCTCTAAATACCTCAGAATTGTGGGCGACTTGCCTCCAGAGCGTTTGGTGCCCAGCGACCTTAAATCCGAGCCGATTCCGGACTCGGTAAAAGATGTCCTGTACGGCGCCTATCAGGGCAACCCCGGTTTTCATGCCGCCATCAAAAACATTGCCGCCGCGCAAGCGTCGGTACGCAGTCAGCGCTCGGGTTACTACCCCCGGGTCGAATTGCGCGCGCGCTATGGCACTCAGCAAAATCTGGGCGTTTTTGATGAGCGAATCGACCCGGATGACTTTGGTGATGAGGGGGCGATTGAACTGGCGCTGACCTACAACTTGTTTAACGGTGGCTCTGATCGCGCTGCGGTTAAACGCTCTTTGTCTGAGGTGGATACCGCCAAAGACCAGCGCGACGTTGCCTGCGTTAATTTGCGTCAGACCGCGCAAATTGCTTACAACAATACCCACAGCCTGGAAGACCGGCTCATCTCTCTGACTCAGCACCGCGAGGCCAGTGATCGCGTGCGTCGGGCGTATTTAGAGCAGTTTCAAATCGGTCAGCGTACCCTGCTGGATTTGCTCGATGCCGAAAACGAGTACTTTCAGTCGAGCCGCGCCGTTATTAACAGTAACCACGATTTAAATATTGCTTACGCGCGGGTACTGGAGTCTATGGGTAAGCTGTTGGTGTCCCTGAATATCGTGCCCGATGACATACCTTTGGCCGATGATTTAGAAGAAGATTTGTCTGATATCGATGTCGAGCCGTCGGCGGCTTGCCCTGCGCTTTCTCCGGCCGCACTATCGCGCGACGATTTACTCGACAATGTGATGACCTACGAGAGCGACGCCTTGTTTGCCGATAACAGCTCGGTTCTCACCAACTCGGCCATGAACCAGCTCGATCAATTGTTGGCGCGTTTTGGCAATCAGTCGGGCCGCGTGGCCGAAGTCATTATTGCTGCGCAGTCGGCTGAGGCCAATCCATCGAGTGTAAGCCGGTCTTTATCCAGTGCCCGGGTAACAGCGGTGCGGGATTATTTGGTTATCAACGGCATTGATGCTGGCCGCGTTGTGGTCGTGCCAGACGCCGATCCGGCCGGAGCCGTTGTGCGTCCGGTGACAGATCGTATTGAGATCACTGTACGCCAACTGAAGTAAACGGGGCGTTTTTTCAAGCCCCGGCGCTAGCGCCGGGGCAAAGAGTACCGACGACATAAGAGACTCAGTATCCTATGAGTGATAAAGCTGACGAGGCGAACCAAGCCTCGTTGCGCGGTGGTCCGCTGTTAAATTGTCTGCTGATTCTTTCTCGCATGCATGGTGTAAACACCTCTGGCTCGACGTTGCTGGCGGGTTTACCGTTGCAGCATCAACAACTGCCACCTTCGCTATTTGATCGCGCTGCCCGTCGAGCGGGGTTTACCAGCCAGCTGGTGCGGCGCTCCTTAAGTGAAATTAACAATTCGCTTCTCCCGGTTATTTTGTTACTTGAGGGTAACGAAGCCTGCGTACTTTTAGGTATTGTGGGGGATCAGGCCGAGGTTGTTTTTCCCGATCTGTCACAGACCCAGGTCAATATTCCCATTGAGGAACTGGAGGCGCGCTATGCGGGTCGGGTGATTTATGCCCGGCCGCGTTTGCAGTTTAGTGCGCGCAACGCCGATATCCACAAAACCAATAAAGGTCATTGGTTTTGGGAGGTAATTAAAGCGCACCGTGGCTTGTACCGCGATGTATTGTTTGCCGCTTTATTGGTGAATATCTTTGCCCTGGCGATGCCGCTGTTTGTGATGAATGTGTACGACCGGGTCGTGCCCAACTTTGCGATTGAAACCCTGTGGGTGTTGGCCTCTGGTGTAGCGATTGTTTTGTGCGCCGATGTTTGCCTAAAAATGGTACGGGCCTGGTTTGTCGATTTGGCGGCGAGTCGTGTTGATATCACGTTATCCGCGTCGATTATGGCGCGGGTATTGGGGATGCGCATGAGTGAACGGCCAACCTCGGTGGGCTCTTATGCGGCGGGGCTGCAGGCGTTTGAGTCGGTGCGTAGCTTTATTGGTTCGAGCACAATCATTGCGTTTGTCGATCTGCCTTTTGTTGTGATTTTTAGTTTGATTATTGGTTTGCTGACCTCGTGGTGGCTAGTCATACCCATTGCGGTTGGGGTATTGATTTGTTTACTTTACGCCGCTGCGGTACAGGCCAAAATGCACGAACTATCGCTCAGCAGCATGGAGGCGAGTGCCTACCGCAACGCGGTATTGGTAGAGAGTTTGAACGGCCTTGAGGCACTAAAAACGTTGGGTGCCGAGGGGAAAATGCAAAATTTGTGGGAGAAAACCACCGTGTTTCTCTCGCGCACGACCACCAAAATGCGTTTACTGTCCGGCTCAGTAACCACCGGTGCGGTATGGGTGCAGCAGTTGGTGGCGGTGGCCATCATTATTGTCGGTGTTTACCTAATTACCGAGGGTCAGCTGACTCAGGGTGGCTTGATTGCGGCGTACATGTTGTCGTCCAGAATCATGGCACCGGTTGGGCAGAGCGCTGCCTTAATGATGCAATATCATCAGGCGGCTACCGCACTCGAGAGCGTCGACCGGGTGATGAATACCCCGGTCGAGCGCCCCGATCAGGCGGAGTGGATTGCTCGCCCGCGACTTGATGGGCAAATTGAGTTTAATGGTGTGTCTTTTAGTTATCCTCACGATGAGCGCCAGGCGCTGCGCGACGTAAGCTTTAGCATAGCCCCCGGGGAAAAGGTCGCGATTTTGGGGCGCAATGGCTCGGGCAAAACCACCATCGAAAAAATTATCGCAGGCCTCTATGCGCCCAGCGGTGGTCGTGTGCTTATTGATAATATCGATATCGGCCAGCTGGACCCGGCGCAACTGCGTCACAATATTGGTTATGTCTCGCAGGATGTGAATTTGTTTCTTGGCACCCTGCGGGAAAATATCACCATGGCAGATCCGCGTATCGACGATGAGCGATTGCTTAAAATTATAGAGCTATCGGGCTTGGCTGGGTTTATTAATTCGCACCCACAGGGGTTGTCGATGCCGGTGGGCGAGCGCGGTGAGCTGCTCTCGGGCGGGCAGCGTCAAGCGGTCGCCATTGCCAGAGCGTTGGTTGCCGACCCCGCTATTTTGTTGCTGGATGAGCCAACCGGGGCGATGGATCACACCAGCGAAGAAGAGCTTAAACGCAATTTGGCTAAATTCTCCGCCGGCAAAACCATGTTGGTGATTACCCACCGCAATTCGTTGTTGGCTATGGTCGATCGTATTATCGTGATCGACGCCGGAAAAATTGTCGCTGACGGGCCTAAAGAGCAAGTGGTTGAGGCTTTGCGCCAGGGTCGTATCGGGAGGGCAAATTAATGAGCCAAACCCGGGAGCAAAAGCATTTTAATCGTATAGGCCGCGGGATAACCCGCCTTGGCCAGCCCTTTGGCAAGTTGGTTGATAAAGTCTGGAACCGCTGGATGTCCCCCTCGCAGTCACACTCGAAAGACTGGGTTGAGGACGCTGATTGGGCGCGTATTCAGCAGGCGCCGCTGCGCGCACGGGGTTTGCTGTACAGTATGTTGTTGATTGTGGTGGCTCTGGTTATCTGGGCCGGCTTTGCCGAGATCGATGAGGTTGCACGGGGGCAGGGTAAAGTCATTCCTTCCAGCCACACGCAAATCGTGCAGTCGTTTGATGGCGGTGTGGTTGAGGAAATTTTGGTTAAAGAGGGGCAGGTGGTCGAACAGGGGGCGCTGCTGATGCGCATAGACCCGACCCGGTTTATCTCGACTTTTCGTGAAAATCAGGCGCAATACGCAACGCTGCAAGCGCGCGCTGCACGTTTGCAGGCGTTGGTCGAGGATTCGCCGCTGGAGATTCCGTCGTCGGTGCGCGCGAGCGAGCCGCGGGTGGCGGCCAATGAGACCGTTCTGTATCAGTCAAACCTCAATGAATTAGAGCAAAAGTTATCGCAGGCCCGCGAGCAATTAACGCAGCGGCGCGAAGAGTTAAATGAAGTTGAAGCGCGACTGGTTCAGGCTTCAAGAGCCTACGAGTTATCGAGCCAGGAGTTGCAGGTCACCCGGCCACTGTTGGGCAGTGGCGCTATCTCAGAGGTGGAGATCCTGCGGCTTGAGCGTGATGCCTCCAACGCTAGAGGCGAAATGAATCAGGCGGTGGCGCAAAAAGCGCGTATCGAGTCGGCCATTACCGAGGCGCAAAACAAGCTCGATGAAGTGCGCCTGGTGGCTAAAAACGAGTGGCGCAGTCAGTTATCCGAAACACTGGGTAAATTGTCGAGCCTGTCGGAGACCAGCACCGGGCTCGCCGATAGAGTGAAGTACGCCGATATTCGCGCGCCGGTGCGCGGGACGGTGCAACGGTTGTTCATTAATACCGAAGGGGGCGTGGTGCAGCCCGGCAGCGAAGTGCTTGAAATGACCCCGCTGGATGACCAGCTACTGGTCGAGGCGAAGATTCCCCCTAAAGACATTGCGTTTTTACGGCCGGGTCAGCCGGCCATGGTTAAGCTAACCGCGTATGATTTTACGGTTTACGGTGGGCTCTCTGGTGATCTGGAGCACATAAGTGCCGACACTATCACCGATGAGCAAGACCAAACCTATTATTTAGTGCGGATACGAACTCGCGAGGCGGGCTTCGATCAAGCACTGCCGATTATTCCGGGTATGACAGCGCAGGTGGACATTATTACCGGTAAAAAAACCGTGCTAGCGTACCTTTTAAAACCCATTCTTCGGGCTAAACAAAACGCCTTAACAGAGCGATAATGCAGTCAGTATTCGTTTCTACCTCAGAGATTAATTCTGCACGCTGGAATGCGGCGGTGGCCGACGCCAAAGTGTGCATAGATTACTCGCCCGCCGACTTACCCCTCGACGAGCCGTCACTGGTTTGGGTGGTGATGAGTGGCCCCTGGCAAGAGCACGTCCGAGCCTCGCTTGCGGCTGGTGCCAAAGTTATCGCCATGACTCTAAATGAAACAGCCGCCGAAGCGCGCACAACGATTGGGCTGGGCGCGAGCGGTTACGTGCATGCCCTGGCGGCCCCCGAATTGCTGCAACAAGTCAAAAATGCCGTCGAGTACGACGGCATTTGGCTTGGAAAGCATTTGTTGAGTGAGCTTTTGGCCCCGTCGGCACCGGCTAAGCCGCGCCCCGCCGTGGGCGAGCAATTAAGTATGCGCGAACGGATGGTGGCGTTGGCCGTTGCCCGCGGTAAAAGTAACAAAGAGGTCGCGCGCGAACTAAATATTACTGAGCGCACGGTTAAGGCGCATTTAGGACGTTGCTTTGACAAGCTTGGCGTGCGTGACCGAATGCAGCTGGCACTGCTGATAAACCGCGACGGTATCTAGCGGCGCGGCGCGCTAAGGGTTCGCTAAAGCACTGATTTGGTATTAGTATTATTGTTTGTAAGAGTGCCTATTAAGCCCACTTGAAAAGCAAGGGGCTTTGGCGCTCTATTCAACTTATGCTGGTGGTGTTAGCTCTCAGAGGGTTTGAGGGTGCAAGAAGGGATATTCTATGAGCGAGCAAAGTGCGATTGTTGTCGAGATTGAAGGACGCGCGTGGGCCAGAACGCCAGAGGGGGGGGCGTAATCTAGCCGAAGGTGATACGCTGCTGCTTGGCGAACGTATCGTGGTAGAGAGTGGTGCTCGCGTTGTTCTCGATTTTGGCGATGGTCAGCTTTTAACGCTGGTTGGGCCCGAACAGCTTTTGCTAACGGCCGACTTGTGGCCTGATGTAGCTGGCGTAACTAATGACGGAGTGCCAGATGCCGAAGAACCGGACACCGCACCGACTACGCTCGATTCCTCCGAACCCTCGAACACACCCGACATCGACGAAAGTGATTTACCTCTTTCGCAGGGATGGCACTATTCGGTTAACCTAAAGCGTGTTGGTGAAGAGCTTACTCCGCCTGGACTAGATGGCAGTCAGGTGCCTGAGCGGCCTGCGCCACCCTATACGTTGGGGGCGGGTAGAGGGAGAAGGCGGCCCTATACCACCTTTGCCGCCGTTGCCACCCGTGCCACCGGATCCAGAACCGGTGCCTAATTTTCCGCCATAAACCGCCGATCAATACCTCACTACACCGGAAGATGTGCCGCTACCCGGTGGTATCCCGGGTTTTGACCCGGAGGGCGCGCCGCTTAGCTATACCGTGGTCAGTGGCCCTGAGCATGGGACGGTCGAACTCGACCCGGCAACCGGATCGTTTGTCTATACCCCCGATGAAGACTACCACGGCGATGATAAGTTTGTTGTCGAATTATCCGACGGCCGTTACACCGTTACCGAGACAACTTACATCGAGGTCATTCCGGTTAATGATCCCCCCGAGACTGTCGACCTATATTTGGTGACACCTGAGGACACGGCCGTTCCCGGAGGTATTACGGCCAGCGATGTCGACGGCGATACTTTAACCTATACCGTTATCGATCAGCCCGACTTTGGTGAGGTCGAGGTCGACAGTGCCACCGGTGAGTTTACGTATCAGCCCGGCCCTGATTACGTGGGCGAAGATGAATTTATCGTACTGGTCGATGATGGCAATGGCGGTACGGCGGAGGCCCATGTCTATATCACTGTGACTCCGGAGTCCGATCCTGCCATTATCACCGGCGATGGTGAAGGCGCGGTTGTCGAGGATGACGGCGACCCGGATTTGCTCACCAGCGGTAAGCTGGAGGTCGTTGACCCGGATGCCGGTGAGGCGGCGTTTGATCCGGCCACGGTCGAAGATGTGACCACTAATTTGGGGAGCCTCAGCCTTGATGCCGATGGCAACTGGCAGTACCAGGGTGCCAATGCGGATACCCAATACCTTGAAGCCGGGCAGGAGCGGGTAGAGGTCTTTTCGGTGGCTTCAATTGACGGGACTCGTGCCGAGATCACCGTAACCATCACCGGCGTTAACGACGCCCCGATTATTACCGTTGGCTCTGGCGATTCTGACAGTGATCGGCTGACCGAGACCACCGACCCTCTGCGAACGAGTGGCAGGTTGTCGACCTCAGACGTTGATATTGCCGACTCGGATCACGCCAGCGTCAGTAGTGTAAATGCGTCAGGTGTTGTGGGGCCGCTATCGACGTCAGCTTTGCTGGCCATGCTGAGTGTCAATTCGGGTGATGTGATCGTCAGTGGTGCTACTGGCGGTGTTATTAACTGGGTTTTCAGCAGTGGCAGTGAGGTCTTTGACTACCTCGAACAAGATGATCAGTTGACGCTGGAATACACCGTGGTTGTCACTGACTCCCAGGGCGCGACGGCCGAGCATATCGTGACGATCGTCATCACCGGGACAAACGATACCGCCGTACGAGAAGATACTACGTTAACGGCAAATGGTTCACTCAGTGTGTTTGATATCGACAACCCTGATATGGCTTTTATTGCCGACACTTACGCCGATGATTATGGCACTTTGACGGTCAGTGCGGATGGCTCTTGGTCGTATCAGCTTAACCAAAACGAAACCGTAGATGCGTTAAGTATTGGCGAGACTCGTGATCAGGTATATACCATCGCGCTAACCGACGGTGGTGATACCGCCACAACCAACGATGACGATGTAGAGACAACGGTAACGATTCATATCCAGGGTGTTAATGATAGGCCCACGGTTGAAGATTTAACCTTTAGCGTCAACGAGAACCAAAATCTCGAACTGCGACAACTGAGCGGCGCTGATGTTGATGGCGAGATCTACGGTTATGGTCTTATCTCCGATGTGTCCGAAGGTGGTTTGTCTTTACAGCCCAATGGCACCTTCAGATTTTTAACTCGCGGGGAGTTCGATGATTTAGCTGCGGGTGAAACCCGCGAGGTCACTTTTGAGTATGCGGCCGCTGACAATAATGGTGCCGTTTCTGCCCCAGGGACGGTCACGATAACGGTCGTTGGTATTGATAATGCACCGGAAATTGGAAGTAGCTCTGGGAATGTCGTAGAAAATATTAGTCCTACAGCATCGGGCATCATTAGCGCTAGTGATGTTGACAATCCTGCCTTGGCGTTTATAGCCGATGCTTATTCAGGTGTTTGGGGCGACCTAACGATTAATGTTGATGGTGGTTGGAGTTATACCTTGCGTGCTGCCGATGCTGACCCTCTCGATCAGGGCGATGAAGTCACCGACAATTTCGTAGTGAATTTAAACGACGATATATCGACCGCCAATATTATTATTAACGTCACCGGCACCAATGATGCCCCCACGTTGGACGACCCTCTTATTACCGTAAATTCCAATGAAGATTCGATCTATCAGGGCGCGTTGTCTATTGTAAGCGATGTGGATCAAGATGACGGTTATATCGACGATGACGGCAATGGTATCACCAAAGGTTTTTTTTACGGCTTGGTGGAAGCTGATGACTTTGCTCCCGGCTCCCTAATCTTTAATACCGATGGCACATACACTTTCGATCCTCGTTTTGCTTATAGCGATCTGGATGATGGTGATGTGGAAGTACTGAGCTTTACCTATCGTGCGTTTGATGAGCAAGGGGCGAGATCGGATATCGGTACAATAACCTTCACCTTGAGTGGTTCAACCGATGACGAGCCCGCCGATCCGAATTTTGGAATAATCATTGAGGATGCTACCGACTCGGTGTCTGGTGGACCGCTGGATAGTTATACACCCGGCTCGTACGATGATGATTACGGCACCCTGGTGGTTGACGGTGATGGTAATTGGACTTACACCTTAGACCCCGATCGGGCTAATGGCAGTGAGGCGCCATCCATACCTGCTCTAGGGCCTGGAGATGATATTACCGTGGTTATCCCCGCAGGCGCAGGGAATGATGAGGTAACCATTGAAATTATTGGTACCAATGACGCACCCGTAGTGGAAGATCTCCCTTGCAATATCGTTGTCACCGGTGAAAACTCCCTGATCAGCGGCCAGCTCAACGGTACTGATGTTGACGGTACTATTGTTACCTATGAAGTGCTGAATTCTGATGAGCTGGGCGATGCTACGCTAGTGATTAATGCCGACGGCAGCTTTACCTTCGATCCGGGTACCGAGTTTGATCACCTGCCCGACGGTGTGACGACCAGCCTTAGTTTTACTTTTCAGGCGATTGATAATAACGGCGCCGTTAGTAATATCGGAACCGGTTGTATCACTGTTGAGGGTGAAGATGATTTGCCTGCTTTGTCGAATGATAGCGGTAGAGTGATTGAAGATGACGCGGCTAATAATGTCGCTGCTGGTGTCATCGTCTTTACTGATGTTGACGACGGCGAATCGGCCGATGGGGCGGTAAACTTTGTCGAGCAGAACATCGAGGGTGTGTACGGACACTTTACTCTGGATAACGGTGGTAACTGGACCTACATCCTCGATAATATTGATCCGGATACTGACGCGCTAAATGCTGGACAGGAAGTTACCGATGAGTTTACGGTAGCGGCCACTAATGGCGCGACCAGCACGGTAATTGTTACGGTTACCGGTAGCAATGATGTGCCGGTCATTGATGGTAGCGACAATAACGTTTCGGCAAGCATTGACGAGGATACGGCGCTCGCGAACGTTCTTCCTCTGGCGACTGATGTAGACAGCCTGGGGCGTATTGTTGGGTATGTGCAGCGCGGCGATTTGATTTATGTGAGCGATGACTCCACAGCCCCAGGCGAATTAATTTTTTACTCCGACGGTACTTATTTATTTGATCCACGGGGGAGCTACGACTATTTAGCCGAAGGCGAAACCACTCAAGTGGAATTTAACTTCGCTGCCGTAGATAATGAGAGTGGCGTCAGTAATGAGCAAACCGTTACCATTACCATTGTGGGTGTTGACGACTTGCCTGTTATTAGTGCGGACACTGTCAACATTACCGAAGATGACACCAACCCGGCGGCCACTGGGCAATTGACGGCGGCCGATCCGGATGATGACGGCGCTGACTTAAGCTTTATTCCTGTAACGCTGGATGGTGATTACGGCACCTTAACGTTAGATGCCAATGGCAATTGGGAGTACAACCTAGGCCCCAATGCGCAAGCGCTGAATAACGGTGACGATGAAGCGGATGTGTTTACCATCAATTTATCCGATGGCAGCACGACCACTGTGACGGTTAATGTTGAGGGCATTAATGATGTTCCCGTCAGTGATGACATCGTGGTTACCGTCGATGAAGATTCTGTATTAAATGCCAGTGTCC
>TARA_R110000850_G_scaffold206125_2_pt1 | contig 14343 bp, 26 predicted proteins | sample TARA_R110000850 | Tara Oceans TARA_R110000850 (sample SAMEA4397586) | marine metagenome | biome: Polar Biome; feature: [SRF] surface water layer (ENVO:00010504); material: water (ENVO:00002006), including particulate matter (ENVO:01000060) such as... | depth 5 m | reverse complement strand
AAACTGGGATCGTTTTTTTCATCAACGTCTCACGTTTACACAAACAATTCTTTAGCTTATCTTCCTGAAAAAAGAGTGTTAAAAAGAATCTATAAAGTTAAAAAAGGGAAGTTGAAACTTTATAAGGAAGAAGTAGCGCAATTAATTCCTCCTAAACTCATTCCAGAAAGTTACATTTTCAATAAAGACTGAAAAGATGTTGTCCCCTCGAAAATTGTATTAAACCTTGATATTTTAGAAAAATTATTTTACATTCCTTTATGGAAGCAAAAGTAATTTCTGAAATAAAAAAAGCTTTAAACTATTTACAAAAAAATAAGTCGCAAATTTCAGAAGATGTTTCTGAGTTTGAGGACTCGGTTATCTTTGCGTTTAAAGAATTAAAGAAAATAGAAAATGAACAACCAAAACAATAGACCGCTGTTACAACAATGGGCAGGAGGGATTGATTTTAAGACGATTCTTATCATTATCTTAGGGTTGTTGGTGGCGTTTATCTTTCTGTTTAATGCTGGATGGCAACAAAACACAGGTTATTCTGATGACCAAGTTGATCAGTTAAAAGCTATTTTTGAAGAAAGAATAACTGGCTTAGAAGAAAAAAACAGCCAATTAACCGATTCTATAGTGGTGTACACTGAAGTTGCTAAACAACTTAGAGAATCTGTAAATGATAGAGAAGGCGTAATAGATGAGCTTCAAGAAATCATCTATAAAGAACAAAAGAAAATTGACGACCTACTTGCTCAAAGAAAAGAGATTAGAGATGAAATAAAAAACTTGGACGATAAAGGGATAGAAGATTGGTGGATAGAATATTTCAAGAGTAAAGAAAAAAAATAATGAATAAACTAATACTAATATCATCTTTATTGTTTCTATTTTTAGGAACAGGATTCACTCAACATAACCCAGACTTTATCGTAGAAAGGATAGGGTTTGATGAACAAACTTCCGCTTCCCGAACCATGACGCAATCTACTGTAGTTTATGTTTCAGATAAAGACACAATAGGTTTTCCAAATCAAGTGACTGATTTTCCTTTGATCAATGCAGAGACTGATTCAACTGGATACGTGTTTTTTAAATTTAACAAACCATATCCATACTTTAAATACATTAACGGAACCAGTGTTATTTTAATGACTTCTGCCCAAAGTAGAAAAATAGCTAGCGACATTTCAGATTATTCAATTATGGACTCAATCATTGTTTCGTATGAATTTAAAAACGCCCACTACCTTAACTTAATTGAACAAAAAGACTTTACCATTCTTGATCTAGAAGGGATAATTAGACAGAAAGATAGTACAATAGATGCTCATGACTCTATTTTAGCGAACAAAGACGCTATCGTAGGCGAAAAAGATACAGAGATAATGTTGCTCAAAGAGGATATAGAAATTAAAAACAAAGCCCTTAATAAACAAAAGTGGCTTATTGGCGGGAGTTTAGGGGTAGCTATTGCTGTGCCTTTAGCTGTCCTGATTTTTGGAAACAAGTAAAAATAATGGAAGAAAACAACAACACAGAAATTCAGTCGGAAGAAAACAATTTTCCATCCGAGATTCAAGCGCAAAAAAACAGTCAGTTAGTTGCGCAGTTAAAAGATGCCTTGTTAATTAATCAAGTCTTAGCCTCATCAGTTGAAATTCTTGGTGAAGCTCATTTGACAAAGAATGAGAAATATGAAATGATTAGAAATCTAAACGAAGCCTCATCAATCAGTGAGGTTACGACCCGTGCTGATATTATTAGAGAGCAGTTTGGAATCCAATCTCAGTCTCAAAACTTTAGAGAAATTCAAGAGGACGATAGTTTTTGGTCATCTAGCTTTAGAGGTGAATTAGACAACTATTATGACCTTCATAAAGGAGTTAATGTAAAAATGACTCTAGCAGAAAGTTTGATCGAAATTGAGAGGTATTTTAAACTTCTTACGGAGTATGGGAAATCTAACGAATCCAATGTTCAAGGTATTACTGATAGGATTCTTGAACAAGAACCTAAAGCTAGAACTGGACTCGAAAGACTTAAAGGACTAAACGTCTCGATTAACACCATTCAATAAAAGAGAAAGCATAATCGTGCTTTTCATCTTTTTCATGTTTTATTGGATCACCCTCTTTTAACTTGAATTTATTCAGGTCTGGAAAAAAACTGTCTGCCTCAAACTCTCCTTCTACCTGAGTTTTGTAAACTTTGCTGATTAAGCCTTTATCTAGAAACTCTGAGTATATTTGAGAACCACCACAGACCATAATTTCACTCTGGTCGTTGTTGTCCGTCCAATCAATTGATTTAGCTATCGCCTCTTCAATTGTGTGGACTACAGTTACATTGTCAGCCGATCCTTTCATTCCTTTTGTGATTTCTTCGTCTCTTAAAGAATCCTCGAACATTAAATCTCTAGTAATTACAAAAACATGTCTCTTTGGTAAGTCGAGTCTTCCAAGAGATTCATAGGTCTTTCTTCCCATAATCAAAGCCTTCCCCATAGTGTTTCCTTGAAAATACTTGAAATCATCAGGAAGATGCCACAAGAGCTTGTTGTCGTTACCAATCTCGTTATTCATCCCAGTAGCCACAATTGCAGAGAAGCTCGGCTCAAAGCCCATTACTTTACGTACACGAGTATACTGTTCTTCAATTGTGCCTGAGGCATCAATTTCAATGATATTACCTTTTCCAGCAAAGTAAGTCAGGATAGGTTTTGTTTCGTCTTCGTATTTTTTAAGCCTTCTTTTGAATGTGTCTATTGTGTCATCATCACGACCTAATTCTTTAGCTCTAATGTTCATTCTTTCAATAAGAGTGGCATTATCGGTCTTGAAGTGAATAAGAGCCTCAAACGGCTCTTTGCGATTGAACATGTATGAAGCAATGTCTTTTGCTTGAGAAATAGTTCTAGGATAACCGTCTAAAAGAAAACCAGCATCTACATTCGGATGCTCTATAATGAAGTGGTTCTTTACCATTTCACTAATAATTTTGTCTGGCAGGAAGGCTCCCTTATTTACTCCAATCAATTTAGCGTACATGCCAATTTTAGTTTCCCTTTCCATTTCCTTTCGGATCATATCTCCAGTAGATAGGTGTTTGAAACCCTGTCTCTCTGCAAGTAATTTACAGATTGTTCCTTTCCCAGTGCAAGGAGCGCCAAAAATTAAGTAATTCTTCATTCTACAATGTTTGTTTTAGCAAATATAAGGATAAAGTCATGTATTCACAAATGATACCTATATTTCATTTAAAGTTCGCTGTGCATTAATTTCCTTATCTTGAAAGTTAAATCCCAATAAGGCTTGAGGTCTTTGGTCTTGTATTGCTTTTTTATTTTTTCAAACTGAATAAACACCTTTTTACTAAGCACTTCTGCCCCAGAAGTTGAGGTAAAAACCATAATCACTTTCTTTTCATCAATGCTATCTCCAATTCTTTCAAATGATTTATTAATAAAGTGATTCATCTTAGTGTGAGCGCCCATTTCTTCTTCATTAACGTCTATGATCTTCAGTTTTTTATCATACAGTTGATCAAAGTTTCGTTCATTAAACTTTCCGTCAATTGCCTCTTCTTGATAAATCATTGTACCCTTTAATCCGAATATTTTCTCCTCCTCTGGGAAGTGAATATAAACTGTCTCAATTGAATCTTTTTTATAAACATCAAAACCTAACTCCTTAAGTTTTTCAATCATCTCGGAAGCTTCATTTATTTCGAAGTCACTAATCTCAGACTCTACCTCAATAAGGTTGATTTTCAAATTATTTAAATTCCCTTTTACTTCTTGAAGACTTTCTTTCATCTCTTCAATATTAGCTTCAAAAGAAGAAATTTCACCTTCTTCTTTTTGAATCTTTCTAGCCAATTCATCTCTTTCTATTCTTAGGTTAGAAAGATTTTGAGATTTTAAATTTTCTTTTTCCACTTTTTTTTCTTATTAAACATCAAATCTCACACCCTGTGTTCCTTGTTGTGTTGTATTCAATATACGAAGAAATTAATTTAAATTCAAGAAAAAAAGTTGTCAACAAATATGTAACGAATCTATTAAAGCTAAAGTTCAACAGCAATGAACCATCGATAAAAACTCATCCCTATTATATTAACTTTTTTCTTAACATTGCGATTTTGTTAATCAGCAAATAAGCATCTATTTATTATTAAATAACATAAATTATCATGAGAAAATTACTTACTATCCACCTACTCTGTTGCGCTATTTTGTTTTCAGTATTTATAGGTTGTAAAAAAGAAGTATTTGAACCAGACGTTACACAAACAGAGGAGTTAGGTAAAAGAGCTGACAGTGTATACCAAGTACTTCAAAACACTGGTAGTGAGGAATTAATGGCTATTAAATACCAAGTAGTTCATGACGCAATGAGAGAAGTTTATAAGGGCAAGAATAGGGGTGTATCATGCTATGATTTGGCAGACCTTTTTGGTTTTCTTTCAGAGTATGGGTCAACCACTCCAGACTACATTCCTGTTTGGAATAATTATTTTCAAGATGCAAACTGTAGCGTTGCGCAATGGCAGTATCTATCTAAGGAAAGAGGCGAGGGCGGAATTGCAGAGAATACAGATATAACTCCTGATAAAGTCATATGGACTGTTTCTGGGGCTGATTTTGATGCTACAGAAACAGAAGGTACTTTGAAATTTGTTATATATACCACGAATTTAGAGGGAGATACTATCCCTAACACTGATTGTTCGGGCGTGTTTCAACCGCCTTGTAATGGCACACATCCAGTAGATGTTACAGTTAACGTAGGAGTTGCTGTGTACCAGAGGTCTAATATTAGTCACGGACGAGTAAATAAAGTGCCTTCTTCAATAGCTCCAGCTTGTACTGAATATTCGGCATCTGATGTCACAAATTCTTCAACATTCGACTTTGACTGTTTTTGTCCAATCGTATTTGATGAATTTGAATTCTTAATCGATGATGGTCTTGTGTGGGATTTGAATGGAGACCACTACGTTAGTGTGGAAGACCTTATGATTTTATTGGTAGGATACGGCTGCTAGCCTTCTTATTTTGCTAGTATATGGAGTTTTTTTAACTAATCACTAATCACTACTGCCATCGTAACCTCTTAATTTTCTCATCTTAAGGTAGAATGGGGAAGTCTTCTTAGTTATATTAAGTCTCTCCTCTTCATTTGCATCATAGAACTCTAAGTTATTAAAATTAGAGTCTGGAGATTTAGAATAAACGATATTACTTAAAAAGTTTTTGTCGGCACTAACTTGAAAGTCATTCCACTTTTGGTTCTCTTTCTTTTTTATGTCATCTCGCTTAAAGAATTTACTCCAAACATTATATGCTTCATCAGTAGTGTTTCCAGTTCGGTCAGCCATTAATCCTTTAGGAAAAACATCCATCATTGCAATTTCATACATAGAAGCTCCAAAATTAGGAGCAGCTGCCACGCCTGTTACCTCGTAGTCCCCAGAATTAGTTTGGAAAATCTCTATGCTTCCAATAACCTTCTCTGTTGAAAAATCAAACAGTCTATAAGAAGCTCGTTTGCCGTACCTCTCTACAACAACTTTCATTGACTCAGCGAACCCTCCTATGTCAATTCTAGCTTCGGGCAAAACTCCCTGCTCTTGAATTTTGTTTCTTATTTTGTTTCTTATTTCACTTCTTAGCATTTTGATAACTTTCTTTATCTAAATAGTGTATTTATGTTTTTAACGTTACACAAATTATGTAAAACATTATAGTTCCAGAAAAAAAATTGTATATTTACATTTGAGCCAAACGCACAAAATATGTCCTATATCGAAAGCTTTAAAGGGAGGGGGATAGACACTGATCTTCCCGTAAAAATATATCGCTGCCTTAATAGAAAAGGGGTAGTGTTTTCTGTTCAACAAAAAGGAAAAGTGATTGGTCATACGAGTGACTTCACATTATTTAATGCTGTATTTAAAATTTCCAAATCAGGACAGAAAAGAGCAAGAGAGTCGAGTGTTCGAAATGTTCACGCATTTGCCGTAGGGAGCGCTATTGGAAGCTCCATAGGAGAGCAGAAAAAGAGAGAGAGAGTAAAATATAACCCCTTTTTAAATGATTTTTTCTATATAGAAGGTTCGGAAGGTATTGTTGAAAAAGTTGATAGGTTACACTTTTCTAGTGAAGGGCTATTTGTTATTTAAGTTCCCTCCCAAAATGCAGCCCAAAGCGCAAGTGCAGCAATAATAGTTCCAAGAATCGTTGCAATAGCGTTATTTCTAGCCATACGCTTGTTAAGCTCAAACTCTTTCACCTCAGCAGTGTTCTTCATAATATTCACATCCCTTTCAATACCCTCAATGTCTTGTTCTAGTTCTGAATTTAGAAGTTTAATCTCACTTAAGCTTTCTCCCATAGTTCTAAACTCCCTGTAAAGATGCTTTAAAAGCTCTTTCTCAGTCCATGCATCTGGATTAATAAGTTGTTCTTCTCCTTTTTTCTCTGACATCTTTCTTTGTTTATTCGCTTACTGGTACAGCAGTAGCTAGCCAATATTCTTTTTCTTTACTTTCAGAAGATGAAATCCATCTCATCTTTTGATAACTTCCATCTTTTTTAATATATCTGTTGGTTATCATTTTTCCTTTACTAGGCTTACCCTCCACTTCTCTGTTATAAATATCTAAAGTTCTTTTTACATCGTCTGGATGGATAAAAGTTGTGAAGGGAACAGCGCATAACTCTTCTTTAGAAAAACCAAGTATTTTTTCCCACGATTTATTGACATACAGAAACCTGCCCTCCCTGCCTATGACTACATTCATAGTTTTGCTGTTCTCAAAAAAATCCTTATAAGCTTGAGATTTATCAAATATTCTATCTACGAGATCATAAAATGCATCCCTGTTGTTTAAATTAACCATCATAACCTTTGACTATTATTTCGTTTTTATCTAAAGGAAGACATACAGCCATGATATGCTGATTTTCATCAATTGTAGCGCTAATCCAACTTACTCTTTGATAGTCGCCATCTAGCTTCCTAAACCTACAGCAAAACCCTTTTGAGAGGACTCCTGATTTGCATTCCTTAATTTTGTTAAACATTTTCTGAGTTTTGCTTATATCATCTGGATGAATATAAACTAAAAATGGGATAGCACACAACTCTTCTTCCGAGAAGCTAGTTAACTCAGCCCATCTGCTATTCACATAGGAGAATTTACCTTCTGAATTCATAACCATATTAAGAGTTTGACTCTCGTAGAAAAAATCAGCATAAGCCTCTCTTTCTTTGTAAACCAAATCTAATACAGTTTTTAATTTATTTTTGTCTTCTAACATGTAACGTACTTTGATATAAATAGTAAATAAAAAATCTCCGTTTTTGAAACCTTCCGTTTTTATTGCTTATCTTTGAAAAAAAATAAGCAATGGAAAAGCAAAAAACAATCTGTATTGAAGACGCTCAAAAACTCGCAATTCATATTTTAGGGCTAGATGAAAATACGGAATATGATGAAGCAGAAGAATCTTTTATGGAAAATTTCCACACTGACCTTGATCATTTTGCAGACCTTCTAAGTTATTTGGTTCCCATGATTGATGTCGGAAAATCTCCTTTAACCGACAAAACATTCAAAGGCTTCTCTGTTAATTTAGGAGGGGATGATCGGATGTTCATCATAAAAACAGAAGTAAAATGAATCTATTTCAACTCAAAAAACCCAAACTCAATTCAGGTGAAGATTCGGAGTTCAAGATAGAATGCGAAGCATTAACTGATGGAGACTGGAATAGTATCTCATTTCTTTTATCAGAAAAATTACCCAATTTTAAAAGAGCAATAGGTGTGCCTAGAGGTGGTAATATATTGGCTGAAAAAATGTCAGAATATGCTACTGATAAAGATTCTCTTCCCACATTAATTTGCGATGATGTGTTGACAACTAGTGGTTCAATGAGTCGTTTTAGAACTATACTAGAGACTACTGATAGTTACGGAGGTAGTAGGTACTCGAATGACAAAATAATTGGCGCAGTAGCGTTCTCAAGAGGGAAATGCCCTCAGTGGATAACTCCTTTGTTAAGAATGTAAAACTTTAAATTAAAACTATGAGAAAACCGCGTTGGATAATCCAAAAAAACCTAATTTCAGAGAACGACAGAAATGAGCTACAAGAAGCATTAGAGTCTCTAGGGATTGCTCATTTTGAAACTATTGTAACACCTTTTTCGGAAGACCTCCCTAACTTCCCGATAGATGCTCAGCACGAAAATATCTATTACGGATCAACAACGTTCATGAACAACCTTTACAAAAAACTCCGACCAACGGGGCTGTTCTATAATCATAAGACTTTTTCTATGCAAAACTACATGGATAAATGGGGTGGGCATATGTTTAACTTCGGTGCGGAATTTACTACAATATCCCAATTTATCAAAAACACTGAAGATGATGATAAAACTAATGTGTTTATCAGGCCAGATGGAGATGGAAAAGAGTTTGACGGAACTGTAGGTAGCGCTAGAAGCGCCAAGCTCATGTTGAGCAACATACTTCACAACGACCCAAACGTTAGTAGCTCGTTTCCTATTATGGTAGGTGCAGCTTATGCTATTAAACGAGAGTGGAGAATTTCTATTGTAAACGGAGAAGTTGTTTCATCATCTCAATACCGAAACAATCATACTTTATCGAAAAAATCTGATATTCCTAGTGAAGTAAAGAGATTTGCTGAAGAAAGAGCTAAAGAGTATCAACCGCACGATGTGTTTGCTATGGATGTTTGTGAAGCCTCAGATGATGGTGAAGTGAAATTATATATCCTAGAGTGTGGGTGTGTTAATTCAGTTGGCTTTTATCACGCTGATAAAGAAGGTTATGTAGAAGGTGTGACTAATTACATTCTCTCTAAACAAATTCCAGACCACACCCTCTTGATCAACGGTGAAGCTCATCCTTGGTCGGAAGAGATTGAGGTTATAGATGATAGTGAGTTTGGAATGAATATCACCATCTGTTATGATTTGTCTTATAGAAAAGGGCAGGTAGAAACTCTTCATAACTGTACAGAGTTACATCATCTTTATGACGATAAAAAAAGCTCTTGGTTTCATCAAAAATCCTCTGCTTTTGAAAGCGGAATTTTTGGGACAGGAGGAACAAAAGGTATGAATAAAATGAAGTGGATTGTATCGGTTCCTGCCAATAAAAAACATAAAAACCACTAATGTAAAACTTTAAATTAAAACTATGAGAAAATTCGTTTTCATACTTTTTGCTTTTACTTTATTTTCTTGCTCCAAAAAAACTCAAGAAAGAAAAGAGCCTCAATCTCCCGAAGAATTTGCTTTAGCAGAAAAACAAGCTGAGAAGAAAAGGTTAGTTGTGAAAAATAGACCCCCAGTAGGAGAGGTTAAAATAATTACTGATGAGATTGGGTGTAAATGGATCACACTAACAGTTGAGGGCATGTCTATTTATGGAGATAAAACTCCAGCTTACTCTGTCGATATAGAGCATCACCCAAAATGTGCAAATCACTAACAAGTGTAGGTCAGTTTCTAATTGTTAAAATATTTTAAGATGATATTATTTAAGAAGAAAAGAATTGAATTAGGAAAAGGGCATATTATGCAATACACTTTATTTGAATGGAAAAAACTTGGCGGCATTTGGTTTTATCACTGGAAAACAATAGACCAAAACAGATTCCATACACACGCTTTTAATAGCATAGCAATCACTTTGAGTGGAGGCTACACTCAAGAGGTGATTAAAGAAGGTAAGATACACGTTGAGTGTGTTCGAAAACTATTCACACCAAGATACTTGCCTAAAAATTATTGCCATAGAATACTTGAGGCAAAACCAAACACTTGGACTATGGTTGTCTTTGGTAGGTGGATAGATAATTGGTGGGAATATTTTTCTGATTCAAATACTTGGGTAAAGTATGGGTGGGGTAGAAAAGTGATTGAAAAACGAAAAGGCGATGAAACAACAGAGCTTTAATAGTATTACAACACGTTTTCTTTGCTGGGTGGGAATACACCAATGGAAACACACTTTAGTTATGACTAAAAAAGAACTGAAACACTGTAAAGGTATAGAGGAAATTGACCACCACAAAAAGAAACATTTGCACAATGGTAGAAGTTGTAAGAATTGCAAAAAGAAACAATACTTGTGGGCGTATTGGGAGTCATGTGGTTGGCAAAATGTGCTATAATGTTAAGTGTGTTTTTGTCTATATCAAAAATTACAATTAAAAACGAATAATAACTAGGCTTGTAAGCCGCAAAATTTACAAAAATGATCGAAACACAAGATGAAGTAGCAGATAGAATTGGCGAAATACAAAATGAACTACAAACCCTAATAGACAAAGCACAGGAGAAATCTCCTAAAAGTAAAGCTGAATACCAAGACTATGTGGCGGCCTTCTTGTTGAGTAAAATAGCATCCTTGGAAATCGCTTTTGAGAAAGGTGATAAATTACCTTCACCTAGTGTTGCTGGTAATTTCAAAACGTTGGAAGAATGTGAAAAAGAATCTATTGAGTTCACTAAAGGTAAGATGAAAGTAGCTGGAGGGATGTTGTCTGAAGACTACAAAACGGGATTTAAAGAAGGTGTGGAGTGTTATTTGCAGAAGCATAACAACCTGTAGCATTAAAAATAAAGATATGGAAAAGTACACGAAAAAAGCAGTGTCTAGTAGCTTGAAAAAGTTTGACGTTTTATCTGGTGAAGGTGGTTTTATAGAAGTTACTGAATGGAAAAACGGTGAAGGGATTGATGTTGATATAGTTAGCGATTTAAGCACAAGATTTCAGTTGACTTGGGGTGAGTATGACGCTTTGAAGGCGTTAGTTAAAAAGTTAAAAAATACGTAAAACAACTAAGAAAAAAGATTATATTTGTTTAAAATTGGTCGCGCTAATCTCATCCACGCTAAGGCAGTGAAAAATAAGGATAATGAAAAAAGTAGAAGTTAAATTAAATGGTATTGTGATAGGGTATACCTATGGCGAAAGTCAAATAATACAATTCTTAGACAATGATGAAGTGAAGAAATTATTAGGTGAAATGAAGTCCAGAGTTGATAAGGGAATTATGCGAAGAAAGAAACACAGGAAGTAACGAAGCTGAACTTGACCAACGAGAGACTATAACTGATTATATAGTTAAAAAACTGAATTTAGCAAGGCACTAACCAACAACATTAACCAATGACATCAGGAAGAATTAAGGAGATACAAGAACAAACGGCTTACCCAGAAAGCGTAAGTGTAATGCTGGCGTTAAAACAAGTTTGGAACGAATGCCAACAAGAACATAACAAGCAGACACGTATGGCTAGTGTTAGTAAATGCGTTTGTAAGAAGAAATAATTTATCGCAGATCGCATTTAGACATTTATGGAAAAATAGGTATTTCACTGGAATAACGGGTAATTATTTGTCTTATTTTGGAAAAATGGACAAATACAACTGGCCTTTGTTAATGATTTGCGTAATATTTGAAGAACGAATTAAATAGTATTAACCTTTAAAAAAGACCTAAAACCGCTTTTAATTTTGTAAGGTGTTAGGCATAGTTATTATGATAGTAGAAAGTTTTGAACACATTAAAGAAAGCAATAAGATTGAGGTTGTATTTAGAGAACCGTCTAACTCTATGTATGCCTGTAACCCACCATTACCTGTGCCAGACAAAGTGTGGAAAGAAGTTTACAGCGTTGAAGATGGAGTGATAACTAAAACACAAACAATAGAAGGTAAGCACGAGCCTCCAAGTTATATAAATGAAACTATTAGATTCTCTTAATGGAAAAAAGACAACTGACACGTAAACGGTATCTTAAAAAAACTTTTTGGGGTTCATATAAATTCATGGTAGAAGTGAAAAGTAGTAAATGGGATGATCCAAGTTACGGAAATGGCGGAGGATCTTATTCCCCAGAAAGAATTTTTTACGAGCGAGCAAGAGATAGTGACTTAATAGAGTTAGGTGTTAATTGTATCTAGTTAATTACACAAGGCAAAACAGAATAACTTATGGGATACGTCAATAACCAATCCACGCCATAGGCGATGAATTGGCTTGCAATGCTCACTCGGATTTCTCCAAGTGAGTCTTACATGCGATTGGGCGACTGACAACGCCCTGCCCATCAAGCAAGTTTCCTTGCGAGATGGGGTGTTTGCTCCTGCGAGCGATGTTTATTGCAGCGTTAATATCTGCATCATATACCATTCCACTCTTTGCGTAAAACCTTACGCCTCTCCTTTCACCCTCTCGGATGCCTGAAACAGAATCGATTTGACTGGTATATGCTGGCGAAACCAAACAAACACTCTTTCCCATGTTCTTGGCCTTATAAGTCAACACTCTTCGGAGTTCGAAGAACGGTACTTGACTTATCGCGTTTTTGTTCTGATTTTTATGTTTCTTTGCCTTTATTCCCTTTAAGTTCTCCAAGGAAATGAGGTTCGCACTCGTCTTTAGTATCTCGTTGGCAACAAGGTGCGTTTGATTCTTGTTCTTGTTTCTCTCTTTATTTCTTAATTTTTTGAGGTGCTTCCTTGAGCTTTTTGTCCCTTTTGATTGAAGACATCTCTTTATATATCGAAGATTTCTCTTTTCTTTATTGAACTTCTTGTCAATAATTAACCTTCCATCACTACATGCTGCAACTCTTCTTATTCCCAAGTCAACTCCAAGACAAAGAGTTGTCTTAAGCGGCTCAATTGCAGTGTCAAAGGTTAGGCTTATCATCAACTTGCCGTCTCTCACAAACAAGAGTGGGTCAACGAAGTTATATTGAGACATAAGCCCCTCAAGCTTGGGGTAAAGAACAATTTGAAATTCCTTTTTCCTCTCTTTGGTTGTTATCTTTATTTTATACTTATCACCCTTTACATGAGAATAAAGCCTCTTGTCGAGCCTCAGTGATAAATTCTTTTTCTTAAATGGTGAAGTTATTTTGTGCTTGTTGCTTCTAATTACCTTATAAGTCGAAAGACACTCTTGTTCTGCTTTTATAATAACTTGTGAAGGAACTTTTGGAAACTTCTCTCTTGCTGGATAATAAAACTTGTTGTGAAATTTTCTTAGTGCGCTTAGGTTCTTGAGATCTGAAAACTGAACCTTAGATGCTTCGTTAACAACATCTCGATATTCCTCCATAAGACTAATGATTAAGCTCATGTCTTTTGGATTGGTTGGAATTAATTCTGTATTGTAAGTTATCACTATATTCAGTTTTATTGTAAATATGTAAAAAAAAATAAAAACTGAAATTAATTTAAATATTTATTATATCTTTGCGTATATTAACGCTGCAATAAAACCTGCTCATCCCATCCACGCTAAGGCGATGAATGGGTTTCCGCAGGTATATACATTATGAAAAACACTACAGACACAATTAAAGAATTAAAGGATTTACGAATAGCTTATGAGTGCGCTGTTAATTACGACCATGTGCCTAGCAAAGAAGAGGCTGACGAACTGATAAACGATATATTGCCACAACATATGAAGGTGGATAAAGATAGGTTAGAGAGGATATTAGATAAGCACGAAGGAAGCAGTGATGGTAATATTGTGAACTACGTAATGAGCTGCATAGATAAGCTTTAATTGTCAAATGCGAAACTGATAATTTTCACGATGATTAGTTCTGTGCCTAACGTTGTTGTGTAATATTAACAACAAAATTAAATAAACACACAATGAACATTAAAAAAGATATTAGAGAAAAACTAAGTAAATATTTAGACACAAAACTAGAAAGAGGAGATCCTTACATTTTTAATGACGTAGTGAATTTTATTAAAAAAGACAGGAAAGAGCAGTTAATTTTACAAGGCGTTAGTGGTTGTGAAAATTACGTTGTAATAACGCCAGAGGGAAAACAAATATCTGTTGAAGAATATATGGGAACAGAAGATTACGACAGTAAATTATAACAACAGATTGAAGATTTCACGACTAATAAAAGAGAAGAGGAGATACTAAATATATTTAGAAAGTTTCGCTAAAGGCTAATGTGTAACATTTTTTAATTTAAAAACAAATATTATGGACTCTAAAACTACGGCAGATTCAATAAGACCTACCCCAATATGGCAGCAGCAATTACCTGTTGGAATAGAGAAATGCGCTTCTGAATTATTTGAAGATGAGTTAAGTACGCTGTATTTCCCTGACTTAATTATATTACCACTAACGCCAGAGGGCAAAGAACAAAGAGAATGGTTAATTAACTACCAACATAATGAAGGTGGCAGGTTAGTTCACCAAAGCGTGTTTCGTTACGGAGCAACAGAACACAACTTTGAATACAATAACGA
>TARA_R110000850_G_scaffold191091_17_pt1 | contig 14381 bp, 11 predicted proteins | sample TARA_R110000850 | Tara Oceans TARA_R110000850 (sample SAMEA4397586) | marine metagenome | biome: Polar Biome; feature: [SRF] surface water layer (ENVO:00010504); material: water (ENVO:00002006), including particulate matter (ENVO:01000060) such as... | depth 5 m | reverse complement strand
CCCGCGCAGAAGGTGTGCGTTATCTGACCCGCATCATCGCCGGTGCCCTGCCGATGACGATGGAACTTGCTGACCCCAGCTATCCGCAGTTGTTTCATCTGCTCAGCACGCGCATTCACTGGGGGCTGCCAGCCACCGACTGTCACTATCAGTGGGCACCTGTGCATGGCGACAACGTCTACCGCATCAGTGGCAACCGTGGCACCGCACGCGTGTTCGACATTGAAACCCGCAAGGATCACTTCGCACACATCGCGGACTGGACCCTGCACGACCGACTGCCGCAGTGCGAAGTGGGCCCGAACAATCATGCCGAGATCGTTCTGAGTCGCGAACGGCCGGAAGGCGCACGCAACTGGGTGCAGCTGGCCGAAGGCCCCGGCAACATCATCTTCCGTCAGTACTACTACGACTGGAACACCGAGCAACCCGCGCAGATGAGCATCGTCAACGAGAACGCGGTGTATCCGCCGCCGGCGCTGAGCACCTCGGCCATCAACAATGGTCTGGAACTATTCTGCGACTGGATCCGCGACGTGCCGAAACGTTTCGCCCAGGTGGTGAATTCGTACTACGCCGCGCCGAAGAATTCCATGGTGTTCGACACCATCGACTTTGGCTGGAAGTCACTCAAGTACGGCAAGGGCATTTATCAGTGCGGGCCGGATGAGGCCTTGATTGTGGAAGTGAAGCTGCCGAAGTCGCATTACTGGAGCATCCAGCTGTGCAGCCATTTCTGGGAAGCGCGCGACTACCATCTGCGCCAGACTTCGCTCAACGGCCATCAGGCGCAGATCGATGAGGATGGCATGTTCCGCGCCGTGATCTCGCACAGCGATCCGGGCATCGCGAACTGGCTGGATGCCGGTGGTCATGTGCAGGGCCTGCTCGCGATTCGCTACTACGAACCGGATTCCACGCCGATTCCCAGCGTACGCAGCGTCAAGCTGTCTGAGCTGAAGCAATCTCTCCCGGATTCGACCCCTGCGGTGTCAGCAGAAGCGCGGCAAAAGACCTTGCGTGATCGCGCCTGGTCCACCGCGCGTCTGCGTCGCGAATAAATCATCAAAATCACGGTTCAGGAGAAAAAATCATGTCCAATATCGATAAGCTGTTTTCCATGAAGGGCAAGACCGTGCTTGTTACCGGAGCCGGCAGCGGTATGGGTGCGCGGTTCGCGCAGGTTCTCGCTGATGCCGGGGCCACGGTCGTGTGCGCCGCGCGGCGCGTGGACAAGCTTGAAGAGACGGTTGGCAAGATCAAGGCAGCCGGCGGCAACGCCGTTGCCGTGGGCGTTGATGTCGGCGACTCGAAGAGCGTTGAGAATCTGTTCGAACAAGCAGAGAAATCCGTCGGCCAGATCAATGTCCTGATCAATGCCGCCGCCCAGGTGGATTTCGGGCTATTCCCGGACGTCGAGGATGAACGTTGGCAAAATCTGATCAACGTCAATTTCTCCGGAATCATGCGCACATCCCGCAGCTTCTCGCGCCGCCTGATCGACGCCGGCAAGCCGGGCACCATCGTGAACGTCACCTCGATCATCGCCGAGCAGGTCATGCTCGGCGTGCCGGTCTACGGCAGCCTCAAGGCCGCGGCCAATCACTTCACTCGATCCATGGCACGCGACATGTTCGACAAGGGCATCCGCTGCAATGCGATCGCGCCGGGCTATTTCCTCACCGACATGGTGGAAGCTTATTTCGAGACCGATGCCGGCAAGGCTGACATCGAGCGCCATCCGATGAAACGCTTGGGGCGCGTTGATGAGCTCGATGGCGCGCTTCTGCTGCTAGCCAGCGATGCGTCTTCATTTATCAACGGCGCAGTGCTGAGCGTGGACGCAGGCCAGGTCATCCAGCTTCACTGAGGCTCGAGAAGAAGTCCGGCCGGAAGGTGAACCCCTCAATATCAACATGCGATGGAATAGGCACGCGGTCTACTTGCGTGGTGATCTTGTATCGGCGGGCGCATACGGCAATAGGGAGCAAGCGGCCATCAGATGGACGTCGGTGGTGCATCGCTCATTTCTGATCTGACGCGTCTTCGGCGGCTGACGATCGTTGCTGGCGTACAGACGATTTAGAACATCCGGTCTCGGACGATTCTGGTAGGCCATCCGCGCCCCATATTCATACTGCGTGAGATCAGAATGTCTGCCTCAGAAGACGCGCTGAAGCGCAATGGCTTGTAAAAGGCAGAGTTCCTGATTTCAGGCTCAGCCACTCAAAAACAATAGAGGAGACAAACATGGTGCGATCAATTTTTCTGGTGCTCTCGGATGCCACCGGCCCCGACACGGATGCTGAATTCAATCGCTGGTATTCGGAAAAACACATTCAGGATGTATCGAAAGTGCCGGGCGTTGTGTCCGCTACGCGCTATCGCATCGAGAAGGGCGTGACCGTACTTCCAGGCGTCAACGCCGATAGCCACGGGTTCGTCGCGATCTATGAGATTGAAGCGAAAACAACTGAAGAGCTGGAAGTCTTTGCCGCAAACCTGCGCAAGGGCATTGATTCCGGCGCTGTGGATATCAGCCCGACGCTTGATTTCAAGGGTGTCACCGGCAGCCTCTGCGTCCCGATCACGGACCGCGTCACCTCAAAGTAACAAGCATGATTGAGCTGCTGGTGCCGTCATGGCACTGGCAGCTCAATGGACAACACTCAGTCCTGCTGTGCGGATTCAGCCGTATTGCCGTCCAGAACGTCGATGAGCGTCTGCGCGGGAACGTAACCGTACATGATGCTTCCATCGGCAAGCACGATCATCGGGGTGCCGCGGACTTCAATGTCCAGCGCAGTCGCAAGATGTTCTGCTACGGGGCTGTCGCAGGGAAGCTTCGAGCCCTTGGGCTTCTTGCCATTGAGCATCTGATTGAGCGCCTGACTGTGATCTTCTGAGCAGTAGGCCAGTTCGGCGAGTTCAAATCCCTTGGAATTCTCACCGCGTCGCGGATAGAACAGGTATTCCACGGCGATACCGGCCTGGTTCAGTTCCGGCACTTCCTGATGCAGATCACGACAGTATTCGCAGTCCACATCAACGAAGACATGGATGCGATGCCGGATCTTCTCCTGCGGCGGCGCAAACTCGATCGCACTGTCTTCCAGCCTGGCAATGCTGTCGAGCCGGTACTGGTTACGTCGTTTGTCGGTGATGACTTCCCGTGATTTCAGATCAATCAGATCGCCCTGAACCAGATAGCGACCATCCGGGGTGACGTAACCGATGGCCATTCCGTTCTGTACTTCGTACAAACCCGTCGCTTCACTTCGGCGAACCTGCTCGGAAGCAATTTCCGGCAGATTCTTCGCCAGCTTTTTTCGAACCGCATCCAGCTCGGCATCGCCGGCCATCGCAGGGCTCAAAGCACCCCAGAGCAGGCTTAACGCCAAACAGCGGGAGATCATTGAATACAGCACGGTCAGATCAACCTGGCCCGGCTGCGAGCTGATGCTGTTCCAGAATCTTTACCAGCTGATCCGGCGTTTGGTACCCGGGAATCAGTTCGCCATCCGGCAGGAAGATAGCGGGCGTTCCGCGAATACCCAGTTCCGCTGCCAGTTGCAGATGCTGCATGACAGGGTTGCTGCAATCCTTCTTCCCGCTATAACCGCCACCGAGCTTGGCCTTGGTCAGTGCGGCCTGCTGATCCGCTGCGCACCACACCTGCTCTGCCTTGTAGAAGGACTCCGTATTCGGGCCAGAGCGAGGGAAGAACAGGTAGCGCACAGCAATGCCTTCGTCGTTGTACTCGGCGATGTGCTCGTGCAGCTTTCGGCAATAGCCGCAATCAATATCGGTGAAAACGGTGACGGTGTACTTTGCAGGCTCTTTCGGCGCATAAATGATGGATTGACCCGCGCCCGCACTTTCCAACATTTCGTGTCGGACACCCCGTCGGCGTACATCTGTCAGTGCCACGCCGGACTCCAGATCATTGAGATCGCCTTCGATCAGGTAGCGGCCATCAGCTGACACGTATCCGAAGTTCAGGCCCGCCTGGATCTCGAAGATGCCCGGCAGCGGTGTTGAGCGAATATGGTCTATCGCAACCCCCGGCAGGTTCTCCGCAATACTGGCCTGGAGCGCCGCGAGCTGATCTGCGCCAAGCGGCTCGGCTTCTGCCAAATCCACTTTCACCGCGGACTGCGGCTTCTTGTCTGCAGCGGCTGCATTTTCATCCTGTGACTCGGGCATCTGCGGGGAACAGGCACCCAGACCCAGGGCGATGATGAGCGGGGCCAATTTGTTGCGCATGAAATTTTTCCGGAGTTTGGAGGCCTGAGCATTGTAACGGCCTCATTTTGGAAGGTTCGGTCTACTTTGCTGTGAAGCCTGTCACAGGAAGGCTGCTCAGGTGTCTTGTTCGCTTCATCTACGACCAGCAGACTAAAGGTGTCGATAAGGCGACCAGCGGAGGTCTTCTTTAGAGACCGCCACAACGTTAAAAAATTCCTCAAAAGAGAAAGTTTCAGCGACCCCAGAGTGAAGCAGATGATCCGAATAACCCCCTACATCGAAAGCCTTCGAATCCTGATTGCCTGTGCCGCCATCGGCGTTCTCATGTATTTCGGGATTCCCAACGCCTGAAGTTCTTCCGGGCAGGGTCTGCCTGTTGGGTAAGGCTCACCTCACCGGCAAGTCACTACCGCGGGACTCCCTCGACGCTCTGAGTTGCACTCGGGATCAAGACTGCGCGTTCCTGTACTAACGCAAGCACCACCTCAAGTGATGCCGCAGCAAGAAGCTGCTCCAAAGCCTGCACACACCGGAATTCAACGCTGATTCGGCGCTGGCACGGCCAAAATTGGATAATGCGCGATTCGCCGCGTGTCCCGCCGGCTTCGCTCCCAGTTCAGCATGTTCCTTCGCATCATCGAAACACTCTATGGCCTGGTGTCCCTGATCATCTTCGGGGTCGTGGTTTTTATCATCGTGTGTCCTCTGGTCATTCTCGGCCCGACCTTGCCCATCCGTCGGTTCATCGGCCGCATCGGCGTGCGCATCGCGCTGCTATGCATCGGGATTCCCATGCGAATCAAAGGTCTGGAGAACGTACCGGACGGCGTCTGCGTCGCTGTTTCCAATCACGCCAGTTACATCGACGGCGTCGTCCTGACCTCTGCGCTGCCCGCACGATTCACTTTTGTAGTGCAAGACGGCGCAGCGAGCTGGCCCTATGTGGGGCTGGTGATCCGTCGCATGGGGGTCACCTTTGTCAATCGCAGTTCCCCGCGTCAGGGCGCCAACCAAACGCGCGATCTGATTCGCCGGGTCCAGCAAGGGCAGTCGCTGGCGATCTTTGCCGAGGGCACCTTTGTGGCCGAACCCGGCCTGATGCCCTTCAAGAAAGGGGCGTTCATGATCGCTGCCAAGGGCGGTGCCCTGGTACTCCCTGTCTGCATTCGCGGAACCAGACGATTCTTCGGGTCCGGCAGCATTCTGCCGCGCTGGAGTCCGATCGAAATCGAGATGTGTCCGGCTATTCCCGTCAACCAGGATGCGGCGCAATTGAGCGATGCCGCACGCGCGGCGATTTCGCCAATCTGCGGCGAACCAGACCTGGCGCTGGTGGCGCAAGCCGGAGAAATCGCATGAGTCGCGGCAAACTGTCACCGCGCGAACGCTATGAGGCCGATCTGGCGTCAACCGGATTCGTGGCTGACAGCGCACAGTCAGCCGCAGTGGATGCATTGCAGAATATTCACGACCAGTTGCGTGCAAACCCGCCGAAGAAGCGTTTTGTAAGCCGCCGAAGGGACTGGCCCGCCGTGAAGGGTCTGTACATGTGGGGCGGTGTTGGCCGGGGCAAGACCCACCTGATGGACGCTTTTTACGAAAGCCTGGATACGCCCTACAAGCTGCGCACCCATTTCCATCGATTTCTGCTCGATGTGCATGCACGGCGGCGCAAGCATCCGGATGTTCAGGATCCACTGAAGTTTGTTGCCGATGCACTGGCACGCAAGGTTCGCGTGGTCTGCTTTGACGAATTTCACGTCTCGGATATTGCAGATGCCATGATCCTGGGCCGCCTTTTCAAGGCACTCTTTGAACACGGCGTCACCCTTGTTGCGACCAGCAACTGTGCACCGGACGTGCTCTACAAGGACGGCCTTCAGCGCGCCAATTTCCTTCCGGCCATCGATATGCTCAAGTCCAACACTCTGGTATTGAACGTCGATGGCGGCACGGATTACCGCTTGCGCGCCCTCACCCGCGCCCCGCTCTATCACTTTCCCAGTGACGATGACGCGGACGAAAAGCTCGAGTCTGCCTTTCAGGAAATAGCGCCAGAACCTGGCGCACACAATGTTCAGCTGAAAATTCTGGGGCGCTCGCTGCAGGTCAAGCATCTGGCCGATGGCATTGCCTGGTTTGAATTCAGCGAACTCTGTGATGGCCCGCGTTCGGCGGCTGACTACATCGAGCTCGCGCTGGAGCATCACACCATCATTGTCTCGAAGGTGCCGGAACTCAACGAAGAGAAGGAAGACCCGGCGCGCCGTTTCGTCAATATGGTCGACGAATTCTACGACCGTGGCGTGAAACTGCTGATTGCCGCAGCAGTGCCCCTCGATCAGCTCTACACGGGTCGCAAATCTGCGTTCGAGTTCAAGCGAACGCTGTCACGGCTACATGAAATGCACACGCACGAATATCTGGCCCAGCCGCACAAACCCTGATCAGCTCGTAGTCGCCGCAACCTCTACCAGTTGATCGGTTTCCGCCAGATACAAGGCACCACGAACCGTCTTTCCGGCTCTCAGTTTGCCGAGCATGTCCACGTAGCGCGCGAGCTGCGGCTGGTACTGACGCCGCGCATTCTCGGCGTAAGTCTCGACCTGTTCTGCAGGCACTGCCTCCGAGGTGGTCTTGTAATCAATCACCCAGATCACGCCCTCGTCATCTTCAAAACAGCGATCAACGATGGCGGATATCCAGCGACCATTGTCCATGCCAGCCAGGGGATATTCCGATCGCGCCCAAGCCCTGGGCTTGAGCAGCCATTGTCCATGAGGGGAATCGAGCGTTCTGCGTAGCAGGGCAATCACCCGATCCACCGCGCCGTCGACCTGCGGCTCGGGCATTCCTCGTCGGCGCAGACCTGCGCTCATGGCCTTGCGCCGGGAGCTGCCTGCGTCAGTCCACTTATCCATGCCCTCTTCGGCAATGCGCTGCATGGCTTCGTGGTAGAGCGTGCCCAGCAACTGCGCATAGAGATTGCCGTCATCAGCGCCCTGCTGATCTTCTGCTGCCTGCTCTCGCAATACCGCTTCACTGGGCCGCAAAGTGCGCACTTCCTGCGGACGATACAGGCCGCTCTCCTGCGGCAGCTGCACATTCAATGGAAGACGCGGCGCGATCGGCGGCGCCTCATTGATTCCGGATGTCGCGGCTGCAGGGGCCAACTGTGCAAAATGCGTGGTGATTGTCTCGCCAATGATCGGCTGCAGCAGGCTGGCAAAGGAGTGGGCATGCAGGCGCGGGTTGCCGTCCTTGTCCTGCTCTGCGCTCAGGAACAAATCCGCAGTGCGTTTGGCACGGGTAATGGCCACGTAGAGCACCCGAAGCCGCTCGTTCTGTCGTGAAGCCACATGCAGCGCATGCAAATAATTGAACGCCCGGTGACCTGCGTGATCTTCCGGCCAGGCTTCGTCAGGTTTCGGCACCAGCAGCTGAGCTTGCCCCAGTTCTCCGAAGTGCAGGACCGGCCGCTCCTCACTGCGCGTTCGCGCGTTGCACCCCACCAGCAGAACATGATCAAACTCCAGGCCCTTGGCCTTGTGGATGGTCATCAGCTGGACCTGCCCCGCGCGTGGTGCGGCGTAGAGCTTTTCCAGTTTTCGCCGGAGGCCCTCAATATCCCGGATGCCGCTTCCGCGTGTCTCTTCACGCAAGCACTGAAAGGCCTGCCGCACATCATCCAGTGCTGCGCGACTGCAACAAGCCGGACCCGCCAGCTCATGCCAGATCGTCTCGCACCGGAGGGCAAGGTCTTCGCGGATCGAACTCGTTGCCTCAGTGGACTGCAGCGCATTCATCAGCCGGAGCAGGCGCTGATGCCCCTCATCGTCTAGAAGCTGCTCATCAAGTGCGGCGGCAATGCGTTCCGGCCAGGCGCTCTTGTGCCGCCCCACCGAGATGCGCAGCATCTGTGACCAGGACAGCCCGACAAAAGGCGCACGCAGCAACACGGCCCAGGACAGGCGATCCTGCGGATGCCACAGCGCCTGTGCCAGGGCCATGACATCGCGCACTTCCGGCAGCGCAGCAAGTGGGTCAATGTCCTGGCAATGCGGCGTCAGACCCTGAGCCCGCAAAGCCCGGATGACCGGTTCCAGCGCTCGCCGGGTCTGTGCCAGAACGACCACACTCGCCTGCTCACTGACCAGACTTGCGGCGCGCGTCGCCGCGGCGACGGCCTCTTCACCGGGATGACTGAATAGATGAACCGACACTCCGCTTTCGTCGCTGCTCGGTGCACGTAGCGCAACGCTGGAGGTGAAGGCCACCGCCCCGCGCTGCTCATCTGCACGATCCGGAAAAACGCGTTCAAACGCGGTGTTGAACCATTCAACAACGGCCGGTTCACTGCGAAAATTCGCGCTCAGCCGTAGCCGGCTCAAGACCAGCTCGCCGAGTTGTGCACGGTCCCACAATTTGAGAAACAGGCGAACCTCCGCCTTGCGGAAAGCGTAGATGGACTGCTGCGGATCACCCACCAGAAACAGGGAGCGACCATCGCCAGGCGTCCACGATGCGGTCAGGCTTTCGATCAGTCGAAGTTGCGTCTCGCTGGTGTCCTGCATCTCATCGACCAGCAGATGGCGGAGCTGGTGATCTGCCTGCAACAAGGCGTCGCCATAGCTGCCCTCAGGCCGCAGCGCCTGCAGTGCGGATTGCGCCAACTGACCGAAATCCGCTTGTCCGGCGGATGCAAATATCACCCGCAGATGCGCAGCCAGGCGACGCAATACGCGCAGCCAGCACATGCGCAATTCGTGCATGTCAGCGGGCAGATCCGGGTCGGGCACCTGACACATGGCCAGCGCCTTGGCCTCCAGTTCGTCGTCGCCCTCACGACCTTCCAGAAAAGCTTGGAATTGCGCCTTGCACGCAGACTTGGGCGGAAATCCACTAGTCTTGTTGATCCCGCCCTTCTTGCGAAGCTTGCCATCACCTGTGAGCAAACTGGCAGCCAGCTTCTGCAAGCTGTGTTGATCGTCCTGCGGCCAATGCTGGAGGTCCTGCGCCCATTGCATCGCCGGGGCATGCGCAGCAGCTTCGCGAAACGCGCTGATCAGGCTTTCTCTTTCCTGCGCATCGATGACGTCGTTGAACTCCTGCATGACCTGCCCTACCAGGGACTCCAGCGCCTGGGCATCTTTAGTACGCCAGTCCTGTTCGTCCTGAGCAGCGGCGGCATACAGCCACTGCTCACGACTGGCCAGCAAGGTCGACAAGGGTTCGATGAGTCTGTCCAGCCGGTTACCGCTGAGTCGCAGAACGCGCGCAAGCGCATCGCGATCCTGCTGCGGAACCGAGGCATCCTCGATCTCGTCGAACAGGCGCGTGATGGCATCCAGATACAGGCTGCGAGCATCGTCGCTGATCGCGATGCTGCCGCCTAGGCCAGACAACAGGGGCAGTTGTGCGCCCAGCTGCGCGCAGAAAGCGTCAATGGTCAGCGCATTGATGCGCGCCGGATGGGCCAGCAACTGCCAGTCCTTTTCACGATCCCGTTGCAGCACCGCCCGTGCGCTGATCAGCAGCGCACGTTCGTGTTCAGAGCCGGGCTCTTCCACAGCAACCGCCGCGTCGCGCAGGATTTCCAGTACACGTGTGCTGACCTCCGCCGCCGCTTTACGCGTGAAGGTGATAGCGACGACTTCTTCAGGCACGTCAACCACCGCGAGTGCACGCAGCATGCGATGCACCAGCAAGCCGGTCTTGCCTGAACCCGCTGGCGCCATGACCAGCGCGTGCACGTCGAGCGACAGCGCATCTAGTCGCGCCTGCGCGTCTGGCAGTGCTTTTGCGCTCACTGCGACTCTCCAGATTCTTCTTCCGCCAGATCCTGCGCCGTCAGCAGCAACAGATCTGCGTTGAAAGAACGCGCATTCACCCCGCTGTGATGCCAGGCCACGCCCTGAAGAAATTCACGCGCAGCCTGTTCAAGTTGTCTTTGCCAGCGTTCGATATCCGATTGCCAGTTCTCGCTCATATCGGCAGGCGGATCTTCGATCAAGCGCTTGCGCCAATCGGTCATGGCAACCAGAGCAGGATGGCCGTCTCGCAGGTGTGCAAAGCAGATGCCGTTGACCTGCGTCATGCCATCGAGCTGCAAGGCAGCGTGACTGGCATACAGCGGTAACTGAGGCTCGCTCATGCGCTCAGCCTTCCAGCCCCGTGTGTTGGCTTCGCGGCCGGTCTTGTAGTCCATGACCAGCCAGCGCTCGCCCAGCGAGGTGCGAATCCGGTCGATGCGATCCAGTCGCAGGCGTAGCGGCAGCCCGGCAATGACCGGATTCGCCTCCACTTCGCGCCCAACCACCTCAAATGCATCGAGGCGCTTACGCTCGTGTGCCAGCCACTGCAGGACAATCGAGCGGCATCGCTCCGTTTCCAGACGAATCGTCGCGGGGCCAAAGGCGACATCCGGCATCAGCCGTTGAACCTGTCGGACCAGAATCTGATCGAGCAGGGTGCGGACGCCGTCTTCGCCCAGAGCTTCGAGTGCAGCACTGCTATCGGGCTGACGCCAGAAATCTTCCAGCACGGCATGAATCAGATTGCCCTGTACGCGACTGTCCAGACCGCGCGGTACTTCGGGCAATGCAGTGATGCCCAGGCGGTGGCGACAAAACGCAAAGAATGGCGATTCAAACCAATCCTTGAACAGACCGCTGTGCGCCCGCAGCCCGCCCAGTTCCTGCGCATCAACTGCAGGCACAGGATCATGTTCTGGCGTCATGCAGCACGTCTCACTATCAGACAGAGACGCTTCTATTGTGCCGATTCGCTCTTCGAGCAGCTCAGGTCTCCAATCTTCAAGACTGCCAAAGAGCAGCGACGGCAGAAGCTGCGCATTGCTTGAATCGACCTGTGCGCTGCAGATGTGAATGTCTCTGCACGAGGACATCAGCCCGGCAATCAAGCCCTGCCAGCGTTGCAGCCATTGTTCCGGACTTGCCTGCGCCACACCGGCTTCGCGCAGCATGCTTACCGGCAGCAAGGGCAGTGGCCGCACTCTGGCGGGAATCTGCGCAGTGTTGGCATCCAGCACAATCAGAAGATCACTGGGCAGGGTTGCCGCGTCTTCGATTGATGTGATCAGGATGGGTTGCTGATGTTCGACGCGCGCATCCTGACTCACTGATTCTGCAAGTTCGCGCAACCAGTCCAGCGCACTCGCGCGCGGCACCTTGCCCAACTGCGCATCGAGCGTACCCAGGCGTTCCAGCAAGTCACGTGCTGCCTGCACAGCCTGGTAGGACAGAGAATCCAGCGTCTGTGATCCGGGCCAGTCCATGGCCGCAAGGCATCGACGAAAATGGTCTGCCCATTGGCTGGGAAGTGCTCGCGAAGCTGCAGCCTGAAGTTCGGTCGCTAATTGTGTGAACCGATCTGCCAAAGCGGCATCAAGATCTTCGGCCACTTTGCGCAAGGCCAGCTTCGGAAAGCCCTCGTCACGCAGCGCGTAGTCCCTGCGCGCGGTCTGCATGCGTTGCTGATCAGTCCAGAGGCTGGACGAGAGAAGCACACGGCTGATCAGGGCCGGTGCATTGTCGGTCAGTTGCAACTGAAGAATGGCCAGCATCACATCGAGCTGCGCCTGCCGGGTCAGCCTGGGCCCGCGCTCCCACCGCCACGGCAAGACCCGATCACCACGCAAGGACCAAGGTGCGAGCAGTTCGCGCAGCACACTGTCCAAGGCCGCGCGACGTCCTTCCAGATCAGGCACAGCCACGACAATTCGCGGTGGTATCTGCTGATGGTCTGCACAGGCCGACAGCGTGTCGCGCAGGAGCACCGCGACATGGCGTAATTGCTGTTGCTCATCCGCGAGCAGCGTGCGCTGAATGTTGGACGGCGGCTCGTCCGGCTGGCCTCGCATGATAACTTGAGTGCCGCGTCGGTTCAGGGCGTCCAGCACGGCCTCTTCGGCTGCCGGCAGAGGCTCCAGAAAACCCACCAGCTCGATGCGCGTGGGCACCGCCAGCGCACCCGCATCAATCAACTTCGCCAACTCGGATGGAATGTCGGCGGCGGTCAGCCAGTCGTTCTCGGAAAGTCGCTGCTTGACGTGCTTGCGCCAGCGGCAGAAAGCCTGATGCTCCTCCTGACTAATACGCGGGTCACTGGCATGTACTGCAATGCCATAGCGACGCGCCAGTTGGTCGCTGCGCCGGGCTTCGCGTGCGGCGGCAATGGGTGCAAGCAGGCCAGCACCAGCCTCGTCACGCTCCACTGCCTCGCGCCAGAGCACCAGTTCCTGGGTCACGCTCAGCAGCTGTCCGGTCGGCCAGCTGGATGACCAGAGATTGATGCACCAGCGCGAAAAAGGTGCAATCTGAGGCATTTCCCACACCTGAGCGCCACTGCCGGAAAAGCGGAGATTGACTTCCTCGCGCAGGATGCGCGCGAGCCGCTCGTTGGCGGTAAGGACCCAGGTAGAACCGGGTACAGGATGCCCGGCTTCAGCCGACACGCCGTGGCTCACACTCGGAGCACAGGGTCATGCAAGGCTGCATTCCTGTGTTCCGATTCAATCGGTGCTGTGCGGAAATTACTTCTCGAGCAATTTCAGTTTGTCGGGCTTGCCTTCCCAGTCCTTGGCATCCGGCGGCGCGTCCTTGCGCTCCGTAATGACGGGCCAGGCCAGCGACAATTCCGCGTTGAGCTTGAGGTAGTGCGTGTCCTCTTCCTTGAGGTCATCCTCAGCCTTGATGGCATCAATCGGGCACTCGGGCTCACACAAGGTGCAATCAATGCATTCCTCAGGGTCGATAACCAGAAAGTTGGGACCCTCGTGAAAGCAGTCGACCGGGCAAACCTCTACGCAGTCGGTGTATTTGCACTTGATGCAGTTTTCGGTAACAACAAAAGTCATGGTGAATCCCTGATGCGAGCTGGTAATACGAACTGCCGAAACCCCTGCCAGGCGCGCCGGTGATGCCAGTTGGCGCTGCAAGCTGAAGATCGGGGCGCAGATTGTAGTGCCTGCGCCGGTTTGAGGCGATGTCCGCATCGCCCGTCGACCATGAAGAATACGGTCAGGCCAGGCCGCTGAGCTGGGCTTCGATGTGTTCCAGATCCGGAATGATGGCGTCCTTGTCGTTGACCCGGACCCGCGAAAGGACCAGTTCGTCAGAGTCTGCATCACGCAGCTTGCTGGGACTGACCGAGGCCTTGGTCAGGGAGACAAGATGCGGCTGATCCTGGGCAAGAATGGCGAAACCGCCGCTAGCCATGCGTTGACCCAGAGGATTGATAATGACGATTCGGCCGCGCTTTCCCGGTTCGGCGCAGCGGCCGCCCGCCAGCGCTTCAAACGACAGCACTGGAATTCGACGTTCAGCGCTGCTGTACCAGCCGGCGATCCACTTCTGCGCGTCTCTGGCCCGGGCTTCAAAGTTCTCAAGCCCGGCAACCTCTGCCGCCGCCGCATTGGGCAGCAGCAGATAGTCGTCCTTGATTAGGATCAACAGGGCAAATACGGTATCGCTCACGCGTTGCGCTCCTCGCTGGCCGTCAGAACCTCACGCAACTCCGACAGCAGCTGCTCCTCCTGAAAGGGCTTGATCAGGTATTTGTCGACGCCGATCTGACGCGCGTGTTCTCGATGCTTGTCACCTGACCGGGAGGTGATCATCAAAATCGGCATGTCGGCCAGACGCGGCGTATTGCGAATGAAGGCCGCAACTTCAAAACCGTCGGCGCGCGGCATTTCGATATCCAGCAGCACCGCGTTAGGCGTTTCCGTCTGCAAGGTCGCCATGGCGTCCACGCCGTCGCGCGCGGTAATCACCCGGTACCCCTTGCGGCTCAAGAGGCGCTCGGTCACGCGGCGAATGGTGATGGAGTCATCAACCACCATGATCATGGGCGGCGCATCCTCGACGACCGATTGGGTTGCAGCTGCCTCGTCCCCCAGACGGCGGCGTACCGCTTCCTGGATCAGGGCTGGCACATCCAGGATCAGCATGACCTGCCCGTCGGCCATCAGCGTGGCGCCCGAGATACCGGCGACAGAACCCAGCACCGGGCCAGCCGCCTTGGATACCACTTCGCGATTGCCGATCAGGCGGTCTGCCACCACCGCAACACGGCGCTCTGCACCCCCGACGGCGCTGCCCAGGCGCATC
>TARA_R110000850_G_scaffold50260_1_pt1 | contig 14406 bp, 19 predicted proteins | sample TARA_R110000850 | Tara Oceans TARA_R110000850 (sample SAMEA4397586) | marine metagenome | biome: Polar Biome; feature: [SRF] surface water layer (ENVO:00010504); material: water (ENVO:00002006), including particulate matter (ENVO:01000060) such as... | depth 5 m | reverse complement strand
TTGTGTTTGTTTTTTTTCTTTTCTTCTGTTAGATTCTATATATTCGTTAAGTAAATCAGTTTCCACTTTTCTTAAGTGCTCGATTAGATTCTTTTCATCTACTGTTAATCTCGTAATTTCTGTTTTAATCATTGTGTTTTAGTTTTTGTTTACGTCTTTATTCTTAGATTGAATAATAATCTTCAACGGTTTCAGAAGATGTGTATTAAAAATACCCTTAAAAACGCATCAGGAACGTTCTAAGGGTATTTAAGTCAAATTTAGTTATCGGTGTAGGGCTCCATATTAAAAGCCTCTCTAGTTTAAGTTATCAAATCTTGAGATATCATTTTTTGGTAAGACTTTACAAGAATCTTTTTCACCTTCTTTTAATAATTTCTCGTAATCAAGTAAGTCATTTCTTAATAAGCCAATTGTATTAAGCAACTTTGTCACTTCAAGTAAAGTATAAGTTCCTCTTTGTTGAGCCATTTCTATAAATGTAATTAAATCTTCAAAATTCTTCATGTTAAATATTTTTAATGTTTGTATTATATTATATAAACTACTTTAGTTCTTAAGTGGTAGAATAGTTTAATTGGTTTCTTTATTATAAATATGCTGTATTATTTAAAAAGACCAAATTGTAATGTTAAATAATTGTTAATGTTTTTTTGGTTTATTAGTAAGAAAATTTAGGGTGGGGGAATTGATTACTTCACCATAAACTAATTCTTTCATTTTAAATACCTCATTCATTAAAAGTGATTCTTCAATTGAGAGTAATCCTCTTTGGTAAAAATTGATTGAGATTGTCATGAAACAAGAATCATATTTATCTTTTGGTTCTGGGTAATCAATAACTACAAGATTGGAATCTTTATTGAATATCTTATTGTCTATGTTGAAATAGGTAAATTGCTTTAATCTTTTTCTAAGTTGTCTTAGTTCTTTACAACAATCTAAAGACTTATTATTTATTTTAACCCAACCTGTAAATTCAATATAAAGTGATTGAGGTTTCCATTTATCGATTGTGCCCCATTGACTTTTTAATTGTTCATTCTTTTTGGTTAAGTTATGCTTGGTCCAAATTGGTTTGTCGCTGATTCCTTTTCTCATAGTTTAGTTTTTAAATTATGACCAAATATACATAATATTTTTTACAAAGTCAAATTTAATTTAGAATTGAAATAAAGCTTTCTAACGGCTTCTAATTTTCAAGGTAACTACTATTATAACTTTACGGTTAAAGTTGATTAGAGGTGGTTAATTTTGAGCCTACGGCTTTGCATTGAATATAATATTGAGGCTAATAACTTTGATTATCTGTTTGAACTAGTAATTTGCTTATTGAAGAATAAATACATTTGCTGTTTGAATATGTTATTTACTTAGATATAACTTAGATTGTAAATTAGACGTTTTAAGAGACTATCTCGATTGAAGATATAATCTATTACTTTAGATAAGTTTAAATTGATTAGATATAACTTAGAATTGATTCTGGTTGAAGTTAGTCTTAATTATTATTACTAGATTTAAATGATTATGATTGAAAGGATTTATTAAAAAGAAATAACTTAGTATTAAAACTATTTTGATTGAAACAGCTTTAATAGAAATATTATATTATTATTCAAATAGCAAAGTATTTTAGCAATATTAGTTATATATTAGTTTATATAGTTCTTTTATTATTAAGTATATTAACTAGTATCTAGTAATGAGGTACTCCACAGAGTATTTTAAATAGGTATAGTACTCCACAGAGTACCTCATTATATGACGTACTCCACAGAGTACCTCGTTAAGTAATAATAATACTCCACAGAGTACCTCGTTAAGTAATAATCGTACTCCACAGAGTACCTCGTTAAGTAATAATAGACTAGTAAAAGTTACTACTCATAGACTAGTAATTATTACTACTCTAAACCCTATTCAACCAGAAAGGTAATATGTTAAAGTTTTATTAAATGTTATAATCGGTTAGGCGTTTACTTGACTTTGTAGATATATATTATTATATTACCAATGAATCAAATTGATTCAACCTAAAGCTCAGATGAGTTTGGCCAGTGGGAGTTGCTCCCTACTGGCTTGAACTAGGTTTAAAAGTTCAACAATTATAAAACGTTCAAACATTATGAAAAACAAATTAGAAAACTTAGAAAACAAATTTAATGGAGTTAAATTCATTAAATCATTTAACATACTTAATCACAATCCAAATCTTATAGGATTGAAAAAGAAATTTATTGAGTTAGTATATTCTTACAATTCTTCAAATAAACCATTTTATCAAAATTATACTTCAGTAGCTGAAACTCTTAACTGTGGTGAGCAAACAATTAAAAACATTGTTAGTGAACTATCCAAACTTGAGTATATCATTACTGAAAATACAAAAAATTATAATGTAGATACAAATGAAGGTGGCTCATCAACTAAAATAGTAGTTAATGTAGATGCAATAATTAAAGATATTACAATAGTTAAAACTAAAGAACCAGTGACTGAAGAAAATCAAAACAAAGTATTAAACGCTTTTGCTAAAATAGAAGCTAAGAAACAACCTAAAATAGAGCCTGTAGTGGCTCCAATAAAAGAGGTTGAGGTAATTGCTCCAGTGAAAGTAGAAACTAAGGTAGAAGAGATAGTAGAAATTCCTACAGCTGTATCAGGTGAAACTTTCAACGTTGAACAAGTATTAGCTGAATTTACAACTAAAGAAGAATTCCCAACTTTTAAGATGTTAGTTAACTACAAATTAAATAAGAAAAAAGAAGCAAGTACAACTGAAATTATTAAAGGTATAAATGATTTAAAAGAAATGTTAACTAACGGATTAGATGAAACAAAGAATGTGACTGTAGAAAGATTCAATGAAATACTTTTAGAAGTATCTCAATTTACAGACTTTAAAGCCAAAGAAGAAGTAGAAGAATTAACTATAATAATGGGCGGTAATATCCACGATTCTTTAGAAGGTGATTTAATGGAAAGAAATCCTATAGAACCAGATACAGATGAATATAAAAGAATATTAGAAGAAATGAATAACTAAAATAAAACAATATGGAAAATTTAATACAATATAGCAACGATGTCTTCAAAATAGAAGGTACCACAATAAGAGAAATACTGATTTTAATATCTTTATACGGGATTAATCAGACCACTAATGACCCAATCACCGTTTCTAATATAGAAGTATCTGAAAGGATTAACGGAATGTATCAAGAAAAAACTGTCGGTGCAATAATTAAAAGCCTTTACGAGAAAAATTTAATTATTAAGAAGGGCCGAGGTAAGAATAGAATTATAAGAATAAAATCAGATGTGTTTAGAATCTTAAAGGGTAGAGCTAGAACATATAAAGACCTTATAGAAAATCTAAACGATATAACTTATGATATATCTTCACCAGAGACTAAAGAAATTTTAGTTAATTTAAAAGATATGCAATTGCTTGATGAAAAAGTTGATGACCCAACAAAGAAACATGCAATGTACGGAATACCGATAGAACTTTCAAATGTTAATTACCCAGTAATAAGGGATATAAAATAAATGAGAATATGAAAATTAAAGACATAGTAAACCATAGAGCAACCACATTAATCGTGATTGCTCTTTTTTTGTTATTGGTAGGTAAGATAGTTTACAACCAATTTAGCAATTTAAAAACTGACTTAAGAATATCTAATCAGAATGTAAAATCACTTAGCGATACCATTAGAGTGACCAAAAACAAAGTAGGGGACCTAGAGTACTCTAAACAAATTTTGGTGGCAACAAGGGCCAATTTAAAGGATTTGAATCAAGAACTAGCAGATGAACTAAAGAAAGAAAAAGGTAAAGTATTTGAATTAACTAAATATGTTGTAAACGTAAAGCAAAACACAGATACAGTACAAATACAAAATAACCTTATTCAATACCCTAATGGTGTCAATGCACTTAGCTGGACCTATGAGAAGAACTATGACAAAGACAATTACAGAAGTATAGCTGGAACCTCTAAATTCTCTATAGATTCATTAGGAGTTATTAAACCGTTAGAAACAAGTATCTTCAAAGATGAAATAAACTTCAGTGTAGTTCAAGGCTTAAGAAAGATTGATGGTAAAATAGAAATGTTTGCTAGAAGCGATTACCCAGGTTTTAAAATATCAGAACTTAACTCAGCAATCATAGACCCAAAGACTCATCCAGTACTTAAAGAATTCACCACCAAAAAAAGATTTGGTCTTGGACTTTATGGTGGCTATGGTGCTACAGTAATTAACTCAACAGTTAATGTGGGACCACAAGTAGGTCTAGGTTTAACATACGATATATTCCAGTTTTAAAAAGTTAACAATACTTTAACATTATTTAAAGTACTTTATTCCTTTACAATACTATTTATATGTAAGACATTATAAAAAAGTCTTATTAAATAATAATATAGTAAATAAAATAAACATGGAAAAAATTACCGATAAATTACTAAGAAACCAAGGAGCATTAGTTAAGTCACAAAATAATATAATTGTTTCACAAAATTTCTTAACTGAATCACAAAACCTTATAATTGATTCACAAAATCAAATGTCTGAAAGAATAGATGCAATTTTGATTTTAAACTATCAAATGTTAACCAAATTAGAAGATGTTTTAGATTCATTAAAGTAAGAGCTAATGGAAAATATACTAAAATATATAACAGACAATAGCATTAAGCTTAACGAAAAGGAAATAAACCTTTTATTCGTTGATAGAGAATTAAATAAAAACACTTTAGTTAAATCACATTTACCATTGGTATTAAAACTAGCAAAGAAATTTGCTTTTGCCACTGGATATTCATTAGAAGATTGTATATCACAATCAATGGAAGGTTTAACTAAAGCAATTTATGGCTACGATACTGATAGTGTAGTATACTTTACTACTTATGCAACACAAGCTATCACAAATCAAATGTATATCTTAAACACAACAGCAAATTCAAGAGATATCATTAGAGAACCTACAGTAAATAAAGTATCTTCAAACACTAAAGCTAGAGTATTCTCTGAATATTATGGTAAAGATGAGGACGGTAATGAAAAATTACCTTTTGAAGATAGAATGGTTTACGAAGAATGTAATGAAAACATTCAAGACACTACAAAAATTATAGAGTTAATTAAACGTTGTCTAAAGAAAGATAAATGGTCTGACATAGTAATACAACGTTTAGGTCTTATAACAGGTGAGAAGGTATCCTTAGTTAATTTAGGAATACAATATGGAACCAGTCACCAAAACATTCAATCAATGTATACAAAAAGTATCGAAAGATTAAAAGAGGATAAAAGTTTTATCCATGAGCTAACGCTTACAAAAATAAGGAGTTAAAAGATAAATATCTCCCAAGAAGTACAAAAAATAGTTAATATTATGAACCCACACACTAAAAAATTAAATAAACAATATCAAGATTTAATAAACAATCACAAAGAAAATCTTGTAATGGCATACAAAATTTGTAAAGATAATCATTTAAAACATGATTTAGTACAAGACATGTATATTAAGATATTTGAATATATCAAAAAAGAAAAGATAAAAGGTAGTTTATCATCAGGTTATATATACGTAATCATAAGAAATGCATTCTATGATATGAAGAATAAAAAAGAGATTATCATATATACCGATGATTTAAGAACATTGGACAATGCAGAAGATGAAGACCAAACATTAGACGATAGAAAACTAATGGCCGAGATGTTAGATAAAATACCTTATCTCCAAAGAGAAGTACTAATACAACATCAAGAAAAAAGTCAAAGACAATTATCCAGAGAAACTGGTGTATGTAGAGATAGACTTAGAATGTATAAAAATCAAGCATTAGCTGAATTAAAGAAAATAGCAAAAGATTACGGATATGAAAACTAAAATTAATAATATGAAAACTAAAGTAGAAGAAAACATAAAAGAAAACATTATAGCAATTGAAAGCCTTTTTGAAGGAGATGTAGCTATAACTAGGTATGCGGATGGTAAATATAAAGTAACCACAAATAACGGTGATTTAAAACACTATTCAACCAAAGGCAAATTCCATAATAACTATAAACCTAAAAGTATTAAAACACCTTCACAAGGACTAGGAGATACAATAGATAAAATAACAACCTCTACGGGCATTAAAGCTCTTGTAGATATGTTTACCCCAGAAGGAAAAGATTGTGGCTGTGGTAAGAGGAAAGATACCTTAAATAGAATGTTTCCTTATAGTAAACCAAACTGTATGAATGAAGAGCAATATGATGCTTGGACAATAGCAAAAAAAGAAATGAAAACTACAGATACTATATCAGTAGCTAATCAAGATTTAGTTATAGTATTAGTTAGAGACATTCATAATATGGCAATCACTGCTAAAGGATGTAAAAGCTGTTCAGCTAGTGTATGGAAAAGGTATATTGATATGATTGATAAAGTATATGAGACATATGAGAACTAGACCAACAATTACATTTGACTCACTGGATGATATACTAGAAGTAAGTCATAACTTCTTTAAAGAGATAGTAAATCAGCAAACAGGAATACAAGATATTAATCAAGCAATGAAAGACGGCTTGATTAATATCACTTTCCTTGAAGATAATCATTACCAAATATTCCATAAAACAAAAGATATTGGTAAAATAAGATTAAACTTAATAAATAAAACAATAACATATTATAAACCATAATACAATGAAGAAAAAAATACTAGGGAGACCAAAGAAATTAAAAACAGCTAATGAATTATGGATACACTTTGAAAAATATGTTGAAGAAAGACCATTAAGAGCAAAACCTAAAGGAGTATGGGATACTAAAAATTCTATTACAGCTAATGTAATGATGGAAGTTCCACTTACTTGGTTAGGTTTTTCCTCATTTCTAAATACTAATAAAATAATAGGCGATATTAATGATTATAAAACAAATAAAGATGGCGTATATAATAATTTTTCCGATATCATTAAGAAAATAGATACGATTATTAAAACAGATATGATTGAAGGAGCCACTGCTGGTGTATATAAGGAAAATATAATTGCACGTATGTTAGGTCTTGCAGATAAACAAGAGAATAAAGTAGAACAAACAATAACAATAAATTTTACAGACGATGAATAACTTAGAATACATTAGGAACCATAATAAAAATGGGACATTAGCAAGCGAGAAACTTACTTCAAGCGAAAAACTTTACATTAAATCATTATTAGTTGATAAATTATTAGAACAAACCGAAAATGGAGACTATTTATATTTAAGGAATAGAGATTTATTCTTTAAGATAAACGATATCTTAAGTAAAGTAAAAACAATTTAATTATGAAAAGTACAACAGTAAGTAAACAAGCTAACAAATACAATAAATTATGGGCGTTAAAATTCGTATGTGAATTATACTTCTATATAACAATCCTAAATGTTGTCGTATATAATATCTTACATTAAAACATTAAGATAACTTTAACATTACATATAGGTGTTTTCTTAAGATGGTTTATATTTATAATAAAGAGTTAAAAACAAACATTATGAACATAAAAGAAACAGTTAAATTAAGAGACATTGAGAATCACGAGGGTTTATACCAAGTAAGTAATACTGGGCAAGTATATAGTATCAGAAGAGATATGTACTTAGCCCCAGTTGAGCGAAGAGATGGTTATGTATATGTACAATTATATAAAGATGGATTAAGTAAAATCTATTCAATCCATTCTTTGGTAGCAAAAGCATTTTTAGGTCATGACCCAGAAAACACAAATTTAGTTGTGGACCACAAGAATGATATTAAGACTGATAACAGAAGTATTAACATTCAATTATTAACACAACGTGATAATGTGACTAAATACTATAAGAATAAGAAAACAACTAGTAAGTACACTGGTGTTTATAAGAGGGGTAATAAATGGACCACTAGTATTCATGTGAATGGTAAGACTAAATACTTAGGAAGATATGAGGTTGAATTAGAAGCATCATTAGTATATCAAGCAGAATTAATCAAAATACAAAATGAAAATAAATATAACTAAACCAAACCTAACATCATATCAAAAGAAGATATTATACAATGAATCTAGATTCACAATAACGGAAGCGTCTACCAAAGTTGGTAAGACGTTTTCTCATATCTGGTGGTTATTTGAACAAGCACATTTACCTCATGTAAAAAATGGTCACAACTTCTGGTGGCTGGCCCCAACATATTCACAATCAAAGATAGCATTTAAAAGGATGAAAAGTAAAGTAATCAGAACAGGTGTTTATTCTATCAACGAAAGTAATCTTACAATCATATGTCCTAATGGTGCAGAGATTCATTTTAAGACAGCTGACAAGGCTGATAACTTATATGGTGAAGATGTATATGCCGCAGTATTTGATGAGGCCCCTAGAGCTAAGGTAGAGAGTTGGCATGCATTAAGGTCCACATTAACATCTACAGGTGCCCCATGTAAAATGATTGGTAACTTTGGTGGTACTTCAAATTGGATGCATAAGTTAAAAGAAAAAGCAAAGACTGATAAGCAGTATAGTTATTTCAAGATAAATTGTTATGATGCAGTTAAAGAAGGAATCTTAACAATAGAAGAGATAGAGCAAGCACAAAGAGATTTACCACCAAAAATATTCAAGGAATTATATTTAGCTGAAGCATCAGAAGATAATGCACAATTAATATCAAATGAGAGTATTGTAAAATTACTAACAAATACAATTAAAGATGGTGTTAAATATATTACAGGTGACATAGCTAGATTAGGAAAAGATAAGACAGTCTTATTTGTTTGGAGTGGATTAAAAGTAATCGATAGTATTGAATTGGCCACATCAACTATTCCTCAAAGTGTTGACGCTATAAAGATATTACAATTAAAATATAATGTTAATTTAAATAACATCATTGTTGATGAAGATGGTGTTGGTGGTGGTGTAAAGGATGTTATGAAATGTAAAGGATTTATAAATAATTCAAGACCTGTAAAGGTAGCTGGCCAGATGGAGAATTTTGCTTCGTTAAAGGACCAGTGTTATTATAAGTTAGCAGAGATGATAAATAAGAATGAGTTAGGAATTACTTTACCAGAAAACATGTTTAAAATGCTTCAAGAGGAATTGGAAATGATTAGATTACCTGATGGAATAGATTTGAATAAAATCAAGATGTTATCAAAGAATGACATCAAGAAAGTTATAGGACGTTCTCCTGATTATTCAGATGCATTAATGATGAGGATGGAATTTTTACTAGACGCACATAAAGGTAGTTATTATTATTAATAAATAATCTTCCAACATTCAAAATATATAGTTAATTTAATATGAAGATAGAATTAAACATACCAGAGAAACTTTCAGATATAAAACTAAAGGACTATCAGAAGTTTTTAGACATAGCTGATAAGAATAAAGATAATGAAATATTTCTAAGACAGAAGTTATTACAAATCTTTTGTGGTATGCCATTAGATACGGTTGATAAGATAAAGAGAAGTGATTTTATGGAAATCACTGATAGTGTATTATCTGTAATACAACAACAGCCAGAATTAGTGCACACGTTTGTCTTAAATGATGTTGAATATGGTTTCATACCTAATTTAGATGATATGTCATTAGGAGAGTTCGTAGACGCTGATTCAGCATTAGGAGAAACAAAACTATTAGTTCAATTGATGTCAGTTTTCTATAGACCTTTAAAGGGTCAAAAGAATGGTAAGGGTCAATATAATATAGTAGCTTATAATGGAGTTGTAAATGAAGAGTTAAAAGATATGCCAGTTGATGCAGCATTAAGTTCATTGGTTTTTTTTTATCTTTTAAGCAACGAATTACTAACTATTATCCAGAGCTGTTTAGCAAAAGAGAAGAGGGAGAACAAGACAAAGACGAAGGTGGCAAAATTGACATTGGAGAAGGTTTCGGAGAAAAGTGGGGTTGGTACATATCAATTGAAACACTCGCTGGAGGTGACTATACTAGGTTTAAAGAGATTACTGGACAACCAGTTCATGCTTCCTTACTTCACCTTGCATACCTCAAAGACAAACAACAATCAGAAAAAGACTTTATAAAAAGAAAATAAAATGAGAGAATATTATAAATTACTAAACTTACTAAAGCTTACATTGGAGAATGACCAATTAGTAAACACCATTACTCAAGGAGATATCTCTAAGATTGATATAGATAAAAAGAATATATTTCCTTTATCTCATATTCAAATTGGTCAAGCAACATTAGATGAACAAGTAATGACTTTTAGTGTGACAGTATTTGCAATGGATATTAGAGATTCTAATCCAGTGCCAAGAACTGATAAGTTTGTAGGTAATGATAATGAGATTGATAACATGAATAGTATGTTAGCTATCTTAAACAGAGTATTTAAAAGCATCGCTCAAAGAGGGGATGATTTCACAATATTAGGAACACCTACGGTAGAACCATTCTATGAATCAAGAGAGAATTTATTAGATGGTTGGGCCATGACCTTTGATGTTGAAGTTCCTAATGTAGAAATATCAGTATGTGAAACAATACTAGATACCATATCTGGTGGTACTGAAGATGTAAGTTTCATTAGATTGGAAATTAGTAATATTAATGGATTACAAACTGCATTAGATAGTAAGATTGAAACAGTTAGTGCTGGTACCAATATAACAATAGATGATACTGACCCTAACAATATTATTATATCTAGTAATATAAACCCAGCATCTTTTGCTACAGCAGCGCAAGGGGTGTTAGCTGATAATTCAGTTCAGTTAACTGGGGAGACTAGTCAGAGTATTGAAGGTAACGTAACTGTTAAAGGAGCTTTTAATACAAATCACGTAGGGCAAGTTACAGATGCTTTAAAAGTAACTCATAACTCAAACGATGTTTTCTTGAGTTTATATAGGAGAGCTGTCCAAGGTTCCCCAGACATATTAATAAGAACAAGTGGGAATTCTTATTTTAATAGTGGCAACGTAGGAGTAGGAAAAACTACACCTACTGAAAAACTAGATGTAAACGGTAACGTAAAAGCTACTAGTTTTATTGGTAGTGGTTCTCAATTAACTGGAGTTGTAAAAACTACTGGTAATGAAAGTATAGCTGGTAGAAAAACTTTTACTGGTGGTCTTACAGTATCTAACGGTACTAATAGATTTGTCTTATCTAGTACTGTGACTAACTTAATGGAGTTCAACAACGGAACATCTAGGACTGATTATTTTGGTAGAATAAATAACACGGGAATTAAGACCGTTAATGAAGTAGGTGGTGTTGAGCTTAATCTTGCAGATAATGGTTATGTAAGTATTTCTCAAACTATTGAGCAAGTAAATACCCCTTTAGCTCCCTTACATATTTCCCATAATGACGGTGGTAAAATATATCTAGAAGATGGTAATGCTACTTTAAATCAATTACACGAGATAACATCATCTACAAATAACTTTCAGTTAGGAACAAGAACCTCGGCAGGTACTTTTGTAGATACTTTTTATCAAGCAATAGGCTCAGCAAGCGGGACAAATATTCAGCAATGGAATATCTTAGGAGTTAATAGAATGACCCTTAACTCTAGTGGTGTTGTTGTAAATGGAAACACTACATCTACTGGATATAAAGTAAGTGCTTTAAACGTTGCACCAGCAACTGCTACTTCAACAGGTATAACAGGAGATATTAGATACACATCTGATTTTATCTATGTATGTGTTGCAACTAACACTTGGAAAAGAACAGCATTATCAACTTGGTAAAAAATAAAGAAATTTAATTATGTTAACAAGTAAAGCATTAAGCAACTTCGGTCAAGCAGTCGTAGATACAGCTAGAGCTAATTTAAAGAGTTCTGGTAAAGTATCTACGGGTAATCTATATAGGAGTCTAGATTGGAGTTTAAAGGTCTCTAAAGACACTAAAATGATTCTAGAGATTGAAATGGCTGATTACGGTGAGATAATAGATAAAGGTATAAATGGAACAAAAGTTAATCATGGCTCTCCATTTAGCTATACTAATAAAAGGCCACCTTCGTCAGCATTTGATGGATGGTCAGTTAGAAAGGGAATTGCTCCCAGAGACAGTAAGGGTAGATTCTTAAAGAGAAAGAGTTTATCATATATAATTGCTAAGTCAGTATTTGAGAATGGTATAAAACCTTCCTTATTCTTTACCAAAGCATTTAATAAAGAGTTTCAAAGTCTTCCAGATGATGTAGCATTTGCATATTCAGAAGACATAGAAAAAATAATAAAAGAATCATTTAGAAAAAATTAAACAATGCCAAATATAATTCAAGCAAGAAGTCCATTTTACATCACTAGAACAGTTACTGGTGGTTCTGGTATCACAAAACTTACCTTTAAATTAGGTATGAATATAGATTCATCAGCAGTTCCAACATTAAGTGGTAATACAGCTAATTTCACTATAGTAAAAAATGTACCAACATTAGATACTACCAATGTAGTGATATTAGATGTGTCCCCGTTTTTAAAAGAATTTTTTAGATATTTACCTTTTACCTATGGAGATACAAGGTTATCAAATAATACTTATGGTGGTACCGTAAGATTTGGATATGAGATATTGGACCAAAATGAGGTTTCATTACAAACTGGTGATTATTATGTACAAGATGGTTATAATTATTTTAAAGAAGGACCTAATCCTAATTTACCAAGTAATGGAATATACTTATCTAATAATTATTATGTAGCAAATAAGGATTATGCATTCAATATAGGTGTTCTTAATGATGGTACATACTTAGGGGCAACTATTGGAGCTACAACATATAACTTTACAGTTGAAGATAATTTAACAACCAAGGTAAAACAAATGTGGGTTTATTTAAATACGTATGCTGATGGTGAAATTGTTAATGTAATCTTTACAGCAGCAGTTGGAGACCCAGTGACTATTCAATTAGAGGTAAGAGAAGAATGTAAGTATGAGCCAGTTAATGTTATGTTCCTGAATAAGTTTGGTAACTATGAAGTCTTTACATTTTTTAAAGCTAATCAGAAGCAAATTCAAACAAAAAGCAATACTTACAATGCTAATTTATTAGTAGCTGGTAGTTATGATAGTAGATTACATCAAAAGCAAAGATTTAATATATCTGCAAAGGAATCTATATCGATGAACTCAGGGTTTTTACCAGAGAGTTCAAATGAAACTATAACTCAAATGTTATTATCATCACATGTTTATATAGTTGATGTACCAAACAATGATTTTATTCCAATTAACATAACAGATTCATCAAAGACTTTACAAACAAGAGTTAATGATAAAGTAATCAATCACACAATAAGAGCAGATTATGCTTTTGATAAAATACAATCAGTATAATGGATAGACAAATACAAATATATATTGAAAATGAATTATTAGATTTATTTGATAACGAGAATATTATAGTTAATTCAACTGTACAAAACGTTAATGATATTTCTAAGATATTCACAGATTTCTCTCAAAGTTTTACAGTTCCAGCTACTCAAAGAAATAATAGAATCTTTAAATATTGGTTTGAACCTGATAATGAGAATAGATTTGATGCTAGGGTTAAGAAAAAAGGTAGAATAGAATTAAGTTATACTCCATTTAAAGAAGGTAAGTTTAGATTAGAGAGTGTTAAGTTTGAAAATAGTGAACCATCAAGTTATAAAATAACCTTTTTTGGTAATTTAACTAGTTTAACTGATTTATTTGGTGAAGATATGTTAAGTGATTTAGATTTCAGTCCTAACAATCATGCTAGAGATTACATTACTACAAGAATAGGATTCACAATAGGGATATTCAATCCAACTAATGTGACTAGATATGATATTATTTATCCTTTACTATCAAATGAAAGACAATTCTTTTATAATAGTGATATAAGTACTGACATTAATACTCCAAAATTAGTTAATATAGCTTATGATAATATAAATCAAGTAGGTGGTATCGATTGGACCGAGTTAAAGCCAGCGTTATTAGTTAAACAAATAATTGAAAGAATAGAATTAAAATATTCAGTGACTTTTAGTGATGAATTTTTTAGCTTACCTATATTTGATGAGTTATATATGTGGTTGCAAACTACTAAAGATAAGATTAACACTGCATCAGGCCAAAGATTAATTGATGTAGAGACTAGAGATTCTGGTACAGCAAACTTTTGGGATTTAGGTACTAATATAGCTAGTCTTACTTTAATATCATCACCAAGCGGAGAAGCATTTGGAACAGAAAGATTAGACTTTACAATTAATGTGACCCCACTTAGTGGTTATCTTGAAATTGATTATCAATTATTTGCTAGAATTAATGGTGGTGAAAAAGTTGATATATCAAATCTTATAAAAGGTA
>TARA_R110000850_G_scaffold91742_6_pt1 | contig 14412 bp, 11 predicted proteins | sample TARA_R110000850 | Tara Oceans TARA_R110000850 (sample SAMEA4397586) | marine metagenome | biome: Polar Biome; feature: [SRF] surface water layer (ENVO:00010504); material: water (ENVO:00002006), including particulate matter (ENVO:01000060) such as... | depth 5 m | reverse complement strand
GTCTGGTCACTTCCAAAGCTGTGAATCTGAGCCGGAATCGCAATTTCGACCGGGTTGGCAGAGACAGATTCAAGACGCTGGATCAGCGTATCTGAGTCCGCATCAAAGGCGGTGTCGCCATCGTCCGAATAAACATTAATGCCTGCGAAAAGACTATTGGCCTGCCCGGCGCTCAGGCTGTTGCCAATGTGGTCTTCCAGGCGTAGCCACAGCACGCTCTGGCTAACATCTGAGTCACCCGCACGGCCGCGATGTGTAAGGTCAATGCGTAGTGCGGGAACGTCGATTTCAGCGGGCGCCGCAGTTGCGGGTGCAAGATCGAATCCGGCTTGCCCGAACTGCCCGCCTTGATTCCGATACCAGGCGATCTTGTTGTCATTGAAAGAGGCAGACAAAACGTCCAGGTCACCATCGCCATCAAGATCGCCCACTGTGGCGGACGAGGCACTGTCCGCGCTAGTAGTGATGATCTTCTGTGCACCGAAGTTTCCACTGCCGGCGTTCTGATACCAAGCGATCTTGCTGTCCCCGCTGGAGGCAGATATCACGTCCACATCGCCATCGTTGTCCATGTCCGCAGGGAAAACCCATCGGGCACCGCTGGCTAGCGTAGAGATTAGTTGCTCTGAGCCAAAATTTCCGCTGCCATCATTGGCAAACCAGGCGATGGTGTTATCAAGGATGGAGGCAGCCAGGACATCCTGGTCGCCGTCTGCGTCCAGGTCAGCGGCATATACAAACTGGGCGCCATCGGAGGAGGTGGAAATGATCTGGTCTGCACCGAAGTTGCCGCTTCCGTCGTTGGCGTACCAAGTGATTCTGTCATCGCCGAAAGAAGCAGACAGGACATCAACGTCGCCGTCACCGTCCAGGTCTGCCGCATCTCCGTTTCGAACGATGTCCGCCCAGGCGTTAATTACGTTGCCGCCGCCGAAGTTGCCAGCGCCGTCATTCGCGTACCAGCGGACGGTATCGTTATTGCTGGAGGCAGAAAGCACATCCAGATCGCCGTCGCCGTCCAAGTCAGCGGTGGAGACCCAGTACGCTCCGGGCAGTATCCTGATAAGTCTCTGGGCGCCGAATGCGCCGCTGCCATTATTGGTGTACCAGGCAATCTTGCTATCCAGGTACGAGGCAGAAAGCACGTCCAGATCGCCGTCGCCGTCGATATCCGCCGCATGGACAAACTTGGCACCGTCGGCCAAGGTGCTGATGATCTGGCGCGGCCCAAAGTTCCCGCTACCGTCATTGGCGTGCCAGGCAATAGTGTCGTCACCCGAAGACGCTATCACTGCGTCCAGATCACCATCGCCATCGAGGTCCGCCGGGAAAGCGGACTCAGCATTAATGGCAGCGGCGGTAATGGTATTGATGTCGGGAAATACCGCACTGCGGTGAATGCTTCGGTTCTCGTAGAGGGTGACAGCATCATCGACGAACAAGGCCGAAATGATGTCCAGATCGCCGTCGCCATCTATGTCCGCGGCCCGCGCAGAGTAGGCACCATCTGCATTCTGGCCGATGGTGCGAACTGAGAAACTTTGTGCGCCATCATTGTCATACCAGGAGACCTTGTCGTCGAGGTGCGAGGCTGCCACCACATCCACATCGCCATCGCCATCCACATCCGCAGCGAATACCGACCGTGCGCCTAGCGCACTGGTGCTAATGGTGCGAATCGTGAAATTCTCTGCGCCGTCATTCTCGTACCAGGCAATCTTGTTGTCTGATTGCGAGGCGGATAGCACGTCTATGTCACCGTCACGATCAACATCAATGGCATGCACTGAGCTTGCCCCATCGGCCGCGGTGCTGATGCTGTTTTGGCTAAAGCCCTGACTGCCGTTATTCTGGTACCAGGTAATCGTGTCGTCATCGCGCGAGGCGGACAGGACGTCGACGTCACCATCACCATCGACATCGATTGCATACACCGAGATGGCGTAGTTCGCTGAAGTGCTGATGGTATGCAGGGTGAAGTTCTGGTTGCCGTCGTTTTCGTACCAGGCAATCTTGTCGTCAGCGCTCGACGCCGACAGGACGTCGACGTCGCCGTCACTGTCTAAATCAATCGCGTACACAGAAGTCGCGCCATTGGCGGCGGCACTGATCGTGTGTTCAACAAAGTTCTGGCTGCCATCGTTCTCGTGCCAGGCAATCTTGTTGTCGTGAATCGAGGCTGACAGCACGTCTGTATCGCCATCGCCGTCCACATCAAGCGCGAAAACCGAAATGGCGCCGGAAGCGGAGGTGCTGATGATCCGCTGAGAAAAATTATGGCTGCCATCGTTCTCATACCATGCAAGTTTGCTGTCAGCGAAAGAGGCCGAAAGCAGGTCAAGATCGCCATCACCGTCCACATCTGCGGCAAAAGAATCTGTGGCACCGTTTGCAGTAGTGCTGACATTCGTTTCATTGAATGGCACCGGACCGGCATGAGCGCTAGTCGAGACGGTGAGTGCCCCCATGAGCACGGCGGGTGCAGGCGAATGGCGTATCGACCGGATCAGTGCACGCGTAGCTTTGCTTAGAGGATTGCGCAAGAAAGTGTTCCCGGCCAGCAGAACCCGATGCTTTCTCTTCCCTGATTTCATGGCTTTTTTCTTGCTCTGATGAACGGCCAGTGAAGCATAGTTCGCCCAATAACTGAATTCGGAGGAACACGGGTATCGATTTGTTTGTCAGATTCCCCCCTGCATGCTGGCGGGCTGAGCACCTGAAGCAGTATCAGGGCGAAGCCATCAGTGTCTGTTCTGGACTCTAGGGCACGGTATTTCCAATGCAGACATCCACTTCCTGCGTGAGGGGCTTTTGGGCATGAATGAATCTGATGCGAAGACAATGAAGGCCCTTGAAACCGAGTAAGCAGAATATTGAAGCGGCAGTGAAGCGCCACGCCGGAGAACCTGTTGACGGTGAACGGGCCCAAGGATGCGTAGCGGTCGCACCGACTCGTCGCCAGCCGGTGCGAACGATGAAGGTCCACACGATAAGCGGATGACCTGCGCTGTGGATGAGCGCTGTGAGAGCCTACGGTCCGCGGCGGGCACTGCAACGAATTCTGGAAGCGGTCAGCGTTCGACGTGAAAAGCCGGAAGCGACCGGCTCGGTATTCGGAACTGGTTTTAAGGGTACTGGATATAGACCCGGTGAATCGCCGGAGCATCGTCACAGGCCTCAGCGTTCCTGAGTGCGGGAGTGCACTCAGAAACGCCCAGAGCCAAGAGTTTGCCGGCCTGACACTTCCTGCCGATCAAGACATTGATGGGCGTGAACTTCAAATACACGCGTCGCTCAAGGCCGTATCGAAGGGTTTCCGTTTCAGTTGCGCTCTGCTTCTGGTGTGAGCAGAGACAGGCCCAGTTTCACGCGACGTACCAGCCAGGGGCTGGGGCGGTAGCGGGGGTCGCCGGTCATGCCGCGCATGTTGTTGAGAATTTTCAGCACATTTATACCGCCAATCTTGTCGCCCCAGGACAGCGGGCCATGCGGATATCCGAGCCCCAGTTTCACTGCATCTTCGATGTCTTCGACTGAGGCGATACGGCGCTGCGCGATGTTGGCAGCAATGTTCACAATGGTGGCGAGCACTCTTTGCACCACAAAACCGGGGCTGTCGTTGATGAGGCTGACAGCAACACCGTCGGAGGCCAGCAGCGCATGCGCGGCGTCGCGGACCTGTCGGTCCGTGACGGCGGTGAGCATCAGGCAGCGATGCAGAACAAACGGACACAGCGGATCGAGTGCGACGGTTCGGGTGGCATCCAACCCGTAAGCGAGGCTGGCGTTGGTGGCATCCTGGCCCCAGGGCTGGACGATGCAGATATCCGCCTCCTGCGCCTGATCAACAAGCTCCACACCAGCGTCCTGCGCCAGGCCACAAACTTCTTTGAACTGTGCCGACTGGGGTTCGATCCAGAGCTTCAAGCCGTCCGGCAAAGTCGGTACGGTGGCTTGGGTCTGCGTAAGCACGGCCTTGCCCTGGTCATCGTATCGGTACCAGCCTTCAGAGGTTTTTCTGCCAAACAGGCCGGCAGCCATTCGCGGCGGAACCAAGGCTGAAGGGCGAAAGCGCGGCTCCTGGTGAAACTGCTCGTAGATAGACGCCATGGCCTTGCCGGATATATCCAGCCCGGTCAGGTCCATCAACTCGAAGGGTCCCATTCGAAATCCGGCCGCCTCGCGCATGATGACGTCTACTTGCTCATGACTGGCAACATGCTCTTCGAGTACCCGTAGCGCCTCCGTGGAATAGCCGCGACCCGCGTGGTTGACCAGGAACCCGGGCTGGTCCTCAGCGATGACCGCGCGATGTCCAGTGCCTGCAACCAGAGCGCGCAAGGTGTCTACAGTAGCGGTAGAGGTGCGCACAGCCGCAATAATTTCCACCACTCTCATCAGCGGAACGGGGTTGAAGAAATGCAGGCCCGCGATGCGTTCCGGGTGTTGGGCCTTTGAGGCGATCTCTGCCACAACCAGTGAAGATGTATTGCTGGCCAGAATCGCCTTGTCGGAAACGATGTCTTCCAGAGATGCGAACAAGTCTTGCTTGGCTTCCACGTCTTCGATGATGGCTTCAATGACCAGATCGCAATCGGCTAGGTCGTCCAGCGAGAAGCAAGGCGAGATATTGGCCACGAGCGCATCGGCTTGCTCCTGCGTGTAACGGCCTTTGGCGACACCTCTTTGGATCAAAGCTGTGACATTGGAAATGGCGCGCGGCACGGCGCCATCAAAGGCGTCGAACACCGACAGTCGGTGGCCAGCCTGTGCAAACAGCTGGACGATGCCTTGCCCCATGGTTCCGGCACCAACGACGCCGATATGAATTCTTGCTTCATGCTTTGAATCCCTTGCCATGCTCAACTCTTCTACTGTCCGGTGTAAGTGGGGCTACGTTTTTCGAGAAATGCACGCATGCCTTCGGTCTTGTCCTGAGTATCAAACAGCAGCAGAAACTCACGATTTTCCAGTGTCAGTGCAGCATCTAACGGCAAGTCTGCACCTTGAGCCAGTGATCGCTTGATGGCCACCAGTGCCTTGGGTGGCATGCTTGCCGCGGTGTTTGCCAAAGCGATAGCGCGTTCCAGCGGAGTGCCATCCGTCACCAGGTCTGCAACCAGGCCGAGTTGATAGGCGCGCTCGCCGCTGATGAATTCGCCTGTCATGAGCATCATGCTGGCGACCTGTTTGCCCACGGTTCGGATCAGGCGTTGCGTGCCGCCTGCTCCCGGCATGATGCCGACTCTGGCTTCGGTCTGACCGAAGCGAGCGCTGGCATCGCAGACGATGAAGTCGCACATCATCGCCATCTCGCAGCCTGCTCCCAGTGCGAAGCCGCTGACGGCCGCAATCAAGGGCTTTTGCGTCTTGATCAAGGGCGCCCAATACTGTCCGAGATCAATATCCGCAACGTCCTGAGCACCTTTGTCGACCAGCAAGTTGAGGTCTGCACCCGCGGCAAAAACCTTTTCGCCACCGGTGATGATGATGACGCGCACCGAGGCATCGGCATCGAGTTCCCTCACCGCTTCAGAAATGGCCGCGCGCATGGTCAGATCAAGTGCATTTCGCTTTTCTGGGCGGTTGAGGGTGACGATGCCTACGGCATCGCGACGCTCTGTCAGGACAGGCTTCATGAGGTTTCTCCAGTTGGTTTGGCAGGGCGCTTGATCTGACGCCGATTTTCAAAGTTCAAGACGATACCCTTTCAAACACAGCACTAATGCCCTGGCCACCGCCGATACACATGGTTTCCAGACCATAGCGTGCATTTCGACGGTTCATTTCATGCAGAAGCGTGGAGAGAATCCGGCCGCCTGTTGCACCCACGGGATGCCCCAGAGAAATGCCTGATCCATTGACGTTGGTCCGTTCAAAATCCTTTTGCACAAACTTCCATTCACGGGTGCATGCCAGCACCTGTGCAGCAAAGGCTTCGTTGAGCTCGATCAGGTCTATCTGAGAAAGTGACAGGCCGGCCTTGTCCAGCGCCTTGGCCGTGCTTGGCACCGGACCAATTCCCATATGGCTTGGCGCTACACCGGCAACACCCCAGGACACTAGCCGCGCCAGGGGGTGCAGGTTCAGCTCGCGAGCGGTCTCAAGTGTGGTGACGATGCACGCTGATGCGCCGTCGTTCTGACCACTGGCATTGCCCGCGGTGACGGTTGCCTCGGAGTCCTGACGCATCATCATGGGTTTGAGTTTGGACAGGCTCTCTACCGTCGTGCCGGGGCGCGGGTGTTCATCCACGCTTACGGTGCGGGTTTCCTTACGGCTCTGGACTTCAACAGGAACAATGGCGGCAGCGAACAGGCCATTTTCCTGCGCCGCGACTGCGCGCTGGTGAGACTGCACCGCAAGTTCATCCTGCTCCAGGCGGCTGATCTTGTAGTCCTTGCGCAGATTTTCGGCGGTCTCGATCATCCCACCCGCTACGGGGAAGTTGATGCCGCCCGCCGTTACTCGGCCGCGCGCAAGGGCATCGTCAAAGTTCAGCGCGGGTCCTTTTGCGCCCCAGCGATGCGCGGTGGAATAGAAGGGTGCATTGCTCATGGACTCAGCCCCGCCCGCGATGACCAGATTGGAAGCGCCGGTCTGCACCTGCATCGCAGCATAGATCACTGACTGCAGGCCGGATCCACAGCGACGATCGAGTTGCAGGCCGCCCGCACTGATGGGCAGACCCGCATCCAGTGCTGCGACACGACCTAGGGCCGGCGCGTCCATAGTGGGGTAGCACTGGGCGAAGATGACGTCTTCAACAAGGTCTGGTCGCAACTGTGTGCGTTCAAGCAGACCACGGATCACTGAGGCGGCTAGAAACTGCGCCGAAACATCTTTGAAAACGCCGCCAAACCGACCTACCGGGGTCCGCATGGGTGCACAAATAACAGCATCTTTCATGAATATTGGTTCTCAACTATGAGTCGGCTTTTGCCCACATTTTATGGCGTGATCGTTCGCACCGGATTGGGCGTCATCATCTAGGAGCGCAATTAGCAGCCAGAAAGCCGCAGAATTTGTTCAGGATTTCTGCGCTTTCCCACCACCCAGGGTACTGCGAGGCGAGCGCGCGTCCTGAGGAATGAGATTTAAGACGAGACGCCACCGCCAGGACAACATGACAAATAGCAGGTAAGCCAGACAGCATCGGATGTCCGATTCCGCAGCATCGCCGTCATCTGAAAGGAGGGGTCGTGCTCACGCAATTTTTGAAGACTCGGCGCGCCATCGGGCCGTAGAACAGCTCGGGCACGGGTGACGCTCGTTGCCGGTCACCGGACTCATCGCGCTTAAGCGGCGATTGCAGATTCTGTTGTTTTTTTGGGGTCACGCTGTGACTCCCTGCCACGCGATTCAAGGTCTTGGCAGCTCTGCGGGGCTGACTCGAACGAGTTGACGTGTACGTAAAAACACAAATGTTTCCCATGTGAAAATAGACGCCACGGTTAATGGATGGTTTGACGTCTATTTGCAAAAAGTTGGGAACATATTGGTTTTACGTGCATTTATGGTTTTGGCCCAGTTGCTGCTAAACCCGTGTCCGGAGCGTGCCCATTTCAAAGGGCCGCCAAGACAAGGAGGAGAGCTTGAGCAAGGAAACTGTGGATATCGCTGCGCTGGTCAGTGAGGACGGCTCCGTGCAGGACCGTCGCATCTATTGGGACCGGGACGTCTACGATCTGGAACTGGAACGCATATTTGCCCGCTGCTGGCTGTTCCTGGGACACGAAAATGCGCTGGAGAAGCCCGGCGATTTCTTCACGACCTTCATGGGCCAGGACCGGGTCATCGTCTCGCGTGGCAAGGACGGCAAGATCAACGCGTTCACCAACTCCTGCCGTCACCGGGGCAACCTGCTGTGTGCCGCAGACTCCGGCAATGCGCGCAGCTTTGTCTGCAATTACCACGGCTGGGTCTATGGTCTGGATGGCAGCCTGGTGGATGTGCCGCTGGAGTCCGAGGCCTACTACAACAAGATCGACAAGTCGCAGTGGGGCGCGCGCCGTGTCGCGCAGCTTGAAAGCTATCGCGGATTCATCTTCGCCACCTTCGATCCGCAGGCACCGCCGCTAACCGAATATCTCGGCGACATGGCCTGGCATCTAGACTGTTTCATGGATGTGCCGGGCGGCGCCGAACTGCTGGGCCCGCCGATCAAGGTGCGGGTCAAGGCCAACTGGAAGCTGTTTGCCGAGAATTTTGCCGGCGACTGGTATCACGTGGGTTGGACCCACGGCGGCGGCGCCACCGCCATCGGCAATCCTTTCGATGTGGTGGTGGGCAATGGCCTGTGTTTGCCGGGCTACCAGTTCGCCAGCTCGTTCGGGCACGGCTACGCGGCGGCGGTTCCGCCGGATGGCTCGATTCCGTCCATGCACCAGCGCGACACCAAACGACTTTACGACGAGTACATGCAGGCGCGGCGTCCGGCCGTGCGCGACAAGCTTGGGCCTGAGCGTTCCACGCTGCACGATGCGATCTGGGATGCCACGATCTTTCCGACCTGCTCCTTCCTGCGCGGCATCGATACCTGGAAGGTGTGGCAGCCGCGCGGACCGCACGAACTCGACATCTGGACCTGGGTGCTGGTGGAGCGGGACATGTCGCCCGAACTCAAGCAGATGATCCGTCACAGTTCAGAGCTGACTTTCGGCGCCGCCGGCATCTTTGAAGGCGACGATGGAGAGAACATGGAGGGCTGCACCTGGGGCGGTGAGGGTTTCATTACCCGGCAGGAGCCGCTGTATCTGGGCATGGGGCAAGGCAAGGAAAGCCGTTCTGATGGACATCCCGGCACCGTGCATGCCGATCACGCCTGCGGCGAGATTCCTCAGCGCAACCTCATGCGCTTCTGGCGCACGATGATGCTGGCAAAGAGCTGGGATGAGGTGCGGGCACAAGAGTCCGAACTCGTGTCACGGCGGGAACGTTTTGCCACGCGTCCAGCGGCGGCCTGAGTGCCAGATCAGGGGATATCGAGATGAACGAACAATCGCAGATGGATGCTGCATTCCTGGATGAGCTCAGGACCTATCACGAAATCCAGAAGTGGCTGTACCACGAGGCACGGCTGCTGGACGAGGAACGCTTCGAGGAGTGGCTTGCGCTGCTCACGCCGGATATTCACTACTGGCTACCGCTGCGCGAGAACCGCTTTCGCAAGGATCGTCGCCCGGCGCCGACCCCTGCCACCAGCGCTTCGGTCTACAACGAAGAGTTTGCCGATCTTGAACTGCGCATCAAGCGCTTCGACACGGGCTTGGTGTGGTCCGAAGATCCGGCGCCGCGCCTGTGCCGAACGATCAGCAACATTGAAGTGCTTGGCGAAGTGCCCGGCAATGACGCCGAATCCGGACTCAGCGTGCATTCGAATATTTCTGTCCTGCGCAGCCGTCGCCAGGACGAGGAAAACACCTTCAATGCCAAACGCCAGGATCTGTTTCGCAAGGTCGACGGCCGCTGGAAGTTGGCCCGGCGCCATATTCTGGCCACGCACCATGTTTTCCTCGATGAAAATGTCTGCCTATTTTTTTGAATGCCGGCTGCGCGGCTTTCTTGTGGGTGCTATTCGTCGGGCCGTTGCGCCTTTCGCAAGCGTTCGAGTCGCACCGCCACCGTGCGCCGGGTGAGACCAAGACGCCGCGCCGCGCCCGCGAGGTTGCCATCGGCAGCGCTGACGGCCGCTTCGAGAATTTCCTTCTCAATGGCGTCAAACCCCTTGCCGTTTTCATCCACCGCGTCCAGCAGTTCGTGGGCGCAGCGCCGCAAAGCATCTTCGTTGGAAACGCGCAATGCACCGGAGTCATCAAGACCCAGCATCGTCGTCGAGACATTCTCATCGCCTTGGAAAAGATGGCCGATGTCCAACGCCTCGTCGTCATTGGCCAGCAACACGGCGCGCTCGATGCGATGCTCAAGCTCGCGGATGTTTCCCGGCAGTGGATGGGCCAGCAAGGCGACGACGGCCTGCGACGTGAAGCCCGGCGTTCTGCGTCCGTGGGCCTTGCAGTAGCGCGTCCTGAAATGCTCCATCAACAGGGGAATGTCGTCACGACGCTCGCGCAGCGGTGGAATTTGAATCGGGAAAGTCGCAATCCTGAAATACAGGTCTTCGCGAAACTCCTGGCGACGGACGGCGTCTCGCAGATCGACATTGGCGGCGGCCATGACGCGCACATCCACCTTGCGGCCAGACACGTCGCCCACGCGTTCGATCTCGCCCTCCTGCAGTGCGCGCAGCAATTTCACCTGCGCTGCCTGGCTCAGGGTGGAGACCTCGTCGAGAAACAGCGTGCCACCCTGGGCGCGCTCGAAGCGCCCCGGGCGCGAGTTGTGCGCCCCGGTGAAGGCGCCTCGCATGACGCCGAACAACTCGGATTCGATGAGGTTTTCGGGCAAGGCACCGCAATTAACCGCAACGAAGGGGCCATTTCTGCGCGGACTCATATCGTGGGCAAGTCGCGCGAACACCTCTTTGCCCACGCCGGTCTCGCCGTGAAACAGCAACGTGGCCTTGCTCGGCGCCGCTTTTTCCAGATAGTGCAGGGCCGTTCGAAAACCGGCGGAAATGCCGATCACGTCCGGCAGCGGGCCGGTATCGTGATTCGGTTGCGTAGTGAAGCGATTGATCTGCGGTGCAGGCCGAAAGAATCCATGCGCGGATTCCGTCGCGTCGGATTCGTCCAGTGGGCGGCCGATCAATCGGCAACGGGAACCGCCCATGCCCTTGCATTCGCTCTCGTGATACACGCAGGGACGGCCGACGAAGGCACTGGTAAATCCGCTGGCGTATCCGGTGGCCATCCAGCAGGTCGGTTCCAGGCTGGGCCCGAAGCTTTCCAGGTGGGCGCTGGCCTCCATCGAATCGTGAACCAGAAAATCGCCGGCAAATTCTCCTGTGTCCGAGTTCATGCTCATGTCCACCACCTCGGCCCAGCCCAGCCCGTACAAGGCGTGCGCCTGCAGACCGACTGCAAAGGCATCAAAGGAACTCGCATTGGGCCGGACTTTTCGCACCGCTTCGGCGTCGCGCGTGCCCTCGGCATAGCCGATCAGCGAATACAGATTGCGCGCTGCAGCGAGTCCAATCTGGTCAATGATGCCCTTGCGCATGGCCGTGAAGGCGGTGGCGTTGAGCAGCACGCCACGATGATCGCGGACCCATATGCGTCCGTTCTCCGGCGAAAAATGCAGATGCCGGGTCAGGTCGCCGATATCGGGAAAAGCAGGGTGGGTTGCTGCATTGGGATCGTTGGGCATCTCGAAGGGGCCAGACAGGAAGCAGGTGCCAAGGCTCACAGACATCAGTGGTCAAGTAAATCGGAGGCGTCATGAATTCAGAGACAGGCAGTAACCCGGAGATTGGCAGCATGCTGCAAACCGGAGCCATCAAGACCAACCTGCATGACCGGGGGCAGGGGGATCCGGTGGTCCTGATCCACGGCTCGGGCCCCGGGGTGTCGGCCTGGGCCAACTGGCGGCTGGCCATTCCCGCCCTGTCGCGCAAGTTCCGCGTGATTGCGCCCGACATCGTCGGTTTCGGCTTTACCGAGCGCCCCTCGGGCATTCGCTACAACCTGGATACCTGGGTCGCACATGCAATCTCGGTGCTGGATGCTCTCAAGCTGGAACGTGTGCACCTGGTGGGCAATTCATTTGGCGGTGCCCTGTCGCTGGCACTGGCCATCCGTCATCCGGATCGTGTGCGGCGCCTGGTCCTGATGGGCGCTGCCGGCACCGCCTTCAAGCTGACGCCGGCTTTGGAGCAGGCGTGGGGTTATCAGCCGTCCGTCGGCAATATGCGCAAACTACTGGACAGTTTCGCTTATGACCGCAGCCTGGTGACCGATGAACTGGCCGAACTGCGTTATCACGCAGCCTCACGGCCAGGCATCCAGGAAGCCTACGAGGCGATGTTTCCCGCGCCCCGGCAACGCTGGATCGATGCTCTGGCCGCCCCCGAGGATCAGGTCAGGCAATTGCCGCACGAGACCTTGATCCTGCATGGGCGCGATGACCGCGTATTGCCCTTGAGCAGTTCGCTCAAGCTGCTGGAACTGATCGACAAGGCGCAGCTGCACGTCTTCGGCCGCTGTGGCCACTGGACACAGATCGAGCACGCCGACCGATTCAATCACTTGGTCGAGCAGTTTCTGTGTGAAGCAACCCAATAATCAGGAGAAGTGTTCATGAGGCTATCGGGACAGGTGGCATTGGTGACGGGAGGCGGCTCGGGCATAGGCCTGGCCGTGGTCGATCGTTTCATTGCCGAGGGCGCATCGGTGGGGGTGCTGGTCAACCAGCAGGCGCATGCCGATCTGCTGGTGCAGCGCCATGGCCATAAGGTTTGCGTCACCGTCGGCGATGTGCGCTTGGCCAAGGACAATCGTGCAGCCGTGGAAAGCACGGTCAGTGCCTTTGGCCGGCTTGATACTTTCGTCGGCAATGCAGGCATCTGGGACTTCATGACCGGCCTGGAGCAGATGGAACTGGAGCGCATTCCGGATATCTTCAATGAGATCACCGGCGTCAATGTACTGGGCTACCTGATGGGCGCGCGCGCGGCCGTGGCCGAGCTTCGAAAATCACGGGGCAGCATGATCTTCACCGGTTCCACCTCCAGCTTTCTCACGGGCGGTGGCGGACCGGTTTACGTCGCCTCGAAGCACGCCATCGTCGGACTGGTCAAACAATTGGCGCATGAACTGGCGCCCGACGTGCGCGTCAACGCCGTCGCTCCCGGTGGCACGCTGACGCCCCTGAGCGGAGGCAGCGCCTCGGGCCATGCCGATGCAAAGCTCAGTGATCTGCCAGGGCTGGACGGATTTCTGGCCGGCATCACGCCGCTGGGCTTTACCTCCAAGCCCGAACAGCATGCAGATCTCTACGTCACTTTGGCGGCCAAAAAAGAATCGGCCTATGTGACCGGCAGCATCTGGTCCAGCGATGGCGGTATCGGCGTGGGCATGAGGCCGCCCGCGATGGCGTCTTGATGGCGCGGATTCGAGTGTGTCTGGCAGCGGAGGTGCAAGAAGGGCAGCCCAGGCGCGTGGAGCTTGATGGCCTGCCGCCACTGGCCGTTTTCTGCGCCGAAGGTCGCTACCTGGTGACCACAGATAAATGCACGCACGGCCTGGGTGTGTTGAGCGAAGGCTTTCAGGAGGGCACCCGGATCGAATGTCCGCTGCACGGTGGCGTGTTTGATCTGTGCACCGGCGAGGCGCTCGAGTTTCCGTGTCGCTTGCCGGTCAAGACCTGGCCTGTGCACGTCGAGGACGGGTGGATTTGTGTTGCAGCAGATTCTGCATGACCGATTGGAACGCGTCGGCACGCACTTGGATGGGCGCAGCCATCCGCCATTACACAATGCGGCAATTTGCCGCACCGGGGGCGACATGATTGGAGTCAGTGAGTTGGGTTATGTGGGTCTTGAGGTGACAGACCCCAAGGCCTGGAAGGATTACGCAGCGCAGTGTCTGGGCATGGAGGTGCTGGACGAGGGCGAGAGCGATCGTTTCTACCTGCGCATGGATTACTGGCATCACCGACTGGTCGTGCACACCGGAAAAAGCGACGACATGGCTTACATGGGATGGCGCGTGCCGGATGCTGAGGCCCTGGACAAAGCCCGACGCATTCTGGAAAAGGCTCAGATCCCGTGCCGTGTGGGTTCCAGCGACGAGTGCGCGGAGCGACGGGTGCTGGGGCTGCTCAAGCTGGAAGATCCTTCCGGCATTCCAACGGAAATCTTTTACGCGCCGCAAGTTGACCAGCATCTTCCGCTGCATCCGGGGCGACGCATGCATGGCAAGTTTGTTACCGGAGCGCAGGGACTCGGCCACATTTTGGTGCAGTCGAAAGACGTGACCGCATCATTCGAGTTTTATCGACTGCTCGGCCTCAAGGGTGCCGTCGAATACCAACTGCAAACGCCAGTGGGCATCGCCAAACCGGTCTTCATGCACTGCAATGATCGACAACACTCCATTGCCTTCGGCGTGCCCAGCGACAAGAAGCTGAATCACATGATGATCGAATACACCGAGCTCGACGACCTCGGCCAAGCTCACGACATCGTGCGCAAGCGCGATATTCCGGTGGCGCTGCAGCTAGGCAAACACTCCAACGATATGGCCCTGACGTTTTATTCTGCAACGCCTTCCGGTTGGCTGATGGAACTGGGCTGGGGCGCAGTCAAATCAAGCGACAACCAGCAATATCACCTTGTGGATGTCTTCGGCCACGGGCCAGAAGCCACCGGCATGGGGCTCGACGTGCAGCTGTAGTGGGGGATTACGCCTGAAGGCTGAACTTTTTCAGCAGACCGGGTTTAAGCCGTTACGTTGAAGCTGGGTGGTTGCCATACACCCACGTCAACCCAGACGTTGCTGGGCCCGGCCTTCC